>Ga0209698_10001016_pt1 | contig 32300 bp, 19 predicted proteins | sample LitLauG_LLR_2012_FD_187203 | JGI IMG/M metagenome (GOLD analysis project Ga0209698, IMG submission 187203) | Freshwater sediment microbial communities from Pennsylvania, USA - Little Laurel Run_MetaG_LLR_2012 (SPAdes) (version 2) | ecosystem: Environmental > Aquatic > Freshwater > Creek >... | reverse complement strand
TCGGATTGTCGTCGCCAGCAACACCGGCTTTATGGGATTTGATCTGGGAACCCTGCTGACAATGGGGCATAATGGCCCCTTCATGCCGCAGATGTTTCTCGGCGGTGCCATAACCCCGAGCCATCCAGCAGATACGCAATGAGTACGATCGCACAACCCGGAGCACCTGCCAGCGAGAAATCCAACACGCCGGCCGGTGCTCCGCCTGAGCCGGTCATTGAACTCAACAACCTCACCGTCCGCTTCGGCAATCGCGACATCCTCCGGGGCCTGAATGCTACTCTTCGGGGGCGCGCAATCGGCTTGCTCGGCCCCAACGGCGCAGGCAAATCCACCCTGATCAACACTCTGCTCGGCTTCTATCCGCCGGTCGCGGGCTCGGCGAAAGTCTTCGGCCGCGACATCCACAAAGACCTGAGAACGATCCGCCGGCTGGTCGGCTACATGCCCGAGAACGATGCCTTCATCTCCAAGATGAACGCCGTCTCGTTCGTTCAGATGATGGGAGAACTCTCCGGCCTGCCATCGCGGATCGCCCTCGAGCGCGCCCATGAGGCTCTCTTCTACGTTGGCCTCGCCGAAGCCCGCTACCGCCAGTTGGGTACGTATTCCCTCGGCATGAAACAGCTGGCGAAACTGGCCCAGGCCATCGTGCATGGCCCGAAGCTCCTGATCCTCGACGAGCCCACGAACGGTCTTGATCCCTCCGCGCGCCAGCGCATGATCCGCATGATTCGCGAAATCCGCGACGGCCAGGAGATGCGCATCGTCCTCTGCTCGCACCTGCTGCGCGATGTCGAAGATACCTGCGATGAAGTGTTGATTCTCAAACAGGGCCAGATCGCCCACTACTCGAATCTCAGCGAAGAACGCCGCGCCAACAAGCGATTCATCGAACTGGAAACCTACGGCGCCAATGGCGACTTCAGCGCCGCCATCGAAAAACTTGGCTGTGAATGTGCCGTGACCGCGAACCGCATGAAGATGGTTCTAGCCGACGGAGTGGAGACGCGCGATATCTTCCGCATCGCTGCCGAGCAGCAAGTAAGGATCCGCCGCCTGAATTTCCGCCGTGACACGCTCGAAGACATCTTCCTGAAAGCGATGGAGAACTAAACGCATGAGTGCGACAGCGAGGAGCAAGTATGGCCGTCTATAGGCGTAGCTACAGACCGTACTCCGGCGCGCTCACCGCAGAATGGTCGCGCTTCCTCGTCCTCTTCCGCTATTCGCGGCGCAATCTCTTCCGCTCCAAGTTCCAGACGGGATTTTTTGTGCTTTGCTTCTTCTACCCTATCGTGTGTCTGGTGATGATCTACCTGGCCCACAGTGCGAGCTTCCTTGCGAAACTCGGAGTGCCGCCAGAACTCATCTCCATCGACAATATGTTCTTCTTCCGCTTCATGAGCGTGCAGGGCGTACTGGCCTTTCTGATGACTGCATTTGCCGGGCCAGGACTGATCTCTCCCGACCTCGCCAACGGCGCGCTGCCCATCTATTTCTGCCGCCCGTTCTCGCGCGCGGAATACGTCCTGGGCAAATCCTCCGTGCTCGGAATCCTGCTATCCGAAATCACTTGGATTCCCGGCGTCATCCTTTTTGTGATCCAGGCCAGCTTCGCCGGCACAACCTGGACGTGGAGCAATCTCTGGATCGTCGGAAGTCTCATCCTTTCTTCTTTCATCTGGATCGCCGTACTATCGCTGCTCGCGATGGCTCTCTCTGCCTGGGTCAAATGGAGAATCGTCGCCGCCGCTCTATTGCTGGCCGTGATGTTCTTCGGCGCAGGCTTCGCACAAGCGGTCAATGCCGTTCTGCGAACGGATTCCGGCCATTTCTTTGACCTCGCCTATTTGGTCGCTGCAGTTTGGATCGGCCTCTTCAACGTCGATACCGAACGCGCTATCTCCGCACCCCAGGCCTGGATCGCAATCCTTGTCTACTGCTTGTTCTGCCTCTGGCTCCTGATGCGAAAGGTCCGCGCCTACGAGGTGGTCCGGTGAACGATCGCATCATCTTCGAAGACGTTTCGAAGTTCTACGGCGAAATTCTCGGCGTGAATCGCGTGAATCTCTCCATCCCGCCGGGAATCACCAGCCTCGTCGGCCCAAACGGCTCCGGCAAAACCACCCTCATGAATCTGATGACCGGCCTGGTAAAGCCATCCCGTGGACGCATTCAAGTCCTCGGCCTCGGCACGGACGACTCCGAAAATCTCTTCAAGATCGTCGGTTACTCCACCCAGTTCGACGCATTCCCCCGAGGCCTGACGGGATTCCAATTCATTTATTCCTACCTCTGCCTTTCTGGAATAACGTCGCAGGAAGCAGAACGCACCGCGTGGGAGGCGATTCAACGCGTCAACCTGGTCGACGCTGCTTCGCGAAAGGTCGCCGCCTACAGCAAAGGCATGCGCCAGAGAATCCGCCTTGCTCAAGCTTTGGCGCATAATCCCAAAGTGCTGGTGCTCGATGAGCCCTTGAACGGGCTCGATCCCCTGGCGCGCGCCGAAATGATCGCGCTCTTCCGCGCCTCCGCTGCCCAGGGCTGCTACGTGATCATCTCCAGCCACATCCTGCACGAAGTCGACGTCATCTCCGACCAGGTCATCCTGCTCAGCAACGGATACGTCGTGGCCGAAGGCCAGATTCAAACCGTTCGCAACGAAATCCAGGAACACCCCACGCAGATCCTCATCCGCTGCGATCGTCCCCGCGAACTTGCCGCCAAACTTTTCGAATCCGAATACATGATCGAAGCCTCCATTCACAACGATGGCCGCGGCCTGCTCTTAAAAACGAAAGACGCCGACCGTTTCTATCTCGCCCTGAATCAGCTCGCACTGAACGGCATTCAAATCGAGTCCATCGCTCCCGCTGACGACGACGTTTTGTCGGTCTACGAATATCTGATCGGAAACGAAGAGGTGGTGCGATGAACCGGCTGTGGTGGACTCAGATCAAAGCGGTCATTCGTCTCGAGCTGAAGAAGACTTTCTTCGCCAAACGTGGCCTGTGGATCTACGTCGTAGCCGCTCTGCCCGTCCTGCTCTTCATCGCCTACGCCGTCGCGATGTCAAACCAGCAGCACCGCACTGCCAGAATCGCTCGGCAAGGCGACCGGCCGCTGTCCTACCAGGATCTGCACGCCGTCAAGCCTGGCATGACCAAGCAGGAAGTCACCGCGATCCTCGGCAAGCCTCCGCTCAACTTTCACTGGACCGAGCGCCGCCCCACCGGACCGGGTGCCTTCGACGAAATTCAGCACGAGGACTATCAGTACTCCGACGGTCAGAACGATTTATACGTAGGCTTCACGGACGGAAAAGTCCAGAGCATCAACATTCACGAAGGCTACAACCTCGGCGAAGACGCAGTCATGTTCGCCGGCGTCTTCCAGTTCTTTTTTTTGCGCCTCGCCATCTTCTTCGGATGCCTCGGCATCTTCATGAATCTGTTTCGCGGCGAAATCCTCGACCGCAGTCTGCATTTCTATTTCCTGTCCCCCGTCCGCCGCGAAGTCTTGATGGCTGGAAAATTTCTTGCCGGCCTGCTCGCAACCTGCACGATCTTCGTCACCAGCGAGATTCTTCAAACGCTGGCCTTCCTCTGGCATTTCAACCCGCAGACCAGGGACGTGTATCTATATCATCATCACGGCCTCGAACACGCCGCCATTTACCTCGGGGTGACAGTCCTTGCCTGCATCGGATACGGCGCCTTCTTTCTCGTCGCAGGCATGCTGTTCCGCAATCCGATCATCCCCGCGGCAGCCATCTTGATCTGGGAAGGCATCAATCCTTTTCTTCCCGCTCTGCTGAAGCAATTCAGTGTCATCTACTACCTGAAATCCCTTTGCCCGGTAGAGATTCCAGTTTCGCCCGGTACCCCGGGATTATTCGCCCTTCTCATCTCCAACGCAGATCCAGTGTCCGCGCCGCTGGCCATCGTGGGAATTCTCGTTGTCGCGTGCATTGCATTGTTCGTATCAAGCGTTCAGGTGCGCCGCATGGAAATCAACTACACCACCGAATAAGTCCGCGAGATATGACTACTCTCGGCTGTAGAGACGTAGCTTTGCTACGTCTCTGCCGGTGGCGCTACGAATTAGGTTTTTCGAGAATCCGTCTTCGTCGGCCCCGACTGCCCAATCTGCTCTGAATCGTTTCAACAAATCGATTTACTTCGCATTCCCATTCACAACACCGATGGTTCCGATTCAAACATTGCCTTTGACTCTCGAAGCAGGATCAGCAACGATCACACTACTTCGCTAGTAGGCGAGGCGCTCTTGTGCCCCACGGCATTAGGCCGCGGAAGAGTGCCAAATTTGTCCGCCCCTGCAATCTGAAATTTGCACGGAAAAAACGTGGCAAAGCCGCGCAGGGTGCAGTCTGCCTGCGCCAGGGAGCTTCTTGTTTCTCAGGAGGAGTTATGAGTAAGGCCCTCGCAGTCAGATCGGTAGCCGCCGTTGTTTTCGCGATCCTGATCGCCATTTCCACTGCGCATTCGCAGGCCACCGCCTCGCTGCGCGGTACTGTCACCGATCCCACGGGCGCGGTGATCCCGGAAGCGACCGTTACGATCAAGAGCCTTGAAAACGGCTCCTCCCGCAAGACGGCAACCGACATCGATGGCGAGTACAGCTTCCCACAGGTCGCTCCCGGCGACTACATCCTGGTTGCGGAAAAGTCCGGTTTCGCCACCGTCACCAACGCGCACGTCAAACTTCTCGTCAATACTCCCGCGACGCTCGACTTGAAGATGTCTCTGAGCACCACCGGTGAAGTCATCAACGTGGCCTCTGAGGCCTCGCAGGTCAACACTACGGACGCCAGCGTCGGCAATCCCTTCAGCGAGACCCAGGTCCGCCAGTTGCCGCTGCAGACGCGTAACGTCGTCGAGTTGCTGAGCCTGCAACCGGGCGTCACAACCAGCGGCGAAGTTCTCGGATCCCGCCGCGATCAGAACAACATCACCCTCGACGGCGCCGACGTCAACAACAACCAGAACTCCGGCCTCGTCGCACAGGCCACCGCCACAGGTTTCGGTGGATATTCCGGTTCCGCCGCCAACGGCGCCACGACCAATCCGGGGTTCAACGCGGTCCTGCCGATTCCTCTGGATTCGGTGCAGGAATTCCGCGTTACTGTCGCTGGGGAAGGCCCGAACCTGGGCCGCTCCTCCGGCGGTCAGGTCTCGCTCGTCACCAAGAGCGGCACCAATCAGTTGCACGGCTCTCTCTACGAATACAACCGCAACACTCTTTTCGCCGCCAATACCTGGTTCAACAATCACGCCGGAGTTCCTCGCCAGCCGCTTGTCCGCAATCAGTTCGGCGCCTCGGTCGGCGGAAAAGTCATTGCCAACCGCGTCTTCTACTTCTTCAACTACGAGCAGCGCCAGGACGCCAGCGGCGTCTCGCAGGTGCGCGCCGTTCCATCCGACACTCTGCGTCAGGGCATCTTTCTCTTCAATTCGGGAGGTGTGACGCAGAAACCCTTAACGACGCAAGACATCAAGAATGTCGATCCCCTGAACCTCGGGCCCGACCCCAACATCCTCGCCGTTCTCCAGGCTTATCCCAGCGGCAACAGCCCTTCCTACGGCGAAGATGGCGGCCTGAACTTCAGCGGATATCGCTTCAACGCCCCATTTCATCGCAGCGATCACGCGCTGGTCGGCAAGATTGATCTGCACCTTGACAATGCCGGAAAACACACAGTCAGTCTGCGCAGCACCCTCGCACGCAACACTGACGATCAGATTCCTGCACAGTTTCCCGGGCAGGCGCCTGCGTCCACCTTACGCGACAACAGCAAAGGGCTGGCCGGTCAGTACACAGCAATCCTTACACCGAGTCTGATCAACGTCGTCAACTTCGGATACACTCGCTTCGGACAATCCTTTACAGGACAAAATGGCCCGCTTCTGTTCCAAACCAGCGTCGACCCGCTCCTGAATCCGTACGCGCGTCCTTCCTCTCAGGTGTTGCCAACCACCAACCTGAACGATGGAATCACCTGGGTCAAAGGGAAGCACACGATCACAGCGGGCGGCGGCTTCAGCATCATCCACAACAACACCAGTTCCTACGCCACCTCTTTCGCGCGCTATGGTTACGGCTCAACCGAACTGATCGGTCTCGGTTCCGACATCGATAATGCCATAACGGCCTACACCGGCAAGTCGCTCGATGACCCCACTTCCGCCGCCAACGGGATGGGAGTAGTCCTCGGCTTAGTCAATGACGACTTCCATACTGATCTCTTCAACCGTCAGGGCAACTATCTCAATGCCGGCACTCCGCAGGTTCGCTCCTTCATCGAGCATGATTTCTCGCTCTTTGCCGGTGACACCTATCGCGTCACACACTCGCTGACACTGAGTCTGGGGTTGCGTTACGAAAACTTCCGTCCGCCCTACGAGTCTCACGGACTGCAGGTCACTTCCACCGTCCCTCTGACGCAGTATTTCGCCGAGCGCAACGCACTCCAGGCGCAAGGCATCCCGCAGAACCAGATGCCCAACTCCACCCTCCAGTGGAACCTGAACGGCCCAGTAAACGGAAAGCCCACGTGGTGGGGCCCGTCGAACCTCAATTTCGCCCCCCGCATCGGCATCGCCTACGCTCCATCAAAGACGGAGGGTCTGCTCTCCAAGATCTTCGGACAGTCGGGGGCTCTCCGCGTCGGCGCAGCCATGGTCTACGACCGCTTCGGCAGCGACCTGATCACCCAATACGATCAGTACGGATCCATCGGCATGGCGACGTCAGGCAACTTCCCGGACTCGTATAGCTTCAGCACCAGCCCGCGCTACACCGGTTCCGCCCCGGCTCTGCCGACGCCAGCCAACGAAACGTTCCCTGTGACTCCCCCGAACATCGCTGCCATCGCCGGCGAGTTCATGGGAATCGCTCCCAACCTGAAGCCTCCTTATTCTTATGTGCTCAACGCCAGCTTCGCCCGCGAACTTCCCGGCAAGCTCACCGTAGAAGTCGGATATGCGGGCCGCCTCTCCCGCCGCCTCCTGCTGCAAGGCGACGTCTACACTCCTCTCGAATATTTCAAAGATCCCAAGTCCGGAATCACCTGGGAGCAAAACGCGATGACGCTTCGCAAACTCCATGACTCCGGCGTCACGGTCGCGCAAGTGCTGGCCAATCCCAGCATCGTGCCCACCATGCCCTTCGTCGAAAACATGTGGCCGGGTCTCGCCAATCTGGACGTCAACGGCAGCGCTTCGGCCAACTACTTCACCTGCGTCTACAACGACTACGGCGGCAGCTATCTCGACTGTCTCCACGCCGTCGACCGCAATACGGCCGCCTCGTGGATGAACACTCCCAACACCACGAGTTGTGCGCAGATCTCCACTTATGGCTGCTACACGTTCTTCCCGCTGCAAGGCAGCTCCATGCCCACATGGATGAACACCGGCAGCGCCGCCTTCCACGCGCTGACATTCTCCCTGCGCCGCGGCCTCACCAGCGGTGTTACCTTCGACTTCAACTACACCTGGTCGCATGCGATTGACGATGCCTCCGCTGCCGAATCCGGCGCCGGACAGCAAGGCGCCGCCATCCAGAACATTTTCAACACGAAAGAATTTCGCGGCTCCTCGGATTTCGACATGCGCCACAACATTACCGCCAACGTTCTCTACCCGCTCCCCATCGGCCGCGGACGCACGCTCCTCTCCGGCGCCCACGGATGGCTGGAAGAAGTCGTTGGCGGATGGCAGATCAGCAGTCTGGTTCGCTATCACTCCGGCATTCCCACGACAGTCGGCGGTGAACTCGCCTACAACGCGAATTACTGGCTGAGCTCTCTCGCCATCGCCACCGGCCCCGTCTCTTCTGGTGTCCACACCGACGAGAACGGATATCCCAGCATGTTCGCCAACACGAGCGTGTCGAATAACTTCGTCGACGAACTCCCTGGACACACCGGCCAGCGCGCCGTCCTCCGCCTGCCCGGCATGTTCCTCTCCGACATGGCGGTCGTGAAGCTCTTCCCGCTTCCCTGGGAAGGTCAGAAGCTCACATTCCGCGCCGAAGCTTTCAACGTCTTCAACAACGTGAACTACTCGAACCCGAGCCTGAGCCTGCAAGCTCCCGGCACCTTTGGAGAATTCCAGAACGTAGGCGATCCGAGAGTCATGCAGTTTGCCCTTCGCTACGAGTTCTAAAGATGTGATCGGTGGTAGGGTGCCCCACTTCTGGCCGCCTTTGCCAGAAGTGGGGGTTTTTTCGTGCGCCCAAATCCGCTCCAACCAAGAACCAAGCCGGCCCGGACAGAAGTCCGAACCGGCTTGGGAGATGCGGCAAGTTCCTCAGCTTACTGCCTGACGATATACCTGCCGTTTACGTTGATGTTGTCGAGCACGGCCATCCCGCTTCCCGTGGGATGATCCATCACCAGCGCGATGGTCTTCACCGGCGTCCCTGGCGCGACGGCCGGTGACAGCTGATGAGCGTTTGCCGGATCGAAGCTGACGCGCTGCCATCCGGGTACACTGAGCGATTGCACCGTGCCGCTGGCGCAGTTCGCTTTGTGTACGACCTCATCCGCGGTGACGACCACGAACTGCGGCCCCTGCGCACTGCACTCGCTGTCGCTGCGCAGGTCGAAGCTCAACTTTGAGAGCTGCGACCCCGCGGCGCCTTTGAGCACAGCACCGGCAATTGCCGCCTTCGCTGCAGATGGATTCCGTGTCAGGACCAGGCCTTGATTGCTTGGATCCTTCGCACTCGGAACCGGAACACCGTAGCCATCCATCCACATCGCGTCTGTGGTGCCCGTAGCTCCGGGATCGAGGTGGAACGGAGTGACAACGGAATCGTCTCCGCTCCCATCCCCACCGTCACCCCCTCCGTCATCCCCGTGCGCGACCACCAGCACCACGTACACACGCTTCGTGGTACCGCCGCCGGTGATCTTGATGACACACGAGTAGGTTCCAGCCGTCAGACCGTTGGGATATGCCGACACCGTTATTTTTCCCGGCGTCGTCCCTGCCGACGGATTTACCGAGACCCACGATCCACCGTGCACCTCGGCCGTGAAGCTGATCGCAGATCCGTTATTGCTCAACACGCCCATCTGCTTCGGCGTTGTAGCCGACGAGCCGTCAGCGTAGAACGTCATACGTTCCGTCGAGAGCACCAGCCTGCCGCCTCCAGTTCCGGAACTGCTGACGCTCAGAGTGGCATTGCTGCTGGTCACGCTCCCTGCGGAGTTGCTGACCGCCACCGAGTACGTCGATCCAGTCATCGCGGTCGTCGTAGCCGAGGTGGTGTAAGAGCTGCTTGTAGCCATACTGATGTTGCTTCCGTTCAGTTTCCACTGATAACTCAGCGGCCCAGTGCCGTTCGCCAGCACGCTGAACGTGGCTGTCTGTCCAGCCGTTACAGTCTGGTTGGCCGGCTGCGTGGTGATCGTCGGCGCTTGCGGTCCCGCCTGGTTCACCATCAGGGTCGCGTTGTTGCTCGTGACGCTTCCCGCAGAGTTGCTGATCGCCACCGAGAACGTCGATCCGCTATCCGATGCAGTGGTCGCCGGAGTGGCATACGAACTGGACGTCGCACCAGTGATGCTGGTCCCGTTCTTCTTCCACTGATACGTCATGGGAGCAGTTCCCGTTGCACCCACGCTGAACGTGGCCGTCTGCCCGGCAGTCACGGTCTGGTTTGCCGGCTGTGTCGTAATCGACGGCGCCGTCGCACCAGAATTTACGTTGAGCACTGCATTACTACTCGTGACGCTTCCCGCTGAGTTTGCAACCACGACTGAGAACGCACAGCCGCTGTCAGCCGTAGTTGTCGCCGGCGTGGTGTACGAGCTGGAAGTCGCGCCCGTGATGTTCGTGCCGTTCTTCCGCCATTGATAGCTCAACGGCGCAGTACCGGTCGCACTCACGCTGAAGGTAGCCATCTGTCCGGCCGTTACAGTCTGGCTTGCGGGCTGCGTTGTAATCGAAGGCGCAGTAGCCGCCGAATTCACGGTGAGAGTCGCGTTGTTGCTGGTAACGCTGCCTCCTGCATTACTGACCACAACGGAAAAAGTGGATCCGCTATCCGCCGCAGCTGTCGCCGGAGTGGTGTAGGAACTCGATATGGCACCACTGATGTTCGTCCCGTTCTTCCGCCACTGATACGTCAACGAACTGCCCGAAGCAACCACGCTGAAGCTAGCCGTTTGTCCGGCGGTAACAGTCTGATTTGCAGGCTGCGTGGTGATCGTTGGCGCCGAAGCTGCCGGGTTCACTGTGATCGAAACCACCGTCGACCCAGTCGATCCGCCATAGCCCCCAGAAATCGAAGCGCCATACATCATCACGGTTGTGGTTGTGGTGACAGCTGGCGCTGTCCAGTTAAAACTCCAGCTCAATGGTGTCGTGGTCATCGACGCCGTCTGCGTGATCTCGCCACTCATCACCTGTGTGTTTGATCCCGCGGTGAACGTCCCGGCCGACGCTCCTACGTCTAGTCCGCTGTTGGGACTGCCGTTGTTCGTTAATGTGTAGGCATTGGTGGACCCGGACGTCACCGTCATCGGGCCGCTGATCGTGACCGTAGGTCCCGGCGTTCCTGAGCTATGGCACATCGTGCAAGTCGATCCACTCTTGCCGGAAACGCCGGAAATTCCATTCGGATATGCGAGGGCTGAGGATGAAAGACAAATCACGGCAAAAACAACCAGCGCCGCGACACAGAAATGATTGAGTGTCCTACGTTGCATCGTTCCTCTCCTATCGGATTGGGGCGGGGGACTCCTCAGCTCTTGCCTGCGGCCTCAACCAGGAGCCCGCGAGCTGACACGAAGCACACACCCAACTGCTTTTTTGGATTGATTGCGAACTTTCGGCCAGAGAGACAGTGGCAAAACTAGAACTGCGGCGGTTCAGAAGTAGCAAACTGCTTTCAGGCAGAGTGCCTGATGCGATTCACAACAACAAGTATCGGTGGGCTAGGGCCCGATGTGTTCTTCGGGTGCATCGCGGCATGTTCCTCAGTTCACCCAACGATGTCCTTTCGGTAATGTCCTTCCGAGTGGCAGCAGTGCAGGCTTTGAAAAAGGAACCATGCGTTGCAAGAGCCCGAGTTCACTCGCGTCGCACAGATTGCCGTGCGGCCCGCAGCTTTTCAGCCGGAGGCGTGTGAGGTGTGCAGGACCGAGCGCGAGTGCCGATCTTAGGAGATTGAAATTCTGAGTCCGGTCTTTGCGCAACACGGCGACCTGGCAATAAACAGGCTGAAGGTGGGTTCGCTAGAGACGAGCAGCCAGAGGCTAAGCAGTCGCAAAGACCGGTTCTGGTGCGCGCGCACTTCCTGAGGCGTGCTCGAGATGATGCACCAGCATCGGGATCTGTTGCTCGTGGCACGGCTCCGGCACCGATATGTCCATCGCGAGCTGGGCGCCCGCGTCGTCGGATTCTTTCGCCAGCACGATCACGCGGCTGCCCAGGTGCAGCGCCTCTTGCGTGTTATGCGTGACGAACAACACCGTGACGCCCGTATCACGCCACAGTTGCCGGATCAGCCGCTGCATGTCTTTGCGCGTTCCGGGATCGAGCGCGCTGAAAGCTTCGTCCATTAGCAGGATTCGCGGATGCGTCGCCAGTGCCTGCGCGATCGCCACGCGCTGCTGCATACCTCCGGAAAGCTGGTGCGGATATTTGCGCGCGTCGCGCTCGTGCAGGCCGATGCGATGGATATAGCGCATGGCTTCGTCGCGGATCTCGCGCCGGCAGCGCAGGTATCGCGGCGTGAGGCGTGTGAACAGGTTGAACTCGCTCACCTCGGGGCCGAACGCGATATTGTCGAGCACGGTTTTGTCGGGGAACAGTGAGTACTTCTGCGGCACGTAGCCGCGGGTGCGGTCCGGCTGGTTGTGCTCGACGCCGTCGATCAGGACGCGGCCGCGGGCTGGCATCTCGGCGCCCAGAATCATTTTCAGCAGTGTCGATTTGCCGCATCCGGTCTGGCCCAGCACGCAGACGAATTCGCCTTCGTGAATGCTTAGATCGATGTTCGTCAATATGGGTCGCGACGGTGTACCGTAGGCGACCGCGAGATTCTGGATTTCAATCAGAGCCATCGGAACTCAGGCCTCCTGAAACCATGGGTGAAGTTTGCGGTTCGCCACCCGCATTGCGAAATCGACCAGAAACAGCAGCAGCGCCACCCACAGCACGTACGGGATGATCACGTCCATCCCCATGTGACGCCGCAAAAGAGCGATCCGGTAAGCCAGCCCGTCGGTCGAAGCAATCATCTCTCCGGCGAACAGGAAGAGCATGACGGCTTTCAGGTTCAGCCGTATGCTGTTCAGCACTCGCGGCATGATCTGCCGCATCACCACGCGGTAGGCCACGTCAAAATCACTCGCGCCGAGAGTGAACGCCTTCACAACCTGCTCGTTGGGCACGCCCCGGGTCAGGTTGAAGGTGTCGAGGATGATGGTTGGCGTCACGCCAATCACGATCAGCATGATCTTTGACAATTCATCGATTCCGAACACGATGAACAAAATTGGCAACAGCGATAGCGCCACAATCTTGTCGAAGAACAGGATGAACCGCAGGAAGAACACTCCGACGTAGGGGAACAATCCCATATGCAAGCCCAGCAACACCGCCGGAATCAGCAGCAGGATCGAGTAGATAAACCGCCGCGAGGTCGCGACCGTGTCTTTCCAAAGCATGCTCGCGAAAACTCGTTGCCGCAGCGAGGCGTTGTCCGGCAGCGCTTCATCATCTTCTGCAGGATTCGTCGTTGCGCTCGTCATCCCGTGGACCATCTGCGAAACCGTAGGCATGATGCGGTCTTCCGGATTGTCCTGATGGCGTTTCGACGAAACGACAAAGTACATCCCGATTCCGACGGCGAACAACAGCCACGACAGCAAGATCGTCGTGAGCCGGTTCGGCTTCGCATGCACGAGTTGGAAACTGATGGACATTGATCTCGTACCCAGACGCGAGACCAAGATGGCCTTGCGTCAGCCGCAGGATGCCGGCGCTACAACTTGCTCTCAGCGGCCAACTGCATGTAGGCCGTATCAAAACTCAGGCGCACGCGGTCCTTCCTGCCCTGAACACTGCCGTCGGGATATAGGATCGCTACATCATCAACCGAGCCGATGTTCTTGCCGAGCAGTGCGTGTTCGAAGCAGAACTGCCGGACGAGCGCCATCTTCTGCTTCAGGTCAGTGGAGTTCCCGAACGAAGCCGCAGTGTTAGCCTCATAAAACATCTTGGTCGTGCTGAGCTGTTCTTTATAGGACGCGAGCGAATCGCCCGAGCCCTCAGCAATCGAGCTCAAGACCTTGTCCGCGGTTGGTCCCTGCCCCGACATCAAAGTCATCATTTCGTACCAAGCCCCGGCGAGCGCTTTGGCAAACTTCTGCCCATCGGGCCGTTGGAGCACGTCGCTGCGTACGACGGTCAGATCGAGAATTTCGCCGGGAATCTGCGACGAGTTAAACAGCGACTGCATTCCTTTCTGCTGCGAGATCTGCGAGAGCATCGGTTTCCAGGTGACGACGGCAGACACGCTGGAGTCACTCAGAAATGCCGACTGAATGTCGGCGTCGGAGGTATTGATCATCCGGACCTTATTGATCTGCTGACGCAGCGAGTTCAGCGTGAGCGCCCGGTCGAAGAGATATTCTGAAACTGTTTTTTCGACCAGCAGCATCTTCTTGCCGGCGAGATCTTTCATCTGCACGCCGTTTCGCACCAGGAGCGCGTCGTTACCGTTGGAATAGTCCCCGATCAGGATGACCGTCGTTGGCACGCCCGATGCCGCCGGCATGTCGAGCGCCTCCATGTTGGTCATGGTGCAGGCGTCGATGTTGCGGCCAACGAACGCATCCAACGAGGGCGCGTAGTCAAACCGCTGCACTTTAATCGTGATGCCGTACTTGTCGGCCCACTTCTTCAGCAGGCCCGATTTCTGCATGTAGTGATACGGCGTCCATCCCGCATAAATGGACCAGCCCACGGTGAACGTGGGTTTTTGCGCGAGCGCAGGCATTGCCAAAAAAAGGCAAAGCAGACAAATGCCACGTCGCATGGTGCTGACGACTCTGTCCATGGTGGTTGAATTCTAGCGTTGAGGATGAAGATCAATCGAAGGCAAAGTTTTCATGGCTGCCATTCAAGATTTAGCGGAGCGCGGAATTTTCAATTGGTGCCATCGAAGATTTCGATGAGGCGCGGAACGCCCGCCAACCGCCGAAATGCGTGATTTCCGTCGCGCCGGAAAGCGCATGCGGCTCGCAGACGAAGCACCTCACCTCCTCGCCGTCATCGAGTCTGACCGTACCAATCCCGAGCGGAGTCGGAATCGCGGCGACGAAACTTCCCAATCGGTCTTCAGGCATGGCCCAGATCTCGAGTTCGATGCCCGGTCCGCGGAAGCTCGGATCACGAACCAGACCGGGCTTGGCAGGTACGGTGCCAGCCAGAGCGTACAGGCGATAGTCGGTCGCGGTACGGCAGGTTTTCAGCAATCGCGCGCCTCTTTCAGTCAGCTGATAGTTCAGCGGTTCGCCCCTGAGATGAGCGCCCACGACCGCGACCTCAACACATCCCGGGGATTTTTCCAGCAGCGAAGTTGTGCCACCCAGATAGCGATGAGCCAACGCGAGCAACGCCTCATCGGTGAATGCGGGTCCGATGAACGAGATTCCGAATGGCAACCCATTCGGACGAGTGCCAGCAGGAACCGCCACGGCGGCAAGGTCCATCAGGTTCACGAAGTTCGTGTAGTAACCGAGGTTCGAGTTAAGTCTGACGGGGTCGGTGGCAATCTGCTCGTGCGTGTAGATGGTTCCAGTCGTCGGGAGCACGAGAACATCCATCTCGCGCCACTGCTGGAGGGCTTCCGAGCACAGCTCACGGAGTCGGTACTCGCCTCGAAATGAGTCGACGGCAGAGCGCGTATCCGCGCTACCGATGATGCTACGCACAACCGGGTCCATCTCGGCGGAGTGTTCGGCGAAAAAATCCCGGATGGCCGCTAAACGCTCCGCAACCCAGGCCCCGCCGTAAAGCAGTTCAGCAGCCATACGGAACGGAGAGAAATCGATAACAACTTTCTCGCCTCCAAGTTTCTGCAATCGTTCAACAGTTGTGTTGTAGAGGCGCGCTGCTTCCGCATCACCGAAGAACTCGAGTTGTTCAGACGCGGGCACGCCGAAGCGAAGGTCGGAATAGAGCCACGGTGCCGCTCCCTCCCCGGGGCGTGGCTGGCGAGAGTAGGGATCGGGCCGATCAAGCCCACGGGCCAGTTGCCAAACATCATGTGCGTCGATGCAGTTCGCGGCGAAAATCGAAACGCAATCCAGGCTGCGGCACGCGGGGACGACTCCGAGTGTGCTCACCAGACCGCGAGTGGGTTTCAGCCCGATGAGTCCGTTAAAGGCTGCGGGCACGCGTCCCGAACCTGCGGTATCGGTGCCGAGAGAGAAATCGACCTGCTTTTTCGCCACCGCGACCGCTGAGCCGGAGCTTGATCCTCCCGAAATGTAGCGCGAGTCGAATATGCTGGAGCAGGCACCGTAGGGTGTGCGTGTTCCGACCAGGCCGGTGGCGAACTGATCCATGTTCGTTTTGCCGATCAGCAATGCCCCAGCTTCCTCCAGCCGCCGGACGACGGTTGCGGTCTTCTCAGCCTGATAGCCGTAAGCCGGGCAGGCTGCGGTCGTGGTCATGCCGGCGACGTCAAAGTTGTCTTTGACGGCGAAGGTCTTTCCGGCGAGTGGCAGATCGGGACGGGACTCGATCTCACGCGCACGCTTGAGCGCAGATTCTCGCGGAACGCGGGAGATCCAGATGGGATTCAGGGGTTCAGCCTCAAGGCGGTCGTAGAGAGTCGCGACCTCCAATGGGAAATCAGCCGCTCGTCTCATGCTGTCGCCTCCGCACGCAATAACAGCAGGATTTGTCCAGTCCAAACCAGTGCGCCCGCGGCGCACGCCAGGCTTTCAACGATCCCAGATTTGGGTGCCATGACTGCGATCTCAGTCTTCATTGCCTCAAGAACCATGAGTTTCTGCCCTGCTTCGACGCGCTGTCCCGGTTCCACGGCTACATTCCAGACGCTGGCGGAAATCGGTGACCGCACGGCCGAGCAGCCGTGGGGAACATCGCCTTCCGGACCAGGACCAGCCGCCTCGGGAGGTTCGATGTATTCGGCGTGTCCCGCTGCGGCCCAACGTTCGCGTTCTTCCTCGAACGCCGCCTGCTGGCGGTTCTTAAACGCCTCCGCTTCTGATTTGATCGATTGCAGGAATGCATGATACTCGCGCAGGCGGAATTGACGAGGTTCGAAGCGAAGCGGATAGCGCCCTCGCGGAAACGCTTCGCGGATCTCAAGTAACTCTTCAGCGCTTACCGGATAGAATCGCAATTCATCGAAAAAGCGGAGCAGCCACGGAGTTCCTGCCGGAAATTCCCGGGTCGGGCGGAAGGTATTCCACATCTGCAGCGTGCGTCCCACGAACTGATATCCTCCAGGGCCTTCCATTCCGTACACACACAGATAAGCTCCGCCGATGCCCACGGAGTTCTCGGCGGTCCAGGTACGGGCGGGATTGTACTTGGTCGTGACCAGGCGATGGCGGGGATCGACGGGCGTGGCAACGGGAGCACCCAGATAGACGTCACCCAGTCCCAGCACCAGATAACTTGCGCCGAACACGATGCGGTACACGTCGTCGATCGAGTTCAGGCCATTCATGCGGCGGATGAATTCAATATTGCTGGGACACCATGGAGCATCCGGCCGCACGCTCTGCATGTATTTTCGGATGGCGAGTTGGGTGGCGGGGTCGTCCCAGGAGAGCGGAAGATGCACTACGCGGGACTCGACCGTAATGTCTTCAAGATCCGGGATCCGGCGTTCGCATGCATCCAGCGCTTCGAGCAGTTCTTCGCGACGAAGGCGAGCGTCGTAATGGATATGCATGGAACGCACGCCGGGAGTGATGTCGATGATTCCGGGCAGATTCGCCGCGCGGAGCTGCTGTTCGAGCGCGTGCACGCGAAAACGCAAGTTGAGATCGAGGACATTCGGTCCGTATTCAACGAGCAAATACCGATCGCCATCGGCGCGGCAGACGACGGCGGGAGTTCCGTTCGAGGCGGGTCGGTTGGTGATTACTGCCTCTTCTTTTTGAGGCTTGGGAAGTTCGGGCAGAGATCCTGCGAGGGTGTCGACGCAGGCCTCGACTTGCAGGCGTAACTTCTCGGCTTGAACCGCAGAAAGCCGGCGAAAACGGACCAGGTCGCCGGCTTTCAGTTGGCCCATCTTCCAGATTTCGGCATCCACGATGGTTGCGGGACAGACAAAACCGCCGAGACTGGGGCCGTCGGGGCCAAGGATCACCGGCATGTCGCCGGTGAAATCGACGGTCCCAACCGCGTAAGCGTTGTCGTGGATATTAGAAGGATGAAGACCGGCTTCTCCCCCGTCTTTCCGCGCCCAGCGGGGCTTTGGGCCGATCAGGCGCACTCCGGTGCGGTCGGAGTTGTAATGGACCTTCCACGCTGTGGAGAAGAACATCTCTATGTCTTCGGCCGTAAAAAAGTCCGGGGCGCCGTGGGGGCCGTAGAGAACGCCGATTTCCCAATCGCGGGTGTACTTTGGCGTGGCAGCATCCGGCAATGCATGCGCTTCGCAAAGGGCGGCTTCGTGGAAGCGGAGGACATCACCGGAGCGAAGGGCACGCCCTTGCCCACCGAACCTGCCCAGTATGAATGTGGAGCGGCTGCCAAGATACGGCGGCGTGTCGATGCCTCCCGCGACTGCCAGATACGCGCGAGCGCCAGCGTCTTGAGCACCGGCAAATTCCAGGAGCGACTTCTGTTTCACACGGATGGATTGCCACCGAGGTACGGTACGGCCATCGAGTCGAGCGCCGAAATCGGCGCCCGTGAGAGCGATGGTCGTGTCGCAGGCAAAGCACAGATTTGGACCGGTGAGCGTGATTTCTAAGCCCGCGGCATCTTCTTTATTGCCGACCAACCGATTGGCGATGCGAAAGGCCACTGTGTCCATCGGACCCGAGGGCGGCACGCCTACGTGCCAGTAGCCCAATCGGCCGGGAAAATCCTGAATGGTAGTTTGCGTTCCCGGCTCGATGACGTCGATCGCGCGTCTGTTGTAGGGGAAGCCTTTTAAGAAAGATGTAGTAAGACCGCCTGCTGCGAACTCGGGACCATCGCAGATCTGACCGAGATAAGAAAGGTTGGTCTCAATTCCGAAGAGTTCCGTGTGGCCGAGAGCATTGCGCAGCTTGCAGATCGCTTCCGCACGATCCGATCCCCGCACGATGATTTTTGCCAGCATCGGGTCGTAAAATGGGGTGATCTCTGTGCCGGAATCGATCCAGGTTTCTACGCGTGCGTGGTCGGGCCAGCGAACATGCAGCAAGCGCCCTGCGCTCGGCTGGAAGTTTCTGGCCGGGTCTTCGGCGTAGACGCGAGCCTGGATGGATGATCCCCTCGGTTGAACGTCTATGCTCTCGAGTGGCGGCATATCGCCGGCTGCCTGTCGCACCATCCATTCCACAAGGTCCACGCCGGTCACTTCCTCCGTAACGCCGTGCTCCACTTGCAGACGTGTATTCACTTCGAGGAAATAGAAATCGCCGATGGCATTGTCGTAGATGAACTCCACCGTTCCCGCTGACTGATACTGAACAGCCCTCCCGAGACGAACGGCCGCTTCCAGCAGCCGTTTGCGAATGTCGTCACTTAGACCGGGCGCGGGAGTCTCTTCAATCACCTTCTGATTGCGACGCTGCACCGAGCAGTCGCGTTCGCCGAGCGCAATGACTGATCCGCGACCGTCCCCAAAAATTTGTACTTCGATGTGCCGGGCGGCGGTGACGAAGCGTTCGAAATAGAGGTTGCTGCTGCCGAAGCTTGCCTGACTTTGCCGGGAGACCGAGTCGTATGCTTCTCGCAATTCTTGGGCAGAGCGGCACAATCGCATTCCGATGCCGCCGCCACCCGCTGTACTCTTGAGCATGGTCGGATACCCGACCGACTCGGCGGCATTCAAGGCAGCGTCAATATCTTTGAGCACTCCGGTGCCCGGTAACATCGGGACACCATTTTTCGCAGCGATTTCCCGGGCTGTGTGCTTCAGGCCGAAATCTCGCAACTGCTGCGGCGTGGGACCGATGAATACTATTCCGTGTTCCGCGCAGGCCTGCGCGAATGTTGCATTCTCACTGAGAAATCCGTAGCCAGGATGAATGGCGTCCGCGCCTCTTTCCTGGGCGGCCTTCAAAATCGCGCGGGTCGCGAGATAGCTCTGGGCGGCCGGGGGAGGGCCGATGCAGACGGCTTCATCCGCCTGATCCACGTGAAGCGAGTGGAGGTCGGCTTCGGAATAGACTGCGACCGAAGCCACCCCCATTCTGCGGAGAGTGCGGATAACGCGGCATGCGATCGCTCCGCGATTGGCAATGAGGACTTTGCGGAACATTATGGCTCCGCGGCCCAGATGAGGACTTCCACGGGAGTGGGATTGTAGGCATTGCACGGATTGTTCAGTTGCGGGCAGTTGCTGATCAGAGCCAGGACGTCAGTTTCGGCGCGCATCTCGACATACTTGCCCGGATCGGAAATGCCATCTTCGAAAGTCAGCGTGCCGGCGGGCGTGACCGGGACATTCATGAAGAAGTTGATGTTGCTGGTGATGTCGCGCTTCGACATGCCGTGGTCCCATTCGGTCACGGCCTTCAGAAAACTGCTGCGGCAGGCATGCATGTGTCGCTTCTCGATGGCATAGCGAACCATGTTGCTTTCGTTGGCGCAGGCGCCGCCTAGCGTATCGTGACGGCCGCAGGTGTCAGCGACGATTGTCAGGAGCACAGTTCCGGCGGTCGATATCAGCTTGGTGCCGGTAGTTAGATAAATGTTGCGTTGCTGCTGAATGGTGGCCTGTGCGCTGTAGCGGTCGGAGTAGTCGTGGGCATTGTAGAAAAGCGTGTCGACCGCCTGATTGCCGTGGAGGTCGACAATCCGAAAATATTGCCCCTGCTTTATTTCGTAGATCCAGGGATCGCCGGCATTGATCACCTGGCGGCAAATCGCAGTTTCGGACCGCAAATTGCTTTCGACCAGGTTCTTGCCGGTTGTCATGGTTGCGTTCATCGTGATGTCCTCACATGAAATAGCGTTCGGTCAAGGTGAAACCTCGCCCGTTCTCGGGACGTGAAACCCGGCAGAGATCGTCCGCCGCTGGAGCTGCGGCCTGGCGGATCGAGATCTGAACGGGCTTAGGCTGATACTTTGGCTCTGGGTCGAGGGGATGCTGGCATGTATTCAGAATGACCAGCACGTTCATCTCCGCGCGCAGATCGATGGAATCCCCGGCTTTCGAATTGCGGGAGGCGAAGCTCATGGTGCCGTCGTCTGAGACATCGAGACGGCTGAAGAGATTCACGTTCGCTACCAGATCGCGAGGACCCAAACCCCACTTGCCGAGTTCCACCAGGAAACTGTCGAGTCCGTTCTTGTGGTACTCGTTGCGATCCTGCTGGTAGTTGGAAGGTCCATACTTCGCTTCAACCGTTTTTCGACTTGAAGTTCCGCCGATGGGATCGTGCCAGCCGACAGTGTCGCCGGTGACGGACAGGAGAATCCGTCCCATGTCGGAATACAAAACGAATCCCTGGGTGAGGCGCGCGATGTGCTGCGCCTTGAGCGTGTCGGGCATGTTGTAGCGCTCGGTCGGACTCTCGAAGTTGTAGAAGATACCGCCAACATTGGCGCCGCCTTCCAGGTCCGTCACGCGAAGCGCGGTGCCGCGCTTGAGCACATGCGACCAGGACGCACCGGGCTGAATCGTTTCTTCCCAAAGAACGGATTCGTTCATCGGACACCTATCCTAGTGAAGTTGTTGAATACGGAATACAAAGAGAATAGAGAATAAGGATGAACTAGCGGGTCGCCGGAGGGCCGCAGCAGACGAACATTCGAGTCAGGCGAAGATAGACGTCGAGCGCGATGTTGGCTCTGGACCGTCGGCCTGATAGGTTACACATGCGGCGTAGTCTGTCACACGCGCGTCGGCAAAGCCAATCGCAAATTCAACTGGGAGTCATCGGGTTCTTGGATGGGTTGGAAGGGTCGAAAGAACCCGGCGACGGAGCGGGCGGTTGCGACCGGCCCTCCAAGACCGACAGGTTCTGGGGTTCTTAGATCCTTTGGATAAGAAGAGGTGGCCGAAAATCACAGGGTGATGGAGTGCTGGCTAAATGGAATTTCAAAAAACGTTACCGCCGCCCGAGACAAAAAGAGCAGAGGAACCTGGTTTGATTCCCCTGCTCCAGTACTCAGAGATTCATCGGTGGATGGCTTCGCCCAGCAGAAAATTGCCGGGATTGGCGCTCGAAACATCCACAAGGTTGAAGGTGGAGCGGTCTGGAGAAACCTGGATGTTCAAGTTCCAGCCGCAGGACGGCCCGCAAGTCAGGTTCGCGGTGCCACTGCCATCGGCATTCAGCGATGTGATCGTGAACGTGTTTCCGTTGCTGGTGCCGTTACCGCAGCCGGCAGTGTGTCCGGTTTCGGTGGCGTTGGTAGCCACGCCCGAAGTATTCAGAGTGAAGGTTACCCCCAGAGAGCCAAAGCTGCACCCGGTGGCATCGATGATGGAAAGGTCCCAAATACCTGCCAGATTGGCGACGGAGATCTGGCCGAAACCTGAGCTGCGGACCGCTTCTCCGGCAAGATAGTTTCCGGGATTCGCAGATGATACATCGGCAATGTTAAAGGTCGAACGATCCGGTGAAAGCTGAATGGTGAGGTTCCAGCCGCAGCCGGCGCCGCAGCTTAAATTGGCAGTACCGCTCCCGTCGGGGTTTAAGCTCAGCACAGTGAAAGTGTCGTTCGTGCCTGTGCCGTCCCCGCAACCCTGGCTGTGCCCAATCGAGTCCGCATTGGTGGCGACTCCAGAGGAGTTCAGGGTGAATGTAACAAGCATGCTGGTCACGCCGCATCCGGTTGCGCCATACAGCGTGGCCTGCCAGTTGCCGGCCAGATCCGAAACAGCAGTATCGTTGTCGGGTGAGTTCAGAACTGCAATCCCCTGCAGATAGTTACCAGGATTTTTAGTGGAGACGTCGACAAGGCTGAATTTGGAGCGGTCCGGTGAAACCTGGAGGCTGAAGTTCCAGCCGCAACCGGTACCACAGGTCAAGTTTGCCGTGCCCGACCCGTTTGCCGCAAGAGTTTGAATCGTGAAGGTTTGTCCAGTCAGGCTGGAGTCACCGCATTGGCCGTGAGTTACGAGCGAGGCCGTGCCCTTGCCTGAGCTGTTGAGTGTCGTGTTGGCCTGCATGGCCACCAAGCCGCAGCCGGTGTTGCCATGCAGAACGATATTCCAGGTTCCCGCCAAGTCGGACTTCAGAACGTTGCCCGTGGCGGAACTCGGTATCGATATCGACAATACGGTCACGATGGTGAGCATACTGAGCAGGGTGAAAGGTGTGCCGGAACGATGTTTCTTCATAGTCTTCTCCTCCAAGTAGTAGGCTTGGAAATCAAGTTGACCGGCTCAGCTCTCCCCAGTCGGATGAGTTGCGTAAGCTAAGCAGGTTCTACATGGATAAAAGGAAAATCAAGGCGAGATTGGCTCAGGGCCGCAAGAAAAATTGGCTCGAGGTCGAAAATACCGTAGTTCTGGGAAACGTCTCCGGTTGCCCAAGAGTTCTTTCGCCACTGCAGTCCCTGCGCTTCCGGAGGGCCGCGTTAGCAAATTGCTGGGGATTAAATGAAGAGCGTGCAGTCGATCAGTTTGTGCCAGATGCTGCTTTGGCTACTGCCGATCGGCACTTTGCCAGTCGTTGGGTTACTACGGAGGCTGGGATGCAGTCAAAACCTTCAGGACTCATCGCTCCCGGTTCTCGGATCGATTGCCAGATCTTCAAGCTTTCTTCGTAGGACTTGCAGGACTGCTGGAGGTGCGAGCGCCGTTCAGGCCCGGTTCCTCCCTCCGCGAGTCTTAGCTCGACGTCACCGATTCCGGTGTAAGCATCAGCTCTGGCGTAAAGCGCCTGTTCGCTGGGTGGGTCTTTCTTCTCTTGCAGTGCCAGCGTCAACGCTTTTCGGTATTGCTCACCCGCAGGCTGGGTCTCACCTTTCAGCAACAGGATCGAACCCACCTGGTTGTAAGTAGCACTCAAACGATACTGGACGGCCACGTCTGTGGGATCGGCGGCCTGGAGGCGCTCGCGAAGCGCCGCCGCTTGCAGTTGGTACATCAGCGCCTTTGGATAGTCACGAGCGTCTTGCCACACCTGTGCCGCCGTGGTCAGACTCGCCGCGCGGACTTCCTGCAATTCGTTGTTAGCTGCGTCTTTCGCAGCTACTTCTTTGGTCAGGCTCAATGCACTCTCCAGTGCAGAGACGGATTCTTTCTTGTCCGGCATTTTGGCCAGCGATGACGCCAGGTTGGCGTAGTCCTCACCCAGACTGGCCTTTCCATAAACATCGCCCGGGTCGGCCGCACTCCATTTTTTCGCGATCTCCACGGCTTTGCGCGCCATGAGCGCAGCCTGATGCGCATCTCCTTCCTGCATCCGCAGGAAGTACAGACGTTGATACATGCCTTGCAGGTAATCGATGGTTGTGCGATCGTCCTTCGATACCGCCGCCAGCCGCTCGAAAACCTCCTGGGCTCGAAGATAATAAGAAAGCGACTCCCGCCACTGGCCGTCCTCCACTAAGTAGTCCCCCATCTGAGCCACCGTGACTGCGTTGAAACGCTGAATGACCGGATCGTCCGGGCGCAGTTGTGCCATCCGTTCCGAAACCTCAAGCTCTTTTTGTCGCGCAATACGGGCCCTTGGCCGGTCGCCGAGGCTGGAGGCGTTCATGGCACCCCCCAAAAATTCTGCCTCAAACTCATAGTCACTCGCCAGTTCCCGGAGGATGGTCACCTCATTTGGATGCACGGATGCCGCTTGTTCCGTAAGCTGACGAGCTCGCTGGATATATTCCAGACCTTCGGACATCTGGCCGACCATCTTCAGCGTGACCGCGACGCCCCGATACGATTGGGCGAGTTCGATTGTGCTGCTGAGTTGGCTGGGATTGGCCTCATGCACCGCCCTTCGAATCGCCAGGGCCTTACGGTAACTCTCCAAGGAACCCGCAGTATCTCCCAAATTGGTTTCGTTGGCCCCGCCTTGCACGTCTCCGATCCTTTGGTACGCAGATGCCAGCTCGCGTTGCAGCGCAACATCCGAACCCGATTCTTTCGCCAGATTGTCGAGATACTGCAACGCCTTTTCTACAATGAGCTTTCTTGAACCGGTCGATCCTGGAAGTTTTTTCACTGAGTCATGGATATCGAAGATGAGCGCGTTGGCCAGCTGTCGGACATCGTTGAACCGCCGCTCAGCCTTAGCCCTTTCGGTCCGGGCAATGTGCGCCTCCCGCAAAGTAACAATGAAGCCGGCTACCAGGGCCAACATCACCATCGCCGTTGCGATGACTGCACTCCTATGGCGCTCCGCGAACTTTTTCGCACGGTAGGTCCATGCATCGCCTCTCGCCATCACCGGAAGGCTCCGCAGATAGCGCGTGATGTCGTCCGCAAATTGCTCGACCGAGCCGTACCGCCGCTCAGGCTCCTTGCGTAGCGCCATCAGTACAATCCGGTCCAGATCACCACGCAATTGCCGGCTTAACTTTTGTGGAGTGCTATTTCGAGAACGGCTCACGGCATTGGGTACCACCGCTGCAGTTCCGTCCTTTGGAGATGGTGTGCTCCGTACCACCATGCTCGGCTTTCGTGGCTCCTGCTCCCGCACGGCCTGCCACAACGCGTCCCGGGACCTGGTATCGACGTCGTAGGGATAGTGGCCCGTCAGTAATTCGTAGAGAACAACTCCCAGCGAATACACATCACTAGCGGTCGTAATCGGCTCATCCTGCAGTTGCTCCGGACTGGCGTACGCGGGAGTCAGAATCCGCATGCTCATCGCAGTTTGATCGACTCCTGTGGCTGCGTTCGTATCGAGCAGCTTCGCAATTCCGAAATCCAGGAGTTTGGGTACTCCGTTTATGGTCACCAGGATATTGCCGGGTTTGATGTCGCGGTGCACGATCAGGCGCCGGTGGGCATATTGCACCGCGGAACAGATCTCGAGAAACAGCTTGAGCCGTGCCTCAAGCGTCAGTCTGCCCTCGTCGCAATAAACATCGAAACGCTTCCCCTCAATCAACTCCATGACGAAGTAAGGAACCCCCTCCTCCGTCGTTCCCCCGTCGAGTAACCGTGCAATGTTTGAGTGATCCAGGCTGGCCAAAATCTGTCGTTCATTCTTGAAGCGAGACACCACCGACGCCGAATCCTGTCCCGCCTGGACGAGCTTGATCGCAACGTCCTTCTCGTACTGTTCATCCACACGCATGCCGCGGTACACCGTCCCCATCCCGCCTTCTCCGATCTTTTCGATGATTTTGTAGGAACCGAACCGAGTGCCGAGTCTGGGGTCTTCGGACGGAGGGAGGGCGCCCGGCGACTCCGATGGCGTTGCGAGCGATAGGAGAAAGTCCGTGCCGGCAGACGGTTGCAGCGCCAGCATCTTCTCTACTTCTTCCCGCAAGGAAGGATCGTGCGCGGTCGCCCGTTCCAGGAATGACCCGCGCTCCGCAGGGTCCATCTCCAGCGCCTGGCCCAGCAGCCCGCGCACTTCCTGCCACCGTTCCGGAGTCATGGGCGTGCGTGCCCGCTCAATTCCTGATACAGCCACACCTTCGCCGTAGCCCAGTACCGCTTCACTGTGGCTGTCGAAATCTTCAATACGTCGGCGACTTCTTCCACCGACAGTCCTCCAAAATACCTCAGCTCCACGATCCGGCTCTGCGTCGGGTCGAGCTTAGCCAGTTCCTCCAGAGCCAGGTCCAAAGCCAGCAGGTCGACAGGACGCTGGTTCGCGGCTCCATCAAAATCGTCCAGCGCGATCTTCTGTTGGCCACCGCCACGCTTGGCGGCCATCCGTGTGCGCTCATAGTCCATCAGCACCTGCCGCATCAGTAGCGCACAGATAGCCACAAAGTGGTTCCGGTTTTGAAGCTGTGGGCTCCGGTACTTATCCAGGCGCAGATAAGTCTCGTGCACCAGCCCGGTCGTCTGCAGGGTGTGATCCTTGCGGTTGCGGCGCAGATAGGAGTGAGCCACTTTGCGCAGCTCCGAATAAAGCTGCGGGAAAACAGCGTTCAGTGCTTTCTGATCTCCCTCACCCCAGCTCGTCAGGAGCTGGGTGATCGCAAGCGGCGGGGTGAAATCGACCATGCGCAACCTCCACTTGTGCCGTGGAAGATACCTTCAAACCGTGCTTTCGTCAACAAGGACGGGAGGGGCAGCGCTGTCAGCATGGACTTACGCAAAGAGAAGACCGGGCGAGGTTCCCCAGCCTCGCCGGTCTTCCCGTGTACAACGCTTCAATATGAAACGCGACGTGTAATCGAGAATCTGATCATCCAAGCTGGAAAAACCTCGAGGAATTTGAATCGACCCTGCCAAATTGCAATCACGAGAAAAAAATTGGCGCGGGTTCCTCGCCGAAACTGCCGGCCAGGAAACCGCGCCTGATAGTTGTCTTGCCGTTGCGTCAACTTACTTGTGGCGTGCAGGAGCGCTGCGAGCGGGAGCCGCCGAGCGCGCCGGAGCCGATGAACGTCCGCCGCCGAATGAAGAACGTCCAGGGGCCGAAGACCGTGCCGGTGCGGCTGAGCGGCCACCGAAGTTACCCCGATTGCCGGCAGCTGAGCCAAGACCTGACCGGTTCCCCATGTTCCGATTTCCGGCACCGGAACCGACTCCTGAGCGCCCACCCAATCCCGAGTTGCCCATTGCTGGGCGATTCCCCAGGCTCGACCGATTCGCTGCGGATTGCATCGGAGAAGAGGCGCGATTGCCGTAAGGCGAACCACCCATGTTGGAACGATTGCCCAAGCTAGAGCGGTTGGCTGCGGATTGCGTCGGCGAGGAAGTCCTATTGCTGTAGGGCGAGTTGCCCATTCCCGGACGGCTGCCGAAACTGGAGCGATTCGAGGCCAACTGCGACGAAGCCGAGGACCGGTTGGCAAACGGCGACGTGCCGGTTCCCGCGTGACCGCCGGCGTTCTGATTGCCGAACTTCGACCGGTTCGCGGCCGCCTGTGCCGGAGACGATCCCCGTCCAGCGAACGTTGAATTGCCAGTCGAATTGGAACGATTCGAGAAGCTGGAGCGACCGGCAGGAGACGCACTGGATGCCGGGCGGTTGCCGAAGCTGGAGCTGGGCGATCCGGAATGGCCGCCCATGCCGGAGTTGTTCGAGGCTGTTTGACCTCTGTCTCCGGCGTGGCTGGCACCCGACGTCCCGCGGTTTGCGGCGACGTGACTGGCGGCTGTCTGGGCAGCTCCGGCGTGCGCTGAGGCGTGGAAGTTGCGGGGAACCCCGCGGCCTCCGTGTTCGAATGCACCGCGATCATGACCGCCAAAATTGCCGTGGTTGACAACTGTCACGCTGCTCGAAATGTAGGTGTCGTGATGGAAGCACACGATCCCTCCGTCCCAGACCGGCGCCCAGGCGGCGAAGCCCCAGTCGAATCCGGCGAAGACGCCGATCGGGATTCCTGCGTCGAAGGCCAGTCCGACGCCGACCACGATTCCGGGCGGCGGGGCTACTACCACGAATCCCGGATACGCCACAAACATCGTGCCCCAGACCCTCCACGGGTTGTAGTAAGGAACGAATACGACAGCCGGATTCACCGGCACAATCGTGATCACGCCAGCTTCGACGACCACGTGCTGCTGCGGAGTCTCGACCAGCACCTTTGATTCCTGGGCCTGAGCTCGCATCGCTTGCACGGCGTTCATCACGTCCCCAGGCTGGTTGAAATACGCATTGCCGAGCTGGGCAGTCCAGGTGGCGTTCCGGGCCATGTTGTCGAGGACAGCGGGGAACTCGATCAGAGCCTTCACCGAAGGGTCCCACTGCATAAGGTTGGCACCGGCCGCCCGTTCTTCGGGTCGCAGATTCATGTTCTCGCTGAGCCAGCCGTCGGCGGCGGCAACCTGGTCGGGAAAGGTCGAGGCGGTCAGCGCCTGCGCGACCACCGAATCCGGGTCCAGCGCGATGGGCGCTACCAGTTGATCCAGTTGCACAGCTTCCAGTGCCACATAGGCCGGAGCAGGGGCCTGTGCGTAGAGGTTTGGTTGCGTTACCGGAATCAGTAACGTAATGAGAGCGAAAAGCAGCATCATCGAAATGGTTTTGCGGGAATTCATATCAGCCTCCAGTCATGTCTTAACTGCGCTTCACTGACTAACGCGACGGAGGCGGGCAACTTTGATCACCTGCAAGCGGAATGTTTTGTATCTCCCGCTCTATCGAATCACGCCAATCCCAGGGTTCAAGGTTGACGGGGCTCCAATCCGACATTAAGAGAGGAGGGGTCCGGAATCTTCTTGTGATTACTCAAAACCAGTCAACCGCCCTGATTTTGCCTCTTGACTCCACTCGCCTTAAGCGCAAACATGGCGCACGGTTTTTTTCGACCTTTTGCTGTTCTGGGGAAGGGCATGTGCAGCAAACCAGTTCAAAAAGCGTGACTCAACTGCTCGTGGATTCAAGCCAGGGGGACGACAAGGCTCTTGCGGCATTGATGCCGCTGGTCTATGACGAGTTACACCGCCTTGCTGGAAGTTACATGCGGCGGGAAAACCCCGGCCACACCCTGCAGACCACCGGACTCGTGCATGAAGCCTACATGCGTATGGTCGACCAGAACGCGAATTGGTCAAACCGGGCCCACTTTTTTGGAATCGCGGCCAAGATGATGCGGCGCGTTCTTCTCGATCATGCCAAGAGCCATCACCGCGAGAAACGCGGAGGTGGGGCGGTAAGAGTGACGTTGGATGAACCCGCAATGTTGTCGAAAGATTCCGACCGCGAAATCATAGCGCTTGAAAACGCGCTGAAGCGACTGGAAGGAATTGATGAGTTACGTGCCCAGATCGTAGAATTGCGGTTTTTCGCTGGACTGTCGAACGAAGAGATTTCGAAGATACTAGGAATCTCCACAGCGACCGTGCAGCGTCAGTGGACTGGGGCCCGGGCCTGGCTGTACCACGAACTCAAGAATGAGGATTAGGTATGTCCACCATCCCCTGGGAGCAGGTCCGCGCCGTCGTGGATGCGGCTCTCGAACTACCTCCTGCTGCGCGCTCTCCCTTCCTGGACCAAGCCTGCCCCCAAGTGACGGTCCGCAGATACGTCGAGTCGCTGATTTTTTCTTTTGACCAGGCCGGCGGGTTTCTGGAGCAACCAGCTTCCGTGAAGTACTCCGGAGCAATGGGGGCACACGCAGAAGACTCGTGGATTGGACGGATAGTCGGCGCGTACGAGATTGAACGAGAAATCGGCAAGGGTGGCATGGGGTCGGTGTATCTCGCCGCACGCGCGGACGATCAATACCGAAAACAAGTAGCGGTCAAAGTTGTGCGCTTCGGAATCGAAAATGGCCTGGCGTTGGCGCGGTTCAAGTCCGAGAGACAGATTCTCGCGGACCTCGATCACCCCAACATTGCCCGTTTACTCGAAGGCGGCAGCACGGAGAGGGGTGAACCTTACTTCGTGATGGAATACATTCAGGGCCAGCAGCTCGACCAATATTGTGATGAGCACAATCTGTCAGTGACTGAGCGCCTCGAGCTGTTTCGAAGTGTTTGTTCGGCGGTGCAATACGCTCACCAGAAGCTGGTCATTCATCGTGATATCAAACCCGGCAATATTCTGGTTACCAGTGAGGGTGTTCCCAAACTTCTGGATTTCGGCATCGCAAAAATTCTCGACCGAGAGACCGGAGCGCCGGCGGCAGATCGCACGAAGACAATGGCCCGCGTGTTGACACCCGATTACGCCAGCCCAGAACAGTGGCGGGGCGAAAACATCACTACGGCCAGTGACGTCTATTCGCTGGGAGTAGTACTGTATGAACTCTTGGTCGGTCGCAAGCCGTATCACCTGAAAGGAAGTCCAGAGGATCTCTACAGGGCCGTTACGGAATCAGAGCCTGAGCGGCCGAGCGCCGCTGTCTCACGCCTGCAGCAAGGCGCCGGTGACACGACTGCGGAACGAATCAGCGTCACCAGGGAAGGCACTCCCGATAAGTTGCGCCGCCGACTCTCCGGCGATATCGACTACATCATTCTTAAGGCCCTGCGCAAGGAACCGCAGCGTCGGTATGTGTCCGTTGAGCAGTTTTCCGAGGATATTCGCCGGCACCTCGCGGGCCTGCCGGTGCTTGCTCGGCGTGACACCTTTTCTTACCGCGCCGGCAAATTTGTGCGGCGGCATGCCGCGGGTGTGACTGCCGCTTGTCTGGTGGTGATCAGCCTGACCGTTGGTCTCGTCATTGCAGTGAGGCAAGCCAAGATCGCCCGGATCGAGCGAGCTCGTGCCGAGCGCCGCTTTAACGATGTGCGCTCGCTGGCAAAATCTCTTCTGTTCGATATCTACAACGGCATTCGCGATCTTCCGGGCTCCACGCCAGCTCGGCAATTGCTCGTTACCAAGGCGCTGCAATATTTGGATAGCCTTTCGGCAGAAGCGCGCGGGGACGTCTCGCTTCAGCATGAACTAGCCGATGCATACGAACGTGTCGGCTCGGTTCAGGGCGAGCCCTTCACCGCCAACCTTGGCGACACGGCAGGAGCGCTGGCCAGCTATGAGAAGGCGCGCACGATCCGGGCGGCCACGGCATCTACGGACGGTGTCGCCGATCAAATCAAGTACGCTTCCAACTGTCGCACTGTCTCCGCTCTTCAGTTGCTGAGCAGCAACACCTCTGCCGCGCTCAGTTCCGGCCAGCAAGCAGTATCCATCGCGCAGGAGTTGCTCAAGCATTATCCGGACAACCCTGAAGTACTGGTGGAATTGGCGGGAGATTATTCTAATCTTGGCACGGTCCTCGAGGAGTCCCACGCCGACCAAGGCGCGCTCGAGACTCAGCGCAAGGCCTTGGAAATCGACCAAAAGCTGGCCGAGAATTCCAAAGATCGAGTCCGATTAAGAAATCTGGCCGTGGATGAGTACCACATCGGCCGGCATTTCCAGAATGCGGGATATAGAGCCGAAGCCTTGGATGCCTACAAAAAATCTCTCAGCATCCTCGAGCCGCTGGCTCAGGATACAAACGATACCGTGGCGCAGCGCTCTCTGGCCGCCATCATCGTCAATTCGGCCGATACTCTTCTGATGAACGGGGATCCGGCTACCGCCCTATCGTACTACCGCAAGGGACTCAACATTGTCGAGCACATTGCGGCGGCTGATCCGAAAAATGCCGAGGCTCGGGCCGACGCTGCCGAGGAATACTTGAACATTGGTGTTTCCCTGGAGAAGCTGGGCAAAATCAAGGAAGCTCAAACAAACCTGCTCAAAGCCATGGCTATGCTGGAAAAAGGTGTATCGGCTGATCCCAATTGGACAGGAGGAAATTGGGACCTTGCGGATGATTACGTTTGGGCGGCGTCAGTTACAGCCGATCCAACGCAAGCATGGGACTATTACCAAAAGGCTCTGAAGATCGAACAGAGGCTCGGCAAGATTGACAGCGCAACCTCGGATTGGCGTGAAAGTGAAGCAGAAGTTCGAGTCAAAATGGGCGATTTTCTGCTGAAGACTCGACAGTTCGATCGAGCCGCCGAAAATTACAGTGAAGCAGAGACGATCGCGCAGCCGATTGTATCGGCGCAACCCGATAGGCAGGAAGGCCGGTACGCGCTTGCATCCGCGTATTTCGGCTTGGGACAAATCGCGGCGCGGCGAGCTGAGGACTCCCAGTCTCTACAAGATAAATCGGCACATTGGATGAAAGCGAAATCACGGTTTCAGCAGAGCGCCGATGCCTGGCGGCAGGTTCGTCATCCTGCCGCGGTAACACCCAATGGGTTTGATTCTATGAAGCCTGAGGAAGCGACCCGGCAACTGGCTCGCAGCAACACTGCTCTCGCGCAGCTCGGCAAATCAATCGAGTAACCAAACGCTGTTTTTGGCTGTACACCCCGTAATTGGCTTCTTGAGTCCAACGGCACGGATGCTAGAAACCACAAGCTGAAACGAAAGGGTGGGCGAACGACGCAGCTTGGAGCGATTGGTGCGGGAAATCTGGCGGAGAGGGAGGGATTCGAACCCTCGGTACAGGTGTTAGCCCGTACAACGGTTTAGCAAACCGCCGCATTCGGCCACTCTGCCACCTCTCCGG
>Ga0209698_10001015_pt1 | contig 32350 bp, 30 predicted proteins | sample LitLauG_LLR_2012_FD_187203 | JGI IMG/M metagenome (GOLD analysis project Ga0209698, IMG submission 187203) | Freshwater sediment microbial communities from Pennsylvania, USA - Little Laurel Run_MetaG_LLR_2012 (SPAdes) (version 2) | ecosystem: Environmental > Aquatic > Freshwater > Creek >... | reverse complement strand
TTTTTCCAGCATGTGGATGACGAATTCGTCGATCGATTCGTATCCCGCGGCATCCGAACACTGCTTGACCTTCTCCAACAGTTCGCCTTCGATCTTCACTTTGTGTGAACCAAACATGATTTCTCCCGTTTGTAAACGCAGCGCCTAAAGGCGGTCGATGCTAATGCATTTTGCGGCATGCCTGAAGGCATGCCCTGATACAAAACTCTCCGAACGACCACCGACTAACGGCCAACGACCGTCTGCGCCTGAAATACCGACTGCCCCATCATATCCTTGGTTTTCGCAATTCCGAATTCCGACAAAATTGTGGGTGCGATGTCAGTAAGAGCCGGAGTCTGCGCGTCAATCTTGCGGTTGCTCAGCAGCACTCCCGGCACCTTGGTGAAGTCCATGCAATGATCGCCGCTCCAGGCATTCGTGTTGTCTTCGAGCACGTCGGCCGGAAACGCGCCCAGAATCGTTTTCCATCCCGCCCGATACCCGCGGTTGTAACCAACGAGAGCGTCAGGCCCGGTGCGCGAGTACGGCCCCTGGTAAGCTTCGCTCGCCAGATCGATGCGCGTAATCACCTGCGAACCATCCTTCGAACTATCCTTCGGATCGCGAATCGCCAAAAGCTTTTCCCGGATTTCCCGCAGCAGCGCGTCGGACTGAGCCGGATCGACAATGCCCTCGCGCTCGCGTCCGCGCATATTCAAATAGAGTCCGTTCAATCCCAGACCATACGCCCGCGTGCGACTCCAGTCGACATCGGAGAACGGTTCGTTAGGATCTCCGCTAGCGCCTTCTTTCCGAGTGATGTAGCCATTGTTCAACAGCCAGGTATTCAGATTAAACGAGTGCCGGTAGGGAGCAAATCCGTGATCCGAAAGCACCAGCAACGTAGTATTCTCATCGACCTTCGGCATCACTTCGCCGAGCACCTGATCGATCTGCTCGTAAAATTCCTCCAGCGCCGTCCCATACTGGGCGGCGGCCGCGGCGTCATAAGCAGGATGCTGCGGATCAGTAAGCCGCCACATCATGTGCCCATTCAAATCGAGGCTGGAGAAGTAAAAGAAGAACAGACCGTCGTGAAACTTCGGAAACTCAACATCGAACGCCCGCCGATGTTCGGCAAGCACGGTGTGCGCCTGTTCCAGATACTCTTTATCGTCGAGCACCCCGGCCGTGAGCGCCTTCGTGTCTTCAGCAATTCCCTGAGTGTGGAATTCGCCGATCTGTTTCGCCAAATCGCTCGAGTAACTGGTCGGAGTAGAGATAGGCAGCGCCGGATTCTCCGGGTCAATATTGATGGGCGATACGTAAAGCTGAAACCGCGGATGCGTCTGCTTGAGATAAAAGCGGCAGATCCCCTTCACATTGCCGATCATATTGCCAAAGACGGGCATGAGCTGAAATTCAGCCGGAACCCATCCACTCCATTCGCCTTCTTTCAGAACGAACTGCTGGCCCTGCAGGCCGATGCGCGCCACTGACTCCAGCGGATCCACATCAACCGTGAATGGCTCAGTAGATGGAGGCGAATTCCTGCGAAAGGTGTTGTCCGGCCCAATCAGATTGGTCGTGACCCGGTTGTTCTTCACCTCAACCTGCACGATTTCGCCACCCTCAAGGGCTCCCACCGCAGCAGTGGGATCGTCGGTATAGAAAGTGAACGTGCCATAGGTGCCGCGCAGATCGGGCGTGCCCATGCCGGAAAGTGTCTTTCCCTTCGCGGCGATCGGCGGGAAGTTGGCCGGAATTCGGTAAACGTAATTAGGAACGCGTTGTTCGTCTAGGAACTCCCAGAAGGCCTTGCCGTGCCGCAACTGCTCCGCCGACCCGCTGCCGAGAGGAATCACCCAATTACCAATATGAAAGCTGTGCTTGGGACCTTCGACCTTCGACGTGGAAAAATAGAGCTGAAAAGTCTTCGGATCGCGGTGGATGAAATCAAAGATCCCATGCCCGCCGGGGTTCATGCCCGTAATCAGGTTCGACCATGCCACCGGACTCTGTGGCGGGATGCTGGTCGTCAAACGGCGGAACGATCCCTGCGCCGCCAGACGGGCAAAGTTCGGCATCTTGCCCTCCGCCATGAACCTCGCGAGCAGGTCGGGATCGAGCCCATCAACACCCAGGATTATCATCTTCCTGGACCCGACTGCTCCGCCCCGCGCATGTTGGCAGGAAAGAAACAGGCCTAGACCCGCGGCGCACAAAGCCAGCAGGCACACCAGGCGAAGACGTTTTCTGAAAGGCGCGGTCACTACCATCGTCTAAAGATAAAATGATCCGGCTTCACGGCGGGCCATCGCGCCTTCCCGGCCGCATCTTCCTGGCCACGATGGGTGGTGATCACGACGTCACCACGAGATTGGGGATCCCGAGGAGCAGGTATCTAGATTGTACAAGGAGTCGCGCCCACGTCAAGACTGCACATTTTGATCTTTCGTCACATTTTGATCAATGGCGACGCAGCCTTTACACTGACTGTCATGACACGAAAAGTCGCTGGCGGCGTCAGTCTGATCCTTCTTAGTCTAAGCTTCTCATTCGCTGCAGCCGCTCCCAAACCCAACCTGGTGTTAATCACCCTCGACTCGACTCGCGCCGACCGCATGGGCTTCCTCGGCGCCAAGGGAGCGCTCACGCCCAACCTCGACCACCTCGCCGGGGAGAGCATTGTCTTCGAACATGCCTACGCGCAGGCGCCCGCCACGGTGGTTTCGCACGCCACCATTCTCTCTGGCGCCTACCCTCAGAGCACGGGCATGAGCGAGATCGGCGGCGCCCTGCCCGCAGCGCTGCTTTACCTACCGGACCAACTGAGGTCACAAGGTTACCGGACCGCCGCCTTTGTTGGCTCCATCGATCTCGACCCGCAAAACGGAATGGCACAAGGCTTGGACCGCGGCTTCCAGACCTACGACGCTGGATTTCGGCCCGCGATTCCCGGTGACGCCCGAGCCCCCGTAACCGAACGTCGTGGAGACCAAGTGGTCGCGCGCGCCGTTGCTTGGCTCGACCATAATGCCCGGGGCCAAGACCAGTTTTTTCTATGGGTTCATATCATCGATCCGTGCGCACCCTCCACTTCCTACAATTCCGCCATCAACACGGCCGATACGGCCGTCGGCAAGCTCATCGGTGCCTTGCAACAGCGGAAAATCTACGGAAGCACTGCCGTGATCGTCGTCGCCGACCACGGCGAGAGCCTGGAAGCGCACGGTGAAGACGCGCACGGTATTTTTCTATACGACGAGACCCTTCACGTCCCGCTGCTCATTAAGCTTCCAGAAGCCCAGCCGTCTGCGAAACCCGCAACCACGAGAGTAGCGGCCAAGGTCCGGCTCGTGGACATCGCTCCTACGCTGCTGGAAATCGCAGCCATTCCTGTTCCCTCGCAGATGCCAGGACAGTCGCTATTGCGCATCGCGAAAGCCGGGGGCGGCAGCGGAGCCGATCAGTCCGTCTATTCCCGCGCCGATCTGCCCCAACGCGGATTTGGCTGGAGCCCGCTGGAATCCTGGCGCGCCAGCAAGTATCTCTACATTCGCGCTCCCAGGCCTGAACTCTATGACTTGACGGCCGACCCGGGCGCATCCCACAACCTGGCGCAAAGCTCGAAGGCCACGCTCGACACGATGGCCGCGCAGCTTGATAACTTCGACCGCCGCTTCAGCGGTGAGGCCGCCAAGTCTTCCGCCGAGTTGAGTTCTTCCGAGATGCAGAAACTGGCGTCGCTCGGATACATCGGATTGAGCAAGTCGGCGGGGTCGGTCGCAAGCGTTACAGGGACCGACCCAAAGGACAGAGTGGCGACCGCGAACAAAGTGGTCGAAGCCGCCGCTCGTGCTCAATCCAAGCCCGATCGTGCGATTGCCGCCCTAGAACCCATCGTCTCCGCCGATCCTAACCTCTACCTGGCGCAGTACACGCTGGGTGCGGCACTGGCCCGGAAAGGGCAGTACGCCGAGGCAGCCAAGCATCTGCACAAAGCGATCGAGCTCCAGCCCGATTCGGCCTGGGCGCACTACGAAATCGGCGTCACTCTGCTGAAGACCGGCGACTTCAAGACCGCCATTGTCCACCTCGAAATCGCCGCTGGACGCCTGCCCGCCTTCGCCGCCGTCCACACCTCTCTCGCCGAGGCCTACGAACGCGTTGGGCGAACCGAAGATGCGAAGCGGGAACGTGCAGCGGGATCCAAACCTTGACATCTGACAGGAACGGGCACCTTGCCGGGCGCACAAAAAAAACAGGAGGCTCTTCCGAGCCTCCTGAAATCAATCCAAACAGTTGCAAGACTAGAACGTAATCTTGCCAACTAACGCGATCGTACGAGAACTGCTCCCAAACACTGCGTACGGATTATCGAAATTCGCACTGGATGGCTTTACGAAAGCCTTGTAGCTGGCACCGACCGAGGTAAATCCACCCACATCGTTCACCCCTAGTCCTCCCCCTGGGGCGCTGCCGGGGATGAGTTGTGGATGGTTCAGCACGTTCGCGAACTGGGCCCCAAACCTGAACTGGATTCTTTCCGTGATATTGATGTTCTTTGTCGCGGATAGGTCGAGGTCGTTCGTCGGCCGGGTCGCAAGGATATTGCGTCCGGTATTGGCATAGGCGCCGGAGCCCGCTGTAATGTACCGGGCGCTAGCGTTGTTAGCAAGATAAGCGACCACCGGGCCAGCACCCGCGGCAGAGCAAGGATTGAGGGTCCTGCACAGTGGTGTTACACCGCTTCCTACACCAGATGTACCAGCGGGATTAAACACTACACGATCACCAGCGGAGTCCAGGTTAAGGTTGGAATCCAAACCTGATTGCGGAGTTACCCATTCTGGAGATTCGTAGGTGTAAATCGGGCTGAATTGCCAGTTGCCGGCAAGGTTCTTCACGAACCAATTCCCGTTCTTGAAATACGGCAACTCGTACACAGCGGCTAAGGTGAATCGGTGCGTACGCGAAAGCGCCGACACGGCCCTTTCAGAGGCAACGTTCTGGAAGTCTTGCGGACGACGTGGTGTGATATCGCTGGTGTGGAAATCGGCCGTGCTGTTGTCGATATTCCGACTCCAAGTGTAGGCCGCCTGGAAAGTCAAACCATTGCTGAACCTGCGCGTCAGCCCGGTTTGCAGTCCATGGTAAATGGAGGACCCGAGAGGCAGGAAGGCGGTAAGGATGCTGCCGTTGAAGCCGGCGTTGTTGAAGGCCGCCGGGATCAGGTTGTTCCCCTGATCGTTGAGCAGATCGTCGAGTGACAAAGGAAGCGCATTCAAAGCGGCCTGTCCTGGGTTCTGCAAGAGCGTTGGCAGGGAATTTGTAGGAGTCACGACCGACTGCAGGTTGATGATGTCCTGAAAGTCGAGGTGGACGCCGTGGGTCCCGACGTAATTAACCTCTGCTGTGTAGTTCTTGCCGAACGAGTGCTGGATACCAAAGTTCCAGTTGACTGAATAAGGATCTTTAACGTGCTGCGGAATCCAGTTTGAGGTAAGCGAAATAGCGGTGGGCCGATCATAGGTCGTAATGCCGCTGCCTCCGCCCGGTAGGCCTCCGCCCGCAAGGAATCCAGTCGTGATTGCGTTGGGATCGTTGCTGTTCGTCGCGCCAATCTGCGGTGGAACCGCTAGAATCCCGATATTGTCATACAGAGTGTCATACGCCATTCCGAAGCCAGCGCGGATCGAAGTGTTGCCGCTGGCTCCAGGGGAATACGCGATGCCGATGCGAGGAGCGAAGTTCTTCTTTGGCGCCTCCGGTTTCCTGAAAATAAGCGGCTGGCCGGACTGCGGAACAATCAGGCTCGGAGTGTCCGAGATAGAATTGAGGATCTGTCTGTTTTCGCCTTCGGGAGTTGTAGTGTACTCGTAACGGAGGCCAAGATTCAAGCTCAAGTGGTTGGTCGCGCGAATAGTATCATTCACAAACCAGTAAATCGCATTCTGGTTCCCATAGTAGGTGGTTAACCCCGAACTCCTCTGGCCGAAGTTGTCCGGCGAGAAGTCTTCCAGGTAGAGCTGAGTGTTGTTCCACTCATAGTCTCCCCGCGCACGCTGTGTGAACTGCTGCGGTGAGATGTACCACCGGTACTCCGCTCCGAACTTCAGATTGTGCCGGCCCTTGAGCCAGCTAACGTTGTCCACAAACTGATAAAAATTCTGAATGGTGAACTGCGGTGCGTTGCTATCCGGCCCAATGTTCAGACCGCCGCCTAGGTCGAATAGAGTAATGTTGGGAAATGCGTCCAGACCCGCATACTTGAAGCTTCCCGCTGGCGTGGTGTTGTTAAAGCGGTTGAAGCCTACCCGGAATTCATTCGCAATATGGGTAGTGAAGGTATGGAACTCGCTAACGTTCAGCAGATAGAAGCGAGTCGGGACAGTCGTGTAGAAAGCGGCCAACTGCGATGCCGTGTCAATGCCATCGATCTTGTTGAAAATGTAACGCCCGCGTAATTGGTCGGCACTCGAAATGTTAAAGTCCACACTCTGGACGAAATTCTCATAGTTTGCGTAGGCGGGGGGTGTAATAGAAATGTTACCAGCCTCAACCGTACCAGCGGGACACGCACCATTCGCCGCTGTACTAAACGTGCTGAAGGTAGTGCTCCCGTTGTAAGTCTCGCCCGCCGGCATCTGGCCATTGAATTGGATGCAGCTCGGGGGACTCGTCCCGGCCGACGCGAGTGGTACGTACTGTTTAAAGATGGCCAGGTTCGTTGCATAGGCGCTGGGATCGGCGGAGAGCGCGGCCAATCCAGCGGCCGTAGGAGTTGACACCGTGGGGCCACCGAGAGAAACCTCTCCTACCGGCTGACGCTCAAAGTCCGTAAAGAAGAACAGCTTGTTTTTGATGATTGGGCCGCCGAAAGTGGCGCCGTAGCGGTTGCTATCGAACCGCGGGTTAGATTTCAACCCCTGAAGGACAGCGGCGTTATCCACCGCGTTCATGTTCCTGTTTCTGAAGTACTCGTAGACCGAGCCGTGAAAGGTATTCGTTCCACTTTTTACGGTCGTGTTGAACTGCCCTCCAGAGGAGTGACCAAACTCGGAGTTGAACTGGTTCTCAAGCAGCGTAAAGCCATCCACCGCGTCGTTCGGAACGGTAACCAATGCCCCGGTCACGGACTTGCTGTTGTTGTCAACTCCTTCAATCGTAAAGTTGTTATCGCGTGGACGCTGCCCACCCACCGACGGTCCAGTGCCATCTCCCATCGCGCTGGCATTTGTAACACCAGGACTAAGCAGCGACAGATTCAATACGCCGGCTCCAAGCCCGCCAGCTGAGGTAATACCTAGTTCTTGCGAGTACAGGGTGTTGTAGTTGCTCCCAAGCTGCGCCGTGGTGGTATCAATCGGCGGCGGGGCTCCAGACACCTCGACGGTCTCTGACGCCGCGCCCGGAATCAGCGTTAGGTTGCGGGTACCGGTCTTGTTTAGCAGGACGTCCACCTGCTCGGTGATCGCTTTGAATCCGGTCATTTTCGCTGTGATCTTGTAGCTTCCAACCGGCAAGTGATCGAAACGGTACTCACCCGTGCTGTTCGTCGTCGTCGTGGCCGTGACACTAGTGCCCACGTTGGTGACAGACACTTCAGCGCCCACCACAATAGCTCCCTGCGAGTCGAGCACCGTCCCGAGCAGGTTGCCGTCGATGGATTGGCCATATACCGTGCCAGCGCTCAGCGCCAGCAAGCCAAGTAACGCGAACACAAATGTCAAAAGCCTGAGGTTTTGCCTGCCTTGCTTCATAATCTGTTTTCTCCTAAACCAGCTCAAAAATTACACTTACAAGAAACATGACGAACTCGTAGACCCTGTTTCGCGCCTAAAGCGAGAGCGCGAACTCGCACTTACAACAACAAGGTACAACACAGCAATGCAAATGACGCTCCATAGGAAATAGAAAATTTGATGATTGTTTTCAGTAGTTTACGGAGTTTGTTATGTGCTGCGCTATCAAAATCCGTATGGGACGGCTGGTTGTCTATGGTTTTCTGTATGTGCTGGCTCTGCCCACTAGTCTCTTCCTCTCCTCCTCTCCTCTCCTCCGCAAACTCCGTCGTGAAGCCCGACCAATGCCGTTTGATCGCACCCATACGTGCTCTGTTTGCCCGGTCGTTCCCGATTGAAGACTACTTATGTAAACATGCAGACTGCCAGCTACCCTGACGCGGCCAATGGAGCCAATCCCCGCAATGACCATCCCGCCTGCCCGCGAAGGCCTTGAAAGAGGTTTCGACTTGTTCAACCGCAGCCATTTTTTCGACGCTCATGAAGTGCTTGAAGACGTCTGGCGCGCTCTGCCCCGCGACCGCCCGTCGCGCCGGCGTTTTCGTCTGCATGTGCAAGGCATGATTCAGTTGGCGGTAGCTTTTCACCACTTGTCGACCGGTAACCGAGTCGGTGCGCGCTCGGTTCTGGCACGGGCCATGCGTAATCTCCATGGCGCGGACAGTTCATTTCCCGATCTCGATTTCGACCGGCTGCGCGCGGAGTTGGAAGTCTGGCGGCAGTATCTGGATGATTCCGAGGCGGAGTTGGATGGGAGACACAATATACGGCACGACGGGCGGAACGTCGCTCGGAAGGCTGCGCGGAAGGTTGCGCGGACCATCCGTCGCCAGCCCGCTCCCGCTTTGCCGAAAATCTTGCCGCGAAGATAGATCTCGCAAAGTTCTTGCAAGTTTTCGAAAAGATAAGTGCTCGCGAAAATCCTTATTCTCGCGAAGACCCGATCCTAAGATTGTGTGCGGACCGCATCCTGCTAGAATCTTGTTCTCGTGGAATCTGGTCTCTCATCGTCTCGCTCATCGTCGCGAAAGGCGGCCCAAGAGCCGGCAAACGACGTTCCGGGCTCCGTTCCCCTTCTTGACCTACGCCGCCAGTACGAGGGCATCCGCGAAGAAGTGCTGGCTGCCATCGCGCGGGTGTGCGATTCACAAAGCTTCATTCTTGGTCCTGAGGTTGAGGCGCTGGAGCGTGAGATTGCCGCTTTAACATCAGCGGCCGATGGAGTCGGGTGCGCGTCTGGAACGGAAGCCCTCTGGCTGGCGCTGGTCGCCGCGGGCGTAAAGCCCGGCGACGCGGTCATCACCACGGCATTCAGTTTTTTTGCCTCGGCCAGCGCGATCGTGCGGGCCGGCGCCACGCCTGTCTTCGTGGACGTCGACCCCGGCACCCTGAATTTAGATGCTACGCTGGTTGGCCGGCATCTCCGGGATCGGCAGGCTCGCACTCAGGAACCTCGAAGTATTCGGGCAATTTTGCCCGTGCATCTTTATGGGCAATGCGCCGACATGGACCGGTTCGACCGCATCGCTCAAGAGTTCGAAGTCGCAATCGTGGAGGACGCCGCCCAGGCCATCGGCGCCGAATGGAGCGGGCGCAGCGCCGGGTCGCTCGGCGTGACCGCCGCCTTCAGTTTCTATCCCACCAAGAACCTGAGCGCTTATGGAGACGCGGGCATCGTCACCACAACGTGTCCTCGTATGGCTGAGCGCATGCGGCAGCTGCGCAACCATGGCAGTCCCCGGCGCTACTACCATTACGAGTTTGGCTGGAACGGACGGATGGACGCCATTCAGGCCGCCGTGCTACGCGTAAAGCTGGCACATATCTCGGACTGGAACGACCGGCGGAGGCAGCACGCCGCGACCTACGATCGGCTGTTTGCCAGCGCTGGTCTGACTTCCCAGCAGACTTCGAAAGAAGGCGGCGCGCCGGTACGTTTGCTGGCAAGGAGTCCGCTAGCCAAACATGTGTTTCATCAGTACGTGATTCGCGCCCAGCGGCGGGACGATCTGCGTAAATTCCTGGCGGACCGAAAGATCGGATCGGAAGTCTACTACCCGCTACCGCTGCACTTGCAGCCCGCCTTTTCCTACCTCGGACTGAAGGCGGGAGACATGCCGGTCTCTGAACAGGCGGCCAAAGAAGTGCTGGCGTTGCCGATGTTCCCGGAGCTGACCGAGCCCGAGATCGCGCGGGTAGTCGAAAGCGTTGCCGATTTCTACAGTTTGGTTTGACTTAACGCCGAGGCCACGGAGAAATAAACGCAGAGGTCGCAAAAGTACGACGTCAAAAAGATTCGATTCATTTAAGCACTGCATACACAGCGTGCTTTTCTCAGCGCCCTCTGCGTTAAGGATTGGCGAAGTGGCAGACGTGGCAAAGTGCGCGAAGCTTTGCCGCGCTTACCGTCGCCGCTTCGTTTTTCTGCTCCCAGTTTTTCTTGCGACGGTGCGCACCGGTTGTTCCCCTGGCGCGAGCACTCGACGCACGATCGGGGTGTTGAGCTTGTACTTGCGCTCGGTGACCTTGCCGGTGTCATCCTGCACGCGGATCACGAACGTCGGCAGCAGGCCTTCCTTGTCGAAGCTCTCCTGGGCAACGGTCATGGGCAGGACGCCCTCCATGCGCTCGCGGTAAGCGGTCTCATAGCGATGGCGCCTCACGTTCCAGGTGAAGACGCGAATCTGGTTGAAGTCGAAGCGTAGGCCATCTTTGGGCTCGGTGAGGACGGTCAGGTACTGTGCGACTTTTTTGTCTCCATCCTGAACTTGATTCAGCACGAAGAACGCGACAATGCGTTGGCCTTCCGCATATTGGGCGACGTCGAGCGGGACATCGAGATCCACCATGCGGGCCAGCACCCAGCCGACGCGACTGTGAGAGTCGCGCACCAGCCACCAATCCTCGATTACCGGAACGGGCTTCTTGTCCTGTTCATTGTCATTCTTGCCGGCTGCGGTCGAGCGCGATGGTGGCGCAACTGCGCCCGGCTTTTCGGCTGTGCCTCGCTTCAGCAGTGCCAGCTTCTCGCCCAATGAAATCTGGTAGAGATGTTCAGTATCTCGTCCGGGTTCGACGTGCAGATTTGTGTCGTTGCGGGTGACGCCTTGCGCCTGCACGGGATCGTTTTGGTTGTCGGCGGTCAGCTTCTGGATCCGATCAAAGACATCCTGACCGACGAGGTAGCGTTGCTCCACCCATCCCGTTGCGCCGGTTGCGGTGCGCACCTTGACGAAGCGGCGGTCGTGGTCGAGAACCTCCACGCGCTCGCCGTTCTTCACCACTCCGGCTTTTTCATACACCGCAGCCACGTGGTCGCGCAGGATGGCCTGCACTCCGGAAACGTAGGCGATTTCCAGCACGCGCCCGCCGCCGCGCTTGCAAGCTGACAACAGGAGGAGAGGAAAAAGTAGAACACACAACAAGGATGGGCGGATGAGTTTCACGGGCTCGTTATTCCAATATAGCGCGAGCCGCTTCGGCAGGCACTTGCTAGATCGGTGCCTCAGCGGGCGGTCTGGCCCTAGCAGCCGACAGCCTTGTCTTCGAGAACGTTATTGAGCGGTAATGGTTAGCGCATTGCTGGAGACACCACAAAGGGTTGCCGTAACGGTTGCCGTCCCTGCCGTATTGTCGCCGCTCGTCGTCCCAATGCCGTCCGTGCCGATGGAGGGGAGCAGAGACGTGTTTGTGATGTTCCAGGTTACCTCAGTGAGGACGCTCTGGGGATTGCCTCCGGTGAAGGTCGCCTGCGCAGTGAATGTGATTGGGGTGGCAGTTCCTTTCATGACGGTCAGCGGGCTGGCGGTGATCGTGAGGTTCGTCACCGCGGGGCAAACCGAAACCGTCGCCGTAGCCGGCGTAAGCGCCTGGTAAGCCGCTGTGATCGTCGACTGCTGCGGAGGATTGGTAAGGTCGGCCGCGCTGACAGCAGTGAATAGACCAGTGTTCATTCCAATCGACCCTGATGCCCCGTTGGTGGAACTCCAAAGGCACTTGTCCGTCACAATCTGGTTGGGGGATCCGTCACTCACGGTGCCGGAAGCCACCATCTGCAGGTGGCCGCCGGGCGCGATGGTCTGGCCGGTGGGGCCAATCGTGATCGCGGTTATCGTGGGAGTAACGAAGAATCCCCTGCAGCCGACCCCAACGGCCACTGCAACCAGAACCGTGAAAGCAAGCGTCAACGCCAGTTTGCGCCCAGTCAACATAGAGAAATCGCCTCGGATAACGCAATTTTAGCAGAACCGCCGGATGCTCGGTCCTTGAAGCGGATAACTTAGGTCATACCTCGTCCGCTCTGATCACTCGTGCCAGGAACGCTGTCGATAAAAAGAACGGGGCGCGATCTTGAACTTGCGCGGTGTTTTCGAGCCTGGGAGGAGAAATAGGTTGCGCGACGCCCAGCCCCTGAAGGGGCATGCAATTCCGCGGCAGATACGGTCTCGCTGAGCGATACCCTGATACGAATCGCGTTAACGAGAACTGATGGGTAGGACCTGATGGCTGAGAGCCGATCGCTTTTGCACTACTTCGGCCGCTTTTTCCCCGCGTTCGCGATGCGCTGATCAATCGGCTTTCGGGCTACGTAGCCCTCGTTCGTGCCGTGCCAGTGTGTGATTGCCGGTTCGCCCAGTTTCCAGCAGAGCAGAAGGGTTCCGCCCTCGACCTTGCAGGGGAAATCGAGCAATCCGATGTCGAGATCCTTCACCTGCACGCCGGTCGCGTCGATTTCGGCGAGGGCATCCTTGACGCGGCGAATCGCCTTTTCACGCTCGGCCTTGCGGCGCGCCAGATGGACCACGTTCAGCAGCGTACCGCCGTTGAGAAAAACTCGGTGCGCCGTCTCCTGCAATTCGGTGTCTACTCCTTCAATCAACTTCTTGCCTTGAATTGCCTGCTTCAACAGCGATTCCAAGATCGGCAGCAGCATCTGCGCTTCATCGAGGGTAAAGGTGCGGTCGGACATGTTTCTATTCTAATGGAAACGGCCAGGGGCAGGGGGCTCGCCTCACGAACCAGGTCTGAGGGGGGCATGAATCCTGGCTGCCGATTCCCTCTTCTCCTCGACTTGAAATTGCATCCTAATCTGTAACGCTTGTGGCGCTCACAGCACTACAATAAGAATCTGCACTCAGGAAGTTCGCGGAGGCACTCCCATGGCACTACCTCGCGCATTATTCACGATTCTGCTTGCCTTCGCCTCGAGCCACACTATCGCCGCTCAGGATGCTCCAGTGCCGCAACTGACTCCGGGGACCGAACGCCGGCCGGTAGCTGCCTTCTTGGAATCCGCGCACACCGCGCCGCCACAGACCGTGGCTTTGACGGTGGCGAAAGGCTCGCCCTTGCAGGTGGCGCTCGATGAAGAGGTCCGGGTGAAAAAAGTGGGGCAACCGATCCACGCGCGCATAGTGGAACCGGTGTATGCGTTTGACCACATCGTGGTGCCGGTTGGTTCCGAGATCGTCGGGAAGATCACTAAGATCGAGGCCGTCTCCGGCGGCAAACGCACGGAAGCGGCGCTGAATGCGGATTTCACTCCCCGGCGTAAGGTTGAAGTCGCCTTTCATGAGTTGGTGCTGGCTGACGGCAGACATTTCCCGCTGCAGACCAGCGTCACACCCGGCTCGGGCCAGGTGATCGAGTTGGTCACCGCGGCGAATGCAAAAGAGAAGAAAAATGGCGTGAAAGATAAGGCGTCGGAAAAAACGAAGGAGGCAAAGCACCAGGCTCGCCAGGAATGGGACAACGCCATGAAGCAGCTGAAGACGCCGGGGAGAATGCGCCGATTGGAGCGCTATGGCGAGGCGCAGTTGCCGATCCACCGGCAATACATCCCGGCAGGAACCGTGTACTTCGCGGAATTGGACGAGCCGCTGGAGTTTGGGAGCGAAGTGATGACGGCTCCGATGGCGTCTTCAATCGGGGCCGCACTCCCCGAGGGCAGCGTGGTGCATGCCCGGTTGATCACGCCCTTATCGTCCGCAACCGCCCGCCAGGGTCAGGACGTGGAAGCAGTTCTGTCGCAACCCCTGATGGATGGCGAGCGGCTGATTTTGCCGCAAGGCAGTCGCCTGAAGGGCACGGTCAAGCAGGCCCAACCGGCGCGTCGCATGAAAAAGAATGGACAGCTGCGTATCGCGTTCACCGAGCTTGTTCCGCCCGACGGCATCGAGCAGAAGGTCGTATCTACGCTCGAAGGCGTGCAAGCGGGCAAAGATGCCAATGTGAAGCTGGATTCCGAAGGCGGCGCGGAAGCGACCACCTCGAAAACGCGGTATCTAGGAACTGCCATCTCGCTCGGACTGGCAGCGATAGCCGCGAGCGGCGGTCATGATCATGACGGCGACGGGGGGAACAACAACGGGGCCGCTGGCGGTCTCGGCGGATTCAAGCTGGTTGGGATGGTGGTGGGCGCGGTCGCGCGCTCGCGCGCCTTCGGCACCACGATGGGAGCGTACGGAGCCGCCGTGTCGGTGTATTCGCACTTCATTGCGCGCGGACGCGAAGTGGTATTCCCGAAAAATACAGCCATGCAAATTGGAATCGGGACGCGCGCCGCGACAACAAAGCCGCCGCTCCGCGAAGACGCCCCGCCGGTGGCGCCCTCCGAGTCGGCGGCTCTGGTTTCGGGCGCCGATCTGCGAGATATCTTCAGGTCAGTTCCAGTGCTTGAGCCGCGGCCATAGCTCGGCCAATGGTCTTTTCATTCCGCGGCAGAGCAGGACGGTGTAGTGCTCCTCTCCCATGGCCCACGGGGGATCGAGCTTCGGACCCTGCTGCACTTCCCGGCACCAGTCCTGCGCGTCTTCAAGATCCCACTGCAGCAGGATCAAACTCTCCCCGGTGTATTGCCTTGGTCCCCAATAGTAATAATTCTGGTGAGCGCTGATGGACTTGGGTAAACCGTAGTGTGGACCGAAGAAATCGATGGCGCCGGCTTCCCCGTAGTTTCCGGCTAGAACGCCGGTCTTGGCCTGCTCCTCCGGCGGCAGAGAGTGATAGAACTGAGCGACCGCCGCTACCATTTCCGGCCAGCCGAATTGATCGCTGAAATGTTGCGGCAACGGGCTCCTCATGTGCGTTTCCGTTCTCGTCAATTTCATCCCGAGCGCTTCCATGTAAGACCCAAGTCGCTCCGGAGGAAGAATGGGAATTACGAGCGGCGCGGCTACAACACCCACTGCCAGCACGAGGGCCGGTAAGGCAACTTTCACCCATCGCCATCGTGCATGCGTGGCGACGAATGTCTCCCAGAACACTCCGCCCGCGGCAAAAAGCATGGGATAAATCGGCGCGAGGTAATAGTCTTTGCCGTGCAGCGCCATCAGGATCGCCAGGAACACGAGGTAGGCCACTCCGAGAACGCGGTAGCGTTTGCCCTGCGGGTGAAAGAGAAGGTATCCCAATCCGGCAAGCCAGATCAGGACGCTGACGGGCAGCAACATCATGATCTGCTGCCACAGGAATGGTAGCGGCGGAAGCTCGACATTCTTGTGAGTCTTCTTTACGTTGCTCAGATCGACCCAGGTGGGAAAACCGTGATGATACTGCCAGATGAGGTTGGGCAGGCTTAGCAGTACGATGACGATCGCCGCCATCCAAAGCCACTTGCTGCGCAGCCAGCAGCGCTCAGGAGTTGCCAGAAGGCCGACGGTGAGACTGATCAGAAAAAACGCGGTGGAGTGTTTGTTTTCCAGACCCAGTCCGAGCAGCACGCCGCACCACACCAGCAACTCCGGCTGATTGCGGTTCATCGCGCGCAGCAAAAAGTAAATGCTGCCCATCCAGAACAAGGGCTCGAACGGATTCATCGAAAAGCGCGTTGCGTTGTTGAGGATCACCGGAGCCATCAGCACCGACAGGCACGCCAGCAGCACCGCGAACCGCTTGCCGCCGAGTTCGCGTGCGATGAGGCCCGTGAGCACGATTTCGCCGCTGTTGGCCAGCGCCGGCAGGAAGCGCATCGCGCGCAGGGAATCGCCGAAGAACAACCGGCTGACTCGCATGAAGAGCGAAGCTAGAGGGGCAAAATCCACATAGCCCCAGGCGAGATGATCGCTGGTCGCGATGTAGTAGAGTTCGTCGCGGAAGTAACCATAGCGGCCGTTCAGCGCCATCTGCAGCAGCACGGCGGCAACCGCCAGCAGCCACGCTGCGGCCATGTCACTGGAAAACCATGACTGCTCTTTAGAGTCCGTCATATTTGATAAACGAACGACCCACGTCTATTTCGTGCCCATGCTATTTTCATTGGACGCGCATGGAAACAACGCCCCCGCAATCTACTCCCCGAAATATATACGCTTTCGGCCTGACCTCGTTCCTCAACGACACGGCCAGCGAGATGGCCTATTGGGTCTTGCCCGCCTTTCTCGCGTCGATCGGCGCCGGACCGGAGAAGCTTGGGATCATTGAAGGTATCGCCGAAAGCGTGGCCTCTTTTGCCAAGCTTTTCTCGGGGTATGTGACAGACAAGGTCTCACACCGCAAGCCGCTCGTGATCGGTGGATACGTCGTGGCCAACGCGGTAAAGCCGCTGCTGGCGCTGGTTTCTTCGTGGTGGCAAATTCTTGGGATTCGTTTCTCCGATCGTTTTGCCAAGGGGGTGCGCGGCACGGCCCGCGATGTGATGGTGGCCGAGTCAGTGGACCCATCCTCGCTCGGCTCGGCCTATGGTCTGATTCAAGCCATGGATTCTGCTGGGGCTATCGCCGGACCGCTGCTGGCGCTGGCGGTGATCGGGCGCTTTGGCATGCGCGGCGTCTTCGCGTCGGCGGCGGTCCCTGGAGCGCTGTGCGTGACGGTGGCGTGGGTGGGAATTCGAGAGGTTCGCCGCGACAGAGCAGGCGAGGGGCAGGCGTACTCGCCCGTCCAAACCGAGCGCAGCTCGGCGTCCGTCACAGTTGCGGAATCCGAGTGGCTGCCAAAATTGCCCGCGGCTTTCTACTATGTGCTATCTGTTGTCACGCTGTTTTCGCTGGGAAATTCGAGCGATATGTTTCTCGTCTTGCGTGCAGGGAGCATCGGCATTCCCGCGTCGCGCGCTCCGCTGCTGGGCCTGGTCTTCAACATCATGTTCACGCTGTTGTCGTGGCCGGCGGGCAAGTTCAGCGACCGCTTCTCGCGCTCGGCCATTGCCGCCGCCGGATATTTCGTTTTTGCCATTGTCTATTTTGTCTTCGCGCTCGCGCCTTCCCAACTTGCAATTTGGCTGACCATGGCCTTCTACGGACTCTTCTATGCGCTGACCAATCCTGTGCTCAAAGCGCTGGTCGCCGAAAGCGTGGCGGGGGATGTCCGCGGCCGCGCTCTGGGAATTTATTCGTTTCTCACCAGCGTTACGACGCTGCTCTCGAGCGTCATCACCGGCGCGCTTTGGAAAGTCTATGGACCGGCGGTGCCGTTTTATTTTTCGGCGGGAATCGCGATGGTATCGGCGGTGGCGTTGCTCGCGCATCGCTCGCCGGCCCGAAACTGAAGATCGCAAAGCGAACTCACCGCGGGGTTACCGAGAAAAACCAAGGGGATCCTCGGTGACCCTGTGCCTCCGTAGTCGAAACCTGCCAGCATCAGGCACTGCTCTCAGACCGGCGCAACCACAAAAACGACACAACCAGAAAAGCCACGCCCGCCACGGTATCGAGTGCGACATCGCGGGGTGTCCCGGTGCGCGAAGGAATGTAGCTCTGGTGCCATTCGTCGAGCGCGGCCACGATCGCGGTCCCCAGCCACGACAACAATGCGGCGCGCAACAACAAGGCGCGAACGTGCGCGAAGGTTGCCCGCCAGCCGCGCAGCAGCAGAAGGCTCAGCATACCGTATCCAACGACGTGTCCGGTCTTGCGCAGGTAGTGATGGAAGACGAGAAACTTGTAGAGATTGATGTTGCCGAAAAGGTGCCTCAACAAGATGAACAACGCGCTGCCGGTGTGTTCGGACGAGAAGAAATCGGTGGACTCAAAGGCGATGAGGCCGATCCAGACGATCGCCGGCCACCAGGCGCGCAGAAGATGGGGACGAGACTCGGTAGTCAAATCTGTCTCTTCCCTACTCGGCCGCGTAATTCGGCGCTTCGCGCGTGATCATGACGTCGTGTACGTGGCTTTCGCGCAGGCCAGCCGCGCTGATGCGCACGAAGCGCGCCTTCTGCTGCATTTCGGCGACGGTCTGGCATCCGCAATAACCCATGCCCGACCTGAGCCCGCCCACCATCTGGTGCACGATCATCGACACCGAACCTCGATAGGGCACGCGGCCCTCAATGCCCTCGGGGACCAACTTACCGAGCCGGTTCGATTCTTCACCCATCGCTGGGACTGCGGTCGATGCATCGCCGTCGGAGTTCTGGAAATAGCGCTCGCTGGAACCTGCTGCCATGGCTCCCAGCGATCCCATGCCGCGATAGGCCTTGAAGGTGCGGCCTTGATACAGAATCAGTTCGCCCGGACTTTCGTCGGTTCCGGCAAACATCGAGCCGATCATCACCGCCGAAGCACCCGCTGCCAGGGCTTTGCTGATATCGCCGGAATACTTGATGCCGCCGTCGGCAATGACTGGAACCCCCGAGTCGCGCGTGGCGCGCGTCGCCTCCGCGATCGCCGTTATCTGCGGAACGCCGACGCCGGTTACGATGCGCGTGGTACAGATCGAGCCCGGCCCGATGCCGACCTTGATTCCGTCCACTCCGGCGCGCACCAGGTCACAAGCGCCATCGAAGGTCGCCACGTTGCCGGCGATCAGTTCCACCTCGGGCAACTTGGCTTTTACTTTCTTGACCGCATCGAGCACTAACGCGGAGTGTCCATGCGCGCTGTCGATGGCCAGGACGTCGACTTTCGCCCTCGCCAGTTCTTGCGCGCGCTCCAGGAAGTCGCCGGTCGCGCCTATGGCCGCGCTTACTCGCAGGCGTCCTTTATCGTCCTTGGCGGCGCCGGGATATTTCAGCTTCTTCTGAATGTCTTTGACGGTGATCAGGCCCTTCAGGGTGTACTTGTCATCGACGACGAGCAGCTTTTCTACGCGGTGCTCGTGCAGAATTTCTTCTGCCTGCTCAAGCGTCGTCCCGACGGGAACTGTGATGAGGTTCTTCTGAGTCATCACCTTGCTGATCGGAATGTCGAAACGAGTCTCGAAGCGCAGGTCGCGATTGGTGAGAATGCCGACCAGCTTTCCATCTTTCAAGGTAATCGGCACGCCGGAAATATGGTACTTCTGCATGACGTCGAGCGCATCGGAAACCTTGGCATCCGGCGACATGGTGACCGGATCGACGATCATGCCGCTCTCCGACCGTTTAACCTTGTCCACTTCATTAGCCTGCTGCTCGATGGTCAGGTTGCGATGAATGATGCCGAGGCCTCCCTGCTGCGCCAGGGCGATGGCCATGTGCGACTCGGTCACCGTGTCCATGGCGGCGCTGATGATCGGAATGTTCAGCCGAATGTTGCGCGAAAGCTGCGTCTGCGTGTTGGTGTTAGCGGGCACGACTCCGGAATGCGCCGGCAGCAGTAAAACGTCGTCGAATGTGAGGGCTTCGGGGACCGGAAAATGGATCATAGGATTTTGGATTGATGTTCATATTGTAGGGAGCGTGTGAGCATCAAGCAAATGCGGCGGTCACTTTCCGGGTTGCTGGAAAACTGGGAGGGGTTTCGCCGGCTGCCCGGTTATCCCTTCATAAAGCACGTGTTCTCGGCTCGACACACTCGGACCAGGGCCGTCCTTCGTTGACTCGCTGATGCCGTCTCCGTAAGATGGAGCGACTGAAAACCGGAATGATCGGCCAAACCATCTCGCACTACCGGATCGTCGAAAAGCTCGGTGGCGGCGGCATGGGCGTTGTGTACAAGGCCGAGGATGTAACCCTCCACCGTTTTGTCGCCCTGAAGTTTCTGCCCGATGATGTCGCCAGAGACGCTCAGGCGTTGACCCGATTCCAGCGGGAGGCACAGGCGGCGTCGGCCCTCAATCATCCCAATATCTGTACCATCCATGAGATCGGGCAGCAAGACGGCCATCCCTTCCTCGTCATGGAGTTCCTCGATGGCGCCACACTGAAGCATCGCATCGCCGGCCGGCCGATGGAAACCGATGTTCTGCTCGGTTTGGCGATCGAGATTGCCGATGCCCTCGATGCGGCGCACGCCAAGGGGATCGTTCATCGCGACATCAAGCCGCCTAACATTTTTGTCACCGAGCGCGGTCACGCTAAGATTCTGGACTTCGGCTTGGCCAAAGTTGCGTTCGCTGCCGGTTCCTCCAGCCAGATTGCATCGGCGAACACCGCCGCTCAGACCATGGACGAACAGCAACTGACCAACCCGGGCTCGACGATGGGCACCGTAGCTTACATGTCGCCGGAGCAGGCCAGGGGCAAAGAACTGGATGGCCGCTCGGATCTTTTTTCATTCGGAGCTGTTCTCTATGAAATGGCGACGGGTACGCTGCCATTCCGTGGAGAAAGTTCGGCCACGATTTTTGAGGCGATATTGAATCGTGCCCCGGCCCCGGCGATCCGGCTGAATCCGGATCTGCCGCCTAAGCTGGAAGACATCATCACCAAGGCTCTCGAAAAAGACCGCAACCTGCGTTACCAGCACGCCTCCGATATGCGCACCGACCTGCAGCGGCTGAAGCGCGATACGGATTCCAGCCGCCAGGTGCCGGCGGCCGTTGAAACCACCGCCGGATCAGGAGCCGCCCACCCCGCCCACGTGAGCAGCAGTTCGGCCGTCGTTGCAGTCGCGAAGCAGCACCGGCTCGGACTCGGCATCGCCAGCCTGGTTGTTATTCTGCTGTTGGGCGCGGCAGCCTACGGAATCTACGCACTGCTCTCACGCAGCTGGCCTGCGCCCTTTCAGAACATCGCCGTCAGCAAAGTAACCGAGACCGGCAAGGACACGCTCGCCGCCATTTCGCCTGACGGCAAATACATCCTCAACGTTATGGATGATAACGGCGAGCAGAGCCTGTGGCTGCGCAACGTTCCGACTAACAGCAACACGCAAGTCGTGGGCCCCGCGCCGGTCAGCTATATTGGCCTGCGCTTTTCTCCCGATGGCAATTACTTGTATTTCGTTCGGTCGGAAATCGGCAGCCGATCGCTGCATTATTTGTATCGCGCCCCGGTGCTGGGCGGCACTCCCCAGAAGCTGGTCACAAACATTGACTCCAATGTGACCTTTTCTCCGGATAGCAAGAAAGTCGCCTATCTCGTTGCGAACGATCCAAAGGCAGGCGAGTACCGTATCACCATTCGCTCGCTGGAGGGTGGTGAAGAAAGAAACTTGGCTACGGGTTCCATGAGCGAATGGTTACTCACTCCCGCTTGGTCTCCCAACGGCAAGACCATCGTAAGCCCCGTTATTCAGCCCGGAGGTGCGCTCTCTGGCCTGGTTGCGATCGATGCCGCCAACGGCAAACGGAACCTGTTCGTAACCTCGAATAAACTCTTCTTCACGCTGCCTTCCTGGCTGCCGGACGGCAGCGGGCTGATGGTCTTGGGCGATTCTGCCTACGGCGCACACACACAGATCTATTTTGTTTCCTTTCCCGAGGGAAAACTCTCGCCGGTCACGCGCGACACCAACTCCTATATCGATCTCAGCCTGGCGGCTGATGGCCGCACTTTGGCGACGGTCCTGAGACAGACCCATCAGAGTCCCTATGTGATGCCCGAGGGCGCTGGTAGTTCCCAGGCCCGAGAGCTGAATACGGGCTCATTGGTAGAGGACGTCTCTTGGACGCGGGACGGCCAGCTCATAACGTCGTCGCCCACCAGTGGTCTTGCCCTTCTCAATCCCGATTCTGGGGTTAAGACTCCGTTGGTAACGCAGGTGGCGGACGCAAATTTTGCCCGGGCCTGTCCCGACGGACACATCGTTTTCTCGGTACCTGCCGCCGGGAAGATACAGAATCACATCTGGCGAGCGGATGCCGACGGTGGAGACCCGAAGGAACTCACCAGCGGAAAACGCGACTGGGTCCCCGCTTGCTCTCCTGACTCCAAAACTGTGCTTTATTCGGACGCGGATGGAAAACTGGAGAGAATTCCATTGGATGGCGGCGCATCACAGCAGATGGCTGATCTCGCAATTTTCACCCGCATCACAATCTCCCCGGACGGGAAGCTTGCCTCCTTTGTCACTTTTATCGCCGGGGACCCGAAGGAGAGACTCGCGCTGGTGACCCTTGATTCCAGCCAGCCCCCCCGATTCGTGGAATTGGAGCGGCCCCGCAGATCCTATGCCGTGGTCTTCGCCCCTGACGGCAAAGGCGTCATATACCCCGTGCGCAACGGAGATGCCGACAATCTCTGGCTCCAGCACTTCGATGGTTCGCCGGGAAAACAAGTCACGGATTTCAAATCGGAGCACATCAGCGATTTCGACTACTCGTTCGACGGCAAGCAGCTCGCGCTGATCCGCGGCCACCTAGAATCCGACGTAGTCCTCATCCGCGACTCGGAGAAGTGAGATACCCGCTGATCTGCAGTTTGACTGTGTTTATGCGACTCCAGGCGGATGACGGGTGACCCAGAAACTGAACCACTGCGTAGCTTCGCAATTTACTCCTGCCGACTATCGCTGTCACGATGCCAGACGCAGGTAGCTTTCGGAAAGAAAAGGCGTCCGCTAAGGACGCCTTGTGCCTGCTGGAACCGCTCCAACTACTCTTTCTACTCTTTCTTGTCGCTGCCCTCAGTCTTACCCTCAGCCTCGTTGGCGGCAATGTCTTTCTGCACCTGTGCTTCGGCGTCGGCTGCTTCCATCGCCTTGCGGTTTTCCTCGGCGCGTTTGGTGCGGATTTCGGCCCGCTTCTGGCGTTTTTCGTCGATCACCTGCTCGCTACCGAGCAGTTCGATGAACGCCTTTTCAGCGCCGTCGCCCTTGCGCCATGCGGTACGCACGATGCGCGTATAGCCGCCCGTGCGGTCGCCGAAGCGCGGAGCCACGGTGTCGAAAAGTTTGGTGACGGCTTCGTTGGTCATCAGGTAAGACGCGGCCTGGCGTCGCGCCGCCAGACCGCCCTTCTTGCCGAGCGTGATCATCTTCTCCACCGACGGTCGCACCGCTTTCGCCTTGATCACGGTCGTCTCAATGCGCTCTTCCATGATGATTGATGTGACCATGTTGCGCAGCATCGCGCGGCGATGAGAAGTGGTCCGTCCTAGCTTGTATCCTGCAACTTTGTGACGCATGGATTCCTCTTGAATTAGTTCTCAGTTCCCGGTTCTCAGTTCTCAGTCAAACCAATCGGCCCCCTACTGAGAACTGAGAACCGGGAACTGAAAACCTTTTACAGATCGTTGTCGCCGTAGGCTGACGCAGGCAGCACCTGGTTTGAAGTTGGACCGGGCACGGCGTTTCCGTGCTCGTCGATCTTCATACCCAGGCTCAGACCCATCGAGGAGAGAATCTCCTTGATTTCGTTCAGCGACTTGCGGCCGAAGTTTTTCGTCTTCAGCATTTCGGCTTCGGTCTTCTGCACCAGTTCGCCGATGGACTGAATGTTGGCGTTCTTCAGGCAGTTATAGCTGCGCACCGAGAGTTCGAGCTCCTCAACCGAACGGTTCAGGTTCTCGTTCTTGATCTCGGGCCGACGCTCTTCGCTGGCCGAGGCGGTTTCAATTTCTTCCTCGAAATTGATGAAGATATTCATGTGGTCCTTCACCAGCTTGGCGGAGAGCCCCAGGGCGTCGCCCGGGGTGATCGAACCGTTGGTCCAGACTTCAATGGTCAGCTTGTCGTAATCGGTGATCTGTCCCAAACGCGCGGCTTCGACGGTGTAGTTGCACTTACGCACCGGCGTGTGCACGGAATCGATGGGGATGAATCCGATGCCCAGGTCTTCCTCGAAGTTCTTGTCCGCGGAAATGTAGCCGCGGCCGCGCTTCAGGCGCATCTCCATTTCGAGTTTGCCGCCCTCGCTCACGGTTGCGATGTAGATGTCCTTATCGAGCACTTCCACGTCGCCGTCGGCTTCGATCATGCCGCTGGTAACCACCCCCGGCTGATCGGCGCGGAGGTAGATTGCCTTCGGACCGTCGCCCGCGAGTTTGAACGGGACCTGCTTCATGTTGAGGATGATGTCGGTCGCGTCTTCTACTACGCCCGGTATCGACTGGAACTCATGCAGCACGCCTTCGATCTTGACCGCAGTGACGGCTGCGCCTTCGATCGAACTGAGCATCACGCGCCGCAGCGAGTTGCCGATGGTGGTGCCAAACCCGCGCTCAAAAGGCTGCGCCCAGAACATCCCGTACTTATCAGTCAGCGAGCTGGTGTCGCTCGCCAAGCGTTTCGGTTTTTGAAAACCTCTCCAAAGCATTATGTGTTTCTCCTCTCGGCCATGTGGCTCCGCAGTGGCTTTCCGAAGCGGCCCGGCTTCGGATCAGACGCCAACTGCGGGCTGATCTGGCACGAATAGTAGGCCAAAACAAATCAGTCCTACTTACTGTACAACTCTACAATCAGCTGCTCGTTCACCGGCAACTGGATATCTTCGCGTTTCGGCAGCGCAAGCACACGGCCTTTGTAGTTCTCGCGATCGATCTCCAACCACACCGGCGCCGGCTGATGGCTGGCAAAATCCCGTGCGATTTCGAGAATCGGCACCTTGCGGCTGCTCTCGCGAATCTGGATTTCCTCGCCCACGGCGATCTCGTACGAGGGAATGTTCACCTTCTTGCCATTCACCTGCACGTGCCCGTGACGCACCAACTGGCGCGCCTGGCGGCGGGAGATGCCGAAGCCGAGACGGTAAACAACGTTGTCCAAGCGGCGTTCGAGGGACTCGAGCAGTTTCGCGCCGGTTACGCCCTTGGACCGGACCGCGTTCTCGAAGTAATTCCGGAACTGGCCTTCCTGGGTGAAGTAGATGCGTTTGGCTTTCTGTTTTTCGCGCAACTGCAGACCGTAGCCAACGACCTTGGTCTTTTTGTCTTTCCCGTGTTGTCCGGGAGCGAAGTTGCGCTTCTCGATAGGACATTTGTCGCTGAAGCACTTCGTGCCTTTGAGGAAAAGCTTAATGCCTTCCCGGCGACAGAGACGACACACTGCATCGGTATAACGTGCCAAGTTGTTCTCCTTTTAGATGACCGGTTTACAGGTTTGGCTTCACCCTTCGTCCCGGACGAAATCAGTTTTCAGTTCCCGGTTCTCAGAAAAACCCAGGACTCGACGACTCTTACTGAGAACCGAGAACTTTCCTCCTACACTCTGCGACGTTTCGGCGGCCGGCAACCATTGTGCGGGATCGGCGTCGTGTCCTTGATGGAACGCACTTCGATTCCCGCCGAGGCTAGCGCACGGACAGCCGACTCCCGACCCGAGCCCGGCCCGCTCACCCGCACATCCACGCTGCGCACGCCATGATCGCGCGCCATGCTCGCGGCGTTCGAGGCAGCCTGCTGGGCGGCAAACGGAGTGCCTTTGCGCGAGCCGCGGAAGCCGAGCGACCCCGAACTCTTCCAGGAGAGCACGTTGCCCGACATATCCGTAATCGTGACGATGGTGTTGTTGAAAGAAGCCTGCACGTGCACCAGTCCGTGCGGGACGTGCTTGCGCTCTTTCTTCTTGAACGTCTTCTTCTTGCCTTTTTTCTCGGGCGCCGCGGCGCCGCCTGCTGCTACGGGTTTTGCCATCTCTTGAGTTCTCAGTTCTCGGTTCTCAGTTCTCGGTAACCCCTTCTCTGTAAGACTGAGAACCGGGAACTGAGAACTGGGAACTGGTTTACGCTTTTGCCGTCTTCTTCTTTTGCGCTACTGTTCCCTTGCGCGGACCTTTGCGGGTACGTGCGTTGGTGTGCGTGCGCTGTCCGCGAACCGGCAGGTTCCGGCGATGGCGGAATCCGCGATAGGATCCGATTTCGATGAGGCGCTTGATGTTCATCGAAACGTCCTTGCGCAGATCGCCTTCCACCGAACCCTCCGCCTCGATCACCTGGCGGATACGGTTGACCTCGTCTTCCGCAAGGTCCGAAACTTTCTTCATCGGATCGACTTTCGCCGCGTCCAGAATGCGCGCCGCGCGCGAGTTGCCGATACCGTAAATGTAAGTGAGCGCGATGTTCACGTGCTTGTTGCGCGGAAGATCGACGCCTGCAATACGTGCCATGATTTACCTCTCTATGCTCCGAGGGGTGCCCCGTCCAAGCTTTACTCGGGCGGGCCCGCCACCTCATTACGCGAAGCCTCTTCGCTAGCCCTGACGCTGTTTGTGTTTCGAGTTCTCGCAGATCACCCGCACCACTCCCTTGCGGTGAATGACCTTGCACTTGTCACAAATTTTCTTGACCGACGCTCTAACCTTCATAATTCCTCACGTAGCGACGGACGCATTCGTCCGTCCTGCCAGGGCGAAGCCCGGCGGCAGCTCACTTGTAACGGTACACGATTCGACCGCGATTCAGGTCATACGGAGAAAGTTCGACCGCGACTTTATCTCCCGGCAGTATCCGTATAAAGTTCTTCCGCATCTTGCCGGAAACATGCGCCAGGACCTGGTGTTTGTTTTCGAGTTCCACCTTGAACATGGCATTGGGCAGCGGTTCGACGACCGTTGCCATCACTTCAATCGCGTCTTCTTTACTCATCGACTCCTTAAAATCAGTTCTCAGTTCCCAGTTCCCAGTTCTCAGTATTGATCCCAACGCTTCTCACTGAGAACTGAGAACCGGGAACTGAGAACTCTTCTTCACTGGGTCAAAATCACTGGCCCTTGCCGCGTCACCGCCACGCAATGCTCAAAGTGCGCGCTGTAACTGCCGTCCGCGGTCACCGCCGTCCACTTATCGCTCAAAACCTTGGTCTCGGGGCCGCCCGAGTTCACCATCGGTTCGATCGCCAGGACCATGCCTTCGGTCAACTCCGCACCCTGGCCCTTCTTGCCGAAGTTCGGAATCTGCGGCGCTTCATGCAGCTTGGTCCCGATACCGTGGCCGACAAATTCCCTCACCACGCTGAACCCGTTCGCTTCCACATGCTTCTGGATCGCCGATCCCACGTGTCCGACGGTGTTGCCGATCTTTACCTGCTCGATGCCTTTGTACAGCGAAGCCTCGGTCACTTCGAGCAGTTTCTTCAATTCCGGTGTCAACGATTCGCCTACCGGCACGGTGATGGCCGCGTCTCCGTAATAGCCGTCGTAGACCACGCCGCAGTCGATCGAAACGATGTCGCCCGTTTTCAGCGTCCGCTTTTCCGACGGGATGCCATGCACGATCTCTTCGTTGATCGAAGTGCACAGCACGCAGGGATAGCCGTAATATCCCTTAAACGCCGGTACCGCTCCGAGTTCCGCGATCAGTTTCTCGGCGGCTTTTTCCAGGTCCATTGTGGTCGCGCCCGCCGCCACAATGGTCTTCAAGTGGTTCAGAACCTGGCGGACCATTTTCCCGCTCCGCCTCATCTTCTCGATCTCTTCCGGCGACTTGCGGACGATCCGGTCTTCTCCAAAACTCATAATGAATTCTGACTTCAGATCCTCACTGTGCTGTGGCGCGCTAGCGGCTCCCATCCTGAAAATGACGGTCGATCACTTCGAAAACATGGGCCGTAATTTCTTCCTTCGTCCGGTCCGCGTTAATCGCCACCAGCCGCCGTTGCGCCCGGTAGTAATCCACGACCGGCCTGGTCTGCGTCTCGTAAGCAGCCAAACGCCCGGAAATGACTTCTTCGCGATCGTCGTCGCGGATTACCAGCTTGGATCCGTCACAATCGCACAACTCGTCTACGAGAGGTGGCTGAAAGTGGATGTTATAGAGCCGTCCACAGGTGGGACATGAACGCCGGCCGGTAAGCCGCAGCAATAACTGATTATAATCCACCAGCAACTGGATCACAATCGGCGGCGGACACTTCTCCGATTTGTCCTTCTCTGAATTATCAAAGACCTCTTTTTCCAGGAAAGCGTCCAGCCATCCTGCCTGAGCGGCTGTCCGGGGAAAGCCATCCAGCACAAAACCGCGTTTACAGTCGGCTTCCCGCAGCCGGTCGGCCACGATGCCGTACATCAATTCGTCCGGCACTAACCCGCCTCGCGCCATGATCGCCTTGGCTTCAAGGCCAAGTTCGGTGCCGCGCGCCACATGATCCCGTAACAGGTCACCTGTCGATATCTGCGGGATACCATAGCGGTCGACAATCTGTTTGGACTGTGTGCCTTTTCCGGCCCCTGGGGGTCCGAGAAGAATCACCGGTCCGATCTCTCGCGCGGTGTCATTGGCCATCGAAATGGCCCCTTTTTACTCGTATTTCCCTTCGCGGAAATACTGCCCTGCTCCGCGCCTGCAAAAACCAGTTCCCGGTTCTTAGTTCTCCGTACTAAATCCCGCGTTTCTCACTGAGAACTGAGAACCGGGAACTGAGAACTTGCTTACCAGGTACGCCGTCCGCGAATCCGGCCGCTCTTCGGCGTGAAGCCATCGTAGTGCCGCATAATGAGCTGCGCCTCGATCTGGGTGACCGTGTCCATTGCCACACCGACCACAATCAGCAACGAGGTTCCACCAAAATAGAAATTCACGCCCAGGCCGTTCGTCACCCAGGTGGGCAGGCTCTCGAAAAAGCGGCCCACCAGCCACAGGTGGTTCAGCTTAATGCCGGCGATCATCCACTCCGGGATCAGCGAAATCAGAATCAGGTAGAGCGCGCCGACCAGCGTGATCCGGGTGAGAACGTCGTTGATAAAGTCCGAGGTCCGCTTCCCTGGGCGGATGCCGGGAATAAAACCTCCCCACTTCCGCATGTTGTCTGCGACCTCGTTCGGATTGAACACGATCGAGATATAGAAGTAGGCGAAGAAAACAATCCCCATGCAATAAAGCAAGGTATAGAGCGGCTCACCCCAGCGCATCGCGTCCAGCAACGGGCCGACTACCTTGTTATTGTGGAACGCCGCACCCAGCATCTGGGGCAAGGCAAGAATCGATGAGGCGAAAATCACCGGCATCACGCCGCCGGCATTCACGCGGAGCGGCAAGTGGGTGGATTGTCCTCCCATGACTTTTCGGCCAACCACACGCTTGGCATATTGCACCGGAATGCGGCGCTCGCTGCGTTCGACGAACACAATGAATGCGACCACAGCGATCATCAGTATCAGCAGCATCAGGATGGCCGGGGCGGTGAATACTCCCCAGGCAGAGGTGCTGGCCTTCTGGTAAAGATCGATCACGCCGCGCGGCAAGCCGACCACAATGCCCGCAAAAATCAGGAGCGACATGCCGTTGCCGATGCCGCGCTCGGTAATCTGCTCGCCCAGCCACATGATGAAGGCACTGCCCGTGGTCAGGGTCAGCATGGTCATCAGAATGAAGCCCGGCCCGGGAGTGTTGACGAAGTCGCCGGCTTTCTGCAGGCTGATGGCGATGCCGAACGACTGCACCGCGCTCAGGACCACGGTGAGATAACGCGTCCACTGGGTGATTTTCTTGCGGCCCAGTTCTCCTTCTTTCTGCAGTTTCGCGAGCGGCTCATACACCACGGTCAGCAACTGCAGAATGATCGACGCCGTGATGTACGGCATGATGCCCAGGGCGAAAATCGTGAGGCGGCGAAGATTGCCGCCGCTGAACAGATCGACAAAGCCGAGCACCGAGCCCCGGTTCTGCTCGAAGAACTGTGCCAGCCTGTCGCCGTTGATTCCCGGCGTCGGGATGTGCCCGCCGATGCGATACACCGCCAGCAGGCCGAGCGTGAATAACACGCGCTTGCGAAGATCCGGGACGCGGAAGATGTTTGACAGCTTGTTGAAGATTGCAATTTCGGCCATTACTGCAAGACCTCAAACTTGCCGCCCGCCTTGGTGATTTTCTCCTGCGCCGACTTCGAAAACTTGTGCGCATGGACGGTGACCGCCGTCTTCAGTTCGCCGGTACCAAGAATTTTTACCGGCGACTTGCCATTCACCATGCCCGCCTTCTTCAGCGACTCGGGCGTAATCTCAGTCTCGCCGAGCGCCGCCAGCCGGTCGATGTTCACAACGTCGTATTCCTCGCGGAAAATGTTGGTGAAGCCGCGCTTCGGCACGCGTCGGTGCAACGGCATCTGTCCGCCTTCAAACCCGCGTATCAGACGCGCCCCCGAGCGGGACCACTGCCCTTTGTGGCCGCGCGTCGAAGTCTTGCCCATGCCGGACCCCATGCCCCGTCCGACTCGCTTCTTTTTCTCGGTAGACTTCTTCGGTGCTCGTATGGTCGATAAATTCATAACCGTCTCTCTAAACTCTTGTCATCCTGACTCTGAGCTTGCCGAAGGGGAAGGAACCCGCTTCTCGTCTCAATCGCGGCCAGCCGCGTTTCTGTAACTACGCTTTCACCACTTCCACCAGGTGCGGGATCTTCTTGACCATGCCGCGGATGGCCGCCGTGTCCGGCCGCTCAATCACCTGGTTCAGCCGGGTAAACCCCAGCCCCTTGACCACTTTCCTATACTTTTCCGGAGTGCAGATCGCCGACCGCACCCACTTCAGCTGGATCTTGCCGCTCGGCGTAGATTTCGAAGTCTTGGTTGTCATTTACAGCTCCTCTACCGACTTCCCCCGCAGTTCCGCAACGTGTTCGCGGTTCTTCAGTTTCTTCAACGCTTCGAACGTCGCCTTGATCACGTTGTGCGGATTATTGGTGCCAATCGACTTGGTCAGCACGTTCTGGACGCCCGCCGAAGTCATCACCGCGCGCACTGCTCCACCCGCAATCACGCCGGTGCCTTCCGGCGCCGGCTTCAGCAGCACCATGCCCGAACCAAAGCGTCCGAGCACGGTGTGCGGCACGGTAGTCTGCGTCAGGTTGATGCGCATCAGGTTCTTTTTTGCCGACTCAATCCCCTTGCGGATGGCCTGCGGCACTTCCTTCGCCTTGCCCGATCCGAAACCAACCACCGCGGCCGAGGGATCGCCAACGACGACGAGCGCCGCGAAAGACATGTTTTTGCCGCCCTTGACCACTTTCGTCACCCGGTTAATGGAGACCACCTGGTCCTTTAACTGGAACGAACCCGCATCGAGCTTCTTGGTAACTCTTGGCATTCTGAAATCTCATTTCCAATTTGTAATTTTGTAATGGGGTAATTTTGTAATCTGAAAATCGCTCAACGTTTCAAATTGCAAAATTACCCAATTGCCAAATTACCAAATCTAGAACTGCAATCCCGCTTCACGTGCTGCATCGGCCACGGCTTTGACCCGACCGTGGTAGATGTAGCCACCGCGGTCGAATACAACCTTGGTATAGCCCTTCTCTTTGGCCAGTTCGGCAATCTTTTTTCCGACCGTCTTGGCCGACGCCACGTTGCCGCCGGTGACGCGCGCGCCCTTCCGGTCGTCGGCCGTCGAAGCCGCCGCCAGCGTGACACCTTTCAGGTCGTCAATCAATTGAACGTAAATATGGTTCAGCGACCGGTACACATTCAGCCGTGGACGTTCCGGCGTACCGACCACTTTCTTGCGGATGCGGTCGTGTACCCGCTGCCGGGTTTGATTCTTTGAAGCGATTCTTAACATAAGCCCTCAGCCCTCAGCTATCAGCCGTCAGCGAAACCGTTCAGCCTGCAGACTTCATTTGAAGTAGCTGATGGCTGAAGGCTGACGGCTGAGAGCTATTTTGCTCCCGTCTTGCCAACCTTCTTCTTCAAGCGCTCGCCGACGTAGCGCACGCCCTTATTCTTATACGGATCGGGCGGACGCAGCGACCGCATCTCCGCCGCCACCTGGCCTACCTTCTGGCGGTCAATTCCGTTCAGCGTCAGATGGGTCAGCTTCGCATCCACCGCGCAATCCACGCCGGTCGGCAGCGGATACTCAATCGGGTGCGAATATCCCAGGCTGAATACGACCGTACCCTTGCCTTTCATCTCCGCGCGGTAGCCGATGCCGACGATGTCCAGTTCCCTGGTCCAGCCCTTGGTCACGCCTTCAACGGCGTTATTGACCAGTGCCCGCGCCAGTCCATGCACCGCCGCCTGCGAGTCGTTCTCGCGGATCGCCACCAGGCTGCCGTCCTTCTGCTCCATCTTGATGCCGGACGGTAGAGACGTATCCAGCTTGCCTTTCGGCCCCTGGACCATCACCGTGTTGTCTTCAATTTTGACCGTCACGCCCTTCGGGATCGCGATCGGCTTTCTTCCAATTCGTGACATATAGCTCTCAGCCCTCAGCCCTCAGCCCTCAGGCCGGCGCCAACAGGTTTTCCTGATGGCTGACGGCTGATGGCTGATGGCTCATCACCAAATCTCGCACAGCAATTCGCCGCCGAGCCCTTGACGGCGCGCCTGGCGTCCCGTCATCACACCTTTCGGCGTGGTCAGGATATTGATTCCCATCCCGCCCAGCACCCGCGGAATCTCGGTGCGGCGCACATAGACGCGGCAGCCCGGACGCGACACGCGCGCCAGGTTCGTGATCACCGCCTCGTTGTTGTTGCCATACTTCAGATACACGCGCAGGACCTTGTGGCCCTCTTCTTCGGCCGGCTTGAAGTTCGCGATATAGCCCTCTTCTTTCAGGATGCGGGCAATCTCCGTCTTCAGCTTGGAAGCTGGTATATCCACTTTCTGG
>Ga0209698_10001014_pt1 | contig 32352 bp, 29 predicted proteins | sample LitLauG_LLR_2012_FD_187203 | JGI IMG/M metagenome (GOLD analysis project Ga0209698, IMG submission 187203) | Freshwater sediment microbial communities from Pennsylvania, USA - Little Laurel Run_MetaG_LLR_2012 (SPAdes) (version 2) | ecosystem: Environmental > Aquatic > Freshwater > Creek >... | reverse complement strand
GAGCTCTTGAAGCATGGGGCGACCAAGCCACCCCCCAAAACTGGCTCCTCGGCGCCATCGGAATGGGCCCATACCAACAGCCAACGCTATAAGAGCCAACAATCTGCCGGCTACCGGACGGGTAATTCGCTATCGACAGGGTGCAGTCGCGCCCAGAAACGACGGCGCGATCAACTGGCGGTGGCGCTTCACATTGGGCCATAGCCAAACCACAGGGTCACGGCGTATAGGTGATGAACACGAGACACAACAGCATCGTCACCAGCCACGGCATCACGGCGATCGTCAGTTCGAAAATGCCCATTTTGGCGATGCGGTGAGGTAAAGGCTGAGGCCTACGGGGGATGGCAGCTCTCCATATTGACCGCCATGAGAATGCCGAATTGGATAGGGTTGACGCCCAGCGCCACCGCGACCGGAAACAGGATCGGCGCGATATTGGGACGATCGCGGCGGGGTCCATGACGTTGCCCGCCGACGCACGATGCCCCTCAGCCTGCGCTCTTTAGCCACGTCATACCTGTCCTTGGCGAAACCACAAAGCCGCCGTGCAGCTCAACCGACCGCCTTTATCTCGTTCCGGATCAACCCGATGCCGGAGATTTCGGTCTCCATCACGTCGCCCGGCTTCATGAACTCCGGCGGCTTACGCGCGAAGCCGACGCCGGGCGGGGTGCCGGTGGCGATGATGTCGCCAGCCTCCAGCGTCAGGCCCAGCGAAAGCTCGGCGATGATCCTGGGCACCTTGAAATACATCTGGCTTGTGTTGGCGTCCTGCTTGACGACGCCGTTGATGCGCGTGACGAGGTGCAGGTCGTCATAATTGAGCGCGCTTTTTTCGACGATCCACGGACCCATCGGACCGTGGCCGTCGAGACTCTTGCCCTTGAACCATTGGCCGCCGTGGCGCTTGTTCTGCACGTCGCGCGCGGTGGTGTCGTTGATGACGCTATAGCCACACGTAATCAAGCGCGTCGGCCTCGGCGATGTTGCGCCCTTTTTTGCCGATGATCACGGCGAGTTCGCCCTCCCAGTCGATCATCTCCGAGACTTTCGAATCGAACGGAATGGAGTCGTACGGGCCGTTCACGCAATGCGTGCCCTTGGTGAAGAAGACGGGATGTTCGGGGAATTTATTGTCAGTCATCCGCGCGGCTTCGCCTTCGGCGAAATGCTCGAGATAGTTCCACCCGACGCAATAGACGTTGCGCTGCGGATTGGGGATGGGCGCGAGATGGCGGATGTCGGCCAATTGCAGCGCGGGGCTTTTCGGGTCCTTGGCGAGGTCGCGCGCTTGGGCGAGCCCCTTATCGCCGGCAGCGATGAGCGAAATCATATTGCCCGCGTCGAAGGAAAGCGTCGCGCCGCGTTTGGCGGCTTCGGCGGCGAGGTCGATGATCGAACCGTCGGCCTGGACCACTCCGACGCGCGGGGCCGGGGAGTCTTTGCCAGCGAAGCTTATCAGCTTCAAGCCGTTGCCCGCCGCCGCTTGGGCGTTGGCGGGAAAGGAATTCGCCGAGACCAGCATCGGCGCGGTGGCGGCGCCCGCCATCGTCAGGATGAAATTGCGTCGTGACGTTTCCATGGCGTCTGGCCTCCGTGCGCGATGTCGGCGAATGGAAAAAGAGCCCGGCGGCCCCATGAGGCCGCCGGGCGGATATGCCGGCTTACTTCGCCGCCGCCGGGCCGCGGCCATAAACGAGAAGGCTCAATGAATCCGGGAAGATCGTGTTCACGTACCAAGGATTGAATCGGGCCAATGCGTTCTTCTTGTTGAGGTCCTGCGTGCCCGCGTTGCTCATGATGAAGATCCGCTGGCTGTCGGCGTCGTAGCGCAACACACGCGCGCCGGGGCGCGTCGAGAACGCCTCGGTCGGCGCGTAATGGTCGGCGTCGACCTGCTTGTAGACGATGGCGTTGCCGTCGACGCCGTTGGCGGTGAACACCTGCTTGGAGCCGGCGTCGAACTGCACTTCGTCGCAGCCGCGCCCCAGCGGCGTCGAGGACACGACCTTGCCGCTGTCGGCGTCGACAACAACGAGCGTCGGCGCGACCATCTTACCCCGGCAGCCGAGGATCACGCGATTGTTGGCGGCGTCGTAGTCGGCGCCGGACGGCTGCTGGCAAGACGCCGAAATGTCCCATTTGGCGGCAACCTTCATGCCTTTGACGTCGACCTTGAACAGCAGGTCCTTGTCGCGGATCGGCACGAAGATATTGCCTTTGCCGTCGGCGACGGGGCGCTCAAGTTCCTCGCCTTCGAGCTTCACTTCACCCGATTTTTTGCCGGTCTCTGCGTTCATCAAAGCGATGATGCCGTCATCGGCCTGCTGGAAGGCGATCGAGTCGGAGACGGGCTCGTAGATGCCGCCGTCCGAATTGGTGGCGAACGAGACGCGATCAATGACGGTGTTGTCGGAGAGCTTGAAGATCGTCGTCGTGCCGTCGCCGTTGCCGGTGTAGCCGCGGTCGTGCTTGGGCACGAGGGCGATCGAGTTGGAGCCTTCGGTCTTGGGGATCTGCGCCACGACCTTCATGGTCGTGACGTCGACGACGGTGACGCCGTCCTTGCGGCGGCTCATGTAGAGCAGCTTCTTTACCGGATCGTAGTCGACGTGGTCGGTCGTGGTGGCGGAACTCTTCAGCGGCAGTTCAGCTTGCAGTTGAAAAAACTTCGGCGCGTCGTCGGCGAAGGCTGGCCAAGCCGCGAACAGGCTCGCCGCGATAGACCCCGCGCCCAGCAGACAGAGTTTCTGCATTTTATGCATCATTTTTTTCCTCCCGATAAGCGTCGCCGCCGGCCCGAGTTTCTCGGCCTGCCCCAGCCTAGCGGCCGGGGATAGATTTGGTCGCTTGGCGCGACCGGTTGCCTCCCAGTCTGATCTATATTTGCAGATTGTCAACAGATTACAGAATGCGGAGGGCGGTCCTTTCAGCGCTCAGACGCGCCTTGCGCTGGTGTATCGAGCTTCACGAGCCGCGCGGCGAGACGCAGCGCGCTTTCGAGGGCGCCGGTCGAAGCCAAGCCCTTGCCGACGATGTCGAAGGCGGTGCCATGAGCCGGCGTCGTGAACACGATCGGCAGCCCGGCGGTGACGGTGACGCCGCGGTTGAAGCCGCGCAATTTGGTGGCGATCTGCCCCTGGTCGTGGATCATCGAGACGACGCCGTCGTAATCGCCTGCGAAGGCTTTGAGGAACACCGTGTCCGCGGGGAATGGGCCATGGCAATCGATGCCTTTGGCCGCGGCGGCGGCGACCGCTGGCGCGATGATGTCGATTTCCTCGCGACCGAACAGCCCGCCTTCGCCGCCATGCGGATTGAGCGCGGCCACCGCGAGGCGCGGCCTGGCGAAGCCGGCGCGGCGCATCGTGCGATCGGCCAGCGCGATGGTCGCGACGATGCGCTCGGGCGTGATTTGATCGAGCGCCTCGCGCAGCGAAAGATGCGAGGTGACGCGCGACATCCACCAATCGTCGAGCACGTTCATCTCGGAGAAATGATCGTTGTGGCCGAGCAAATGCGCAAACATTTTGTGCTCGTCGGGGAATTTCCAGCCGCCGGCGTTGAGCGCGGCCTTGTTGAGCGGCGCGAAGGTGATGGCGTCGATGCGCCCTTGCTTGGCGATGGCGATCGCCGCGGCGAGGGTTTCGCCGGTAAGCCGTCCGGATTCGGCGCTCACCGCGCCCCGGACGATTTTCGCGGGATCGATGTTGGCGAGGTCGATCAGCGCGACCCCTTCCGCTTCCGCCGATGATCCGAAAGGTCGCCAGTCAAGCGAAACCCCAGCGTCGCGCATCCCGAGTTCGAGGACGCGGCGGTCGCCGATCACCACGATCTCTGCCGCGTCCCGCAACGCGCCGCCCGCCAGGACGCGCGCGACGATTTCCGGTCCGATGCCGGTCATGTCCCCCATCGCCAGGCCGATGCGGGGCAGGGCCTTCTCAGGATTGGCGGTCATGGAGCGCTCTATCAGTATAAAGTGAAAACTGTTGACAATTTTCCTCGCGGACGCAAGCACTGATGTCTTCGGGAGGACGAAAGCGTGAATCGTGACCGTGACAAGAAGCCGCCGATGAAAACGGAAAGCGGCACATTGATGGAGGGCTTCGCCACCCGGCGCATCAAGACGCGCGGCGCCGAAATCCACGTCGCCATCGGCGGCGCCGGACCGCCGCTGCTGCTGCTGCACGGCAACCCGCTCACTCACGTCAGCTGGCACAAGGTCGCGCCGAGCCTGGCGCAAAGTTTCACCGTGATCGCGCCGGACCTGCGCGGCTATGGCGACAGCTCAAAGCCTGACGGCGGGCCGGATCATTCCGCCTATACGTTCCGCGCCATGGGCGAAGACAATTTCGAAATCATGGACGCGCTGGGCTTTCAAAGCTTCGCAATTGCCGGGCATGACCGGGGCGCCCGCGTCGGGTTCCGCATGGCGCTTGATGCGCCGGAGCGCGTCACCCGGCTCGCAGCCCTCGACATCGCGCCGACCCACCACGTCCTCACCAACGTCACGTTGGGCTGGGCCCTCGAATCCTATCATTGGTTCTTCATGGCGCAGAAGGCGCCGTTCCCCGAGCGCTTGATCTGCGGCGATCTCGATTATTACATCCGCTACAAACTCAACAAAAAGGGTGTTGGCCTCGAGATTTTCACGCCCGAGGCGATGGCCGAATATATCCGCTGCACGACGCCCGAGCAGATTCACGCGGTCTGCGAGGACTACCGCGCCACCGTGACGCTCGATCTGGCGATGGACGCGGCAGACTTCGGGCGACGCAAGATCGCTTGTCCGGCGCTCGTCTTGTGGGGATCCAACAGCCATTGCGGCCGTCATTTCAAACCGCTCGAAGCCTGGTCGCCGTGGACGGAGAATTTGAGGGGCTGGGACGTGCCCACAGGCCACTATCCCGCCGAACACCGGCCCGATCTGGTCTATGACGCGTTTGCGGATTTTTTCGCGGGGCGGGAACCTCAGCCGAAGTCAGCCGCGAACGTTTAGTCCGCGCAGGGCCGCGATCACCGCCTCCGTCACCTGGGTTGTGGTCGCCTTGCCACCGAGGTCCGGCGGCATGGCTTCACCGCGCCCCGTCACCAATTCGATGGCGCCCATCAGCCGGCGCGCCGCCTGGGCCTCGCCCAAATGTTCCAGCATCATGCAGGCCGTCCAAAAACATCCGAGCGGATTGGCGATTCCTTTTCCGGTGATGTCGAAGGCGGAGCCATGGATCGGCTCGAACATCGACGGGCGCTTGCGCGAGGGATCGATATTGGCCGTCGCGCCGATGCCGAGCGAGCCGCCGAGCGCCGCCGCGAGATCGGTGAGGATGTCGGCGTGCAGGTTGGTGGCGAGCACAGTGTCGATCGTGCCCGGCTTGCAGACCATGCGCTGCGTCATCGCGTCGACCAGCATCCAGTCGGTTGTCAGGCCGGGATAGTGGGCGATCACGTCGCGACAAACTTCGTCCCACAGCACCATGCCGTGCCGCTGCGCGTTCGATTTGGTGACGATGGTCAGCAGCCGGCGCGGCCGCGCCATCGCCAATTCGCAGGCGAAGCGCGCGATGCGCTCGACGCCGGCGCGGGTGAACACCGAGACGTCCATCGCCACTTCGATCGGCAGGCCGCGATGCGCGCGCCCGCCAACGCCGGAATATTCTCCTTCGCTGTTCTCGCGCACGATCACCCAATCGATCGCGGCGCCGAGCTCGGGGCGCAGCGGGCCCGTCACGCCAGGCAACAGCCGGGTCGGGCGGACATTGGCGAATTGGTCAAAACCCTGGCAGATGGCGAGGCGCAGACCCCAAAGCGTGACGCTATCGAGCAGATCAGGTGCGCCGACGGCGCCGAAATAGATCGCGTCGAACGCCTCGAGCCGCTTGAGGCCGTCCGCCGGCATCATCACGCCGTTGCGCCGGTAATAAGCCGAGCCCCAATCGAAACTTTCGAAATCGAGTTCAAGGCCCGGTTCGAGCGCGACGAGAGCGTCCAGCACGCGACGCCCGGCATCGACCACTTCGGGACCGATGCCGTCTCCGCCAATCAGCGCGATTCTATGCTTCGACATTGATGTGTTCCGACTCGATCGCCGCGACCACCGCGCCGGTCATCGTTTGCGTGTCGCCCTTGCCGCGAATGTCGCGCGTGCGCGCGGCCGGATCGGCCAGCGCCTTGGCCAGCGCACGCTCCATTGCCGCTGCGGCGGCCACCGCCGGTTTGACGCCGCGATTGTGGCCGAGCCATTCGAACAGCATGCGCGTCGACTCCATCATCGCATAGGGGTTGGCGATGCCCTTGCCGGCGATGTCGGGCGCCGAGCCATGCGTCGCCTGCGCCATGGCGATGTCGCCTTCCCCGATGCAAAGGCCTGGCGCCATGCCGAGGCCGCCGACAAGTCCGGCGGCTTCGTCGGTGAGGATATCGCCGAACATATTCGTCGTGACGACCACGTCAAAGCTTTGGGGGTCGCGGATGAGGCGCATTGCGAACGTATCGACGATGACGTCATCGACCTTCACGTCCGGAAATTCGAGCGCCGCGCGCCGACATTCCTCGACGAACATGCCGCAGCCCATCTTGAAGACAGTGTCCTTGTGCACGATGGTCAGATGCTTGCGCCGCTGGCGCGCGATCTCGAGCGCTGCTTTAGCGACGCGAAAACTGCCCGCCCGCGTGATGACGCGCACGGAGATCGTCACGTCCTCGGTTGGTCGGAATTCGCCATAGCCGGCGAACACGTTGCGGTCGGGTTGAAAGCCTTCGTTGTTCTCGCGCACGATCACGAGATCGATGTCATCGTAGATCGCCCCGAGTCTTGGGAACGAGCGCGTGGGGCGGACGTTGGCGAACAGGCCGAAATGCTTGCGCATGATCGGATGTGGATTGATCGCGCCCGTCACTTTCGGATAAGCGCGATGCCCAATCGGCCCGAGAATGAAGCCGTCCATTTTCGACAAGGCTTCGAGCGTGCCCTCGGGCAGCGTCGAGCCGTGGGACGCCAGCGCCGCCGCGCCGATGGGCATGGGGCGCCAATCGACCTGCAGGCCGAAGCGTTTCGCCGCCGCCACGGCCATTGTCACGGATGCGGGCACGATTTCGTGGCCGATGTCGTCGCCGTTGAGGATGCCGACCGTCAGATGCGCCAAGGGTGTTGTTTCCTTCTAGGAATGGGCCGCGCTGGCGCGGGCGATAGCCGCCGCGCTGGGCTGGGCTTCGAGCGTCCAGGCCAAGTCGAGCAGGCGCTTGGCGGCGGCGGCGCCGAGGATCGGGGCCGACTGGCGCAGGAACTTTTCGTCGATGTCGGCATCGGACAACGGCCTTTCGAGACTGCCGACCGCATGCGCGATATCGCGCTCGATCCGCCGTCCGTCGCGCAGCGTCACGGCGACTTTCGCCGAAGCTTCGTGGATGCGAGAATCCGCTTGTGCGCTCACCTTGCCGCGCAAGGCGATGACATCGGGGTCGCGCACGGCTTCATCGGTGAAGGCGGTCGGCGTCCCGTCGGCGTGCAACAGGGCGTAGGCGGCGGCATGATAGACGCTGAATTTTCCCTCCAGCCCGGTGCGCGGCGTGAGCTTTCCGGTGAGCTCAAGCACCAGCGGATGCACGCGCAATTCGACCGAGGCGATGTCATCGGCGCGCGGCGCCTCGTTGCGATGAATTTGGCCGCAAGCGTCGATCACCGGATGGATGACGATGCCGCAAGCGAAAGGCTTGTAGGTGTTGAGCGCCGATTCCCAGCGCGTCCCCAATCCCTCGAGGATTTCGGCATAGTCCTGCTTGGTCGAGAGCACGTTGGCGAAGCCGCGCGGCGCTTCGATGGCGCGCACCGAACTGTCGAAGCCCGCCTCGGCGAGATAAGCCGCCGCCGCGCCGTTTTGCGCCGCCCGGCCGGGATGGAAACTCTTGCACATCGTGCCGAACATTTCGCGCAAGCCCGACGATTGCGTCGCCGCGATGCCGAGCGCGTAGGTCATGCGCGACGCGTCGAGCCCGCGCAGCCGTCCGGCGGCGGCCGCCGCGCCGAACACGCCGGCCGTGCCTGTGATGTGCCAGCCCCGGTCGTAGTGGTCGGGATAGACGCAATTGCCGATCCGGCACTCGACCTCGATCCCGACGATCAGCGCGGTCAAGAGATCGGCTCCGGTGATGTCCTGCCCTTCCGCCATCGCCAGGATCGCCGAGGCGACCGGTCCGGCGGGATGGATGATGGTCTTCAAGTGCGTGTCGTCGAAGTCGAGAACATGCGAGGAGATGCCATTGATCAAGGCGGCGTGAAGTTCGTCGAGCCGTTCTGTGCGGCCGATGATCGTCGCCTTGGCCGGTCCGCTGAAACGGGCGAGGCCTCGCAACGCGCGATCCACCGTTTCGTGGCGTGCGCCCCCGACGGCGCAGCCGAGCCAATTGACGAAGGTGCGTACGCCCTCGCGCCGCACGGCGGCGGGGATTTGATCGGGCCTGATTTCCGCCGCCCAGCGGGCGAGCGTTTTTGTGACGTCAACCGAGGACATAAGACTTCACCTTTGCGGGACAGGCCGCGAGGCTCATGGCGTCTTGCCGATCAGCAAGCCCATCAGCCGGCCAATCGTCGCCTGCTTCTCGAAATCATGGACGATGCCGACGATATCGTCGGCGACTGTTCGGCCGACGCCGGCGTAGGCGGCGCAATCGCGGAATTTGGCGGCGACCTCGTCGTAGCTCATCGGGTCAGCCGGACTGCCTTTGCCGAAGTCGGTCCGGCCATGGAATTTGCGCCCGTCGCGCAAAGCGATGGTGATGATCGTCGTCATCTTGTCGTAGCCGGCTTTCTCGGCCGCGTCGTCGATGGCGAATTCGATCTTTTCGATCATCGCCTTGACGTCGGCGCGCCGCACGGTTTCGTCTGTGAATTCGCGCAGGCCGGCGCGCCCCTCGATCAAAAGGATCGCCATGCAGAATTCCATCGAGAATTTCGCCTGCAATTCATTTTGAGGGCGATGATGGATCAGCGCGTTGGGCATGTTGGAATTCGTCCCGACGCGCACATGCGCGACATCGGCGGCCTTGATGGCGTGGGCGTGAATCAGCCGCAGCATCTCCGTCATGCCGGGATGCGTCAGCGAACCCGAGGGATGCGGCTTGATGGAGATGCCGGGCTCGGCGAAAGTCCAGGGAACGCCGAGTCTGCCTTCGATGGCCTTGGCGTCGAAGCCGCCGCCGGCGGCGCGGAAAAAACCGCGCGGCGCTTCCAGGATCTTGTCGGTCGCTGTCCAGCCATAGGAGGCGAACTGCGCCGCCACGACCCCACTCTCGGATGAGCGCCCGGCGTGAAACGGCTTGGTCATGGTGCCGAAATTTTCGCGCAGGCCCGCCGATTGGCTGCCGGCGATGGAGAGCGCGCGCGCCGTCGCCTCGGCGTCAAGCTTCATCAGCGAGGCGCTCGCGGCGGCGGCGGCGAAAGTTCCGCAGGTCGCGGTGGAATGGAAGCCGGTCTGATAGTGGCGCGGATCGATCGCCTCGGCGATCTTGCACTCGACCTCGACGCCAAGATGATAGGCGAGCATCACCTCGGCGCCCGAGGCTTCAAGCGCTTCACCCACCGCGAGCGCGGCGGGCAGGGCGGGGGCCGTTGGGTGGGTCAGCAAGCCGTAGACGCGGTCCCTGGCGACGGCGAGCTGCGTGTCGTCATAGTCGTCGGCGTGGATGGCGAGGCCGTTGGCGAAGGCGGCGAAGCGCGGCGCGACTTTGCGGCCCATGCCGATCAGCGTGGCGCCGCCGGGTCCAAGGTTGAGTTCATCGAGGTGTCGCAAAACTTTCGCGCCGCTGGCGGCGATCGAACCCGCCAGCGCGAGACCGAGCCCGTCGAGGATCGATTTTTTGCCGAGCGCGACGACTTGGGCAGGGAGGTCCTGCGGGCGAGCGCCCGCGATGAATCGGGCGACGTCACTCGTCAGCCCGGCCGCCTCGGTCTCTTGCGCCATCCCGTTTTCACCGCTTCGTTTGACGTTTAGGTGACCCGCCGGGTCGGGGACGATTAAGGCTGGCAAGGGAAAATTGTCAACAATCTTCAATTGACAGAACCGGCGGTCAGCGGCGTTTTTCCTTGGCCCGCTGCGTGCGCGTGACGCCGTTGAGGATATGCGCTCGACCCGCCTTGAAGGCGCGGGCGGGATCGCGCGCGGCAATCGCCTCGAAAATTTCGCGGTGTTCAGCATTCGAGACGCCGAGAACATCGCCGCTGGCCAGCGCCCGGTAACGCTGGATGTGCAACTCGCGCACCAGGCTTTGGTAGATTTGTTCGAGCCGCCGATTTCCGGCGGCCTTGGCGACTTCAGCGTGGAATTGCAGATTGACCGGATAGTAACGACTGACCTCGCCCGAGGGGATGATCGCCTCCATCCGCTCGACCAACGCGCGCAAGGCGGCGATCTGAACGGGCGTGGCGGTTTCGGCGAGCATCATCGTCATGCAGGCGAATACGCCGGCCCGCGCCTGGCTGACCTCAATCGCCTCCTCGGCGTTGAGTTCGCGCACGAAAAAGCCGCGGTTCGGAATGATTTGGATGAGGCCGATGGCGGCAAGCGCGCTGCATGCTTCTCGTATCGGCCCGCGGCTGACGCTCAGGCGCCGGGCCAGGGCGTTCTCGTTGATCCGCTCGTTGGGGGTCAGATCGCCCGCGACGATCATCCGCTCGACTTCCGCCTGCACCACATTGGCGAGCGAGCGCGTGCGCAGGAACTCGATCGCCCGCATCTCCGGCGAGTGTTCCTTCTTTTTCGCGGCCCCTACCGAAGCTGCCGCCAGTTTAGCCATCGTCCCCGCCATCCTCTAGCCCGCCGTCCTCGTTAGCCGCGCTTCCGCGGACCCCGTCAACCGATTGGCGAGGAAAACCACGGCGAAAGATACAATCAGCAACAGCAAGCCAAGCACCGAGATCGCGCCGAAATCGCCGCTTTCATTGAGATCATAGATGATAACCGAGACGAGCTTGGTGTTGGCGGTGGTGAGCAGAATCGTCGCCGAAAGCTCGCGGATCGTGCCGATGAACACGAAGCACCAGGTTGCGACCAGGCTGCCTTTCAGCAACGGCGCCGTGATATGCCAAAGGCTCGTCAGCCGCGTCGCGCCGAGAATCCGGCTGGCTTCTTCAAGCTCGGGATGCACGCCGGCGAAGGCGACGCTCAATTGCTGATAGCCGGCCGGCATTTCCAGGGTGACGAAGGCGATCAGCAAGATCCACAGGGTGCCGTAGAGGCCAAAAGTCGGGTTTGCGTAGCTCAGGAACAGTCCGACGCCGAGCACAATGCCGGGAATGGCGATCGGCGCCATCGCGAGCCCTCCCAGCAATCTGGGGGCGGGCGCGGCGGCGCGGGCGACCAGATAGGCCGCCACCAACGCAATCAATGTCGCGATCGACGCCGCCGACAGACCGAGAACCAGCGTGTTGAAGATCGCCAGCCGCGTCGCCGAAAATTCGAACAGCACGAATTGAAAATTGTGCAGCGTCAACGTGCTTGCGTTCAACGGCTCGGACACCGACAGCGTCAACGCCGCCTTGAGCAGCGCCAGATAAGGCAACACGATGGTGACGCAGAGCACCGTGGCGACATACGTCCAGCTCAGCCAGACCCATCGCCCCAAATCCGTGCGTCGCGGCGCGCCGCTCTTGCCTCCGAGTACAACATAGCCTTTGCGCCCGAGGATCCGGTTTCGTCCCCACATCAAAAACACCGTCACCAGCAGCAGCGGCACGGCGCTCGCCGCCGCCAGCCCAAGGCGCGGGGGAAACTGGAACAGACTCCAGATTTTGGTGGTGATGACGTGAAAGCCGGCCGGCAGCGCCAGAACCGCGGGAGAGCCGAACATCGTGAGCGCCTGGACAATCGCTATCAGGCCACCCGCGAGGATCGCCGGCAGGACCATCGGCAACGTCACGCGCCACAACGTCGCCGCCGGCCGGCCGCCCAGAATCGCCGAAGCCTCTTCAAGATCCGACGGCACCTTGTCGAGGGCGTTGGCGACCAGGGTGAACACATAGGGGAAGGACGTTCCGGCGATCGCGAAAACCAAACCGCCGAAGGTGAAGATGTTGAGCGCATGCTGCGAGCGATCCAGCCCGAACAGCCAACGATAGATCTCGTTCAGCATGCCGCTGTTGGGTGCCGCGAGCATTTCCCAGGCGATGGCGCTCAAGAACGGCGGCGTCACGAAAGACGCCGTCACCAGCGTGCGCACGAGTCGGCGGCCCGGCAAGTTGGTGCGCGCCACCAGCCAGGCCAATGGCGTCGCCACCAGGCACGACAAAACGCCGACGCTGGCCGCCATCGCCAAGGCGACGCCGAAGGCCCGGGCGAGGGTCGGATCGCTGGCCAGCGCGGCATAATTGCCGAAGGTGAAGGCGCCTTTTTTATCCGTGAGGCTGGTGACCGTCAGCCAGAACAGCGGAAACAGCACCAGCAGCGCCAGCGCCGCCGAAACGATCAGAAACAGCGGCGTCGAAAGATCGACCCCGCGCCTTCTGCCGCGGCTTCGCGATCTCACGTCGAGCGCAGCCTCCGTCATCGGTGCGGCTCAAGTGCCAAAATACTGCTCGTATTTCTTTTTGATGTCGTCAATCTGATCCTGGACCTTATGGGGATCGGACTTGAGCAGTTTGATCTCGGCCAAAGGTTTGCGGCCAGCCTTTTCCTTCACGTCGGGGCGGAAGGAGCGCAGGCCGCCGGCATCGCTGTTGAGCTGCTGCGCCTCCTGGCTGAACATAAAGGCGTAGAACAGCTTTGCGGCGTTGGGGTGCGGGGGATGCGAAAGAATCCCCGAATCCCCTATCACCAGCGGTGTCCCCTCCGGCGGATAGACGATGGTGATGGGCGAACCGGATTCCTGCAGGCGGAAAATATTGTATTCATTGCCGTCCGCCTCGATCGCGCGCTCGCCCTGCGCCAGCACTTTAGGCGGCTCGGTGGAGGATTGCGTCTGCATGACGCCCTGTTGCCCAAGCTTCTCGAAATAGCTCCACCCGAGCAATTGGCTCAGCGCGTAAGTCGCGGTCATGATCGTGCCGCTATAGCCGGGATGGGCCTTGACGATCTTGCCTTTGTATTTGGGATCGAGGAGATCGGTCCAGGTCTTGGGGGCGTCTTCGGGCTTCACCTGGTCGTTGCGATAGGCGAGCACGGAAAGATGGGCCCGATAGGCCGCATATTGACCGTCCGGGTCCTTTTCGTCCTCCGGCCAAAGTTTCGCGACGTCGTCCGGCACCGCCGGCGTCAGCCAGCCCTGCGCCTTGAACATCACGAAATGCACCGCGTCGGAGGTCTCGATGACGTCGCCGTTGAACACGCCGCTCGAATATTCCTGGCCGATGCGCTGAAAAATGCGCTCCGAGCCCGAGCGCTCGACCTGCACTTTGATCGCAGGGTATTTCGCGTGGAACGCGCCAGAGAGCTTTTCGGCGACGGCGACGTCGGTTGAGGTGTAGAACACGACGGCGCCTTCCTTGTTGGCGGCGTCGATCAATTCAGGCGTCACCGCATAGGGGGCGGGCGCTGTGGCCAGGGCGGCCCCGCCGAACGCGACGGCGGCAAGCGCGATGATCGAAATTCCGATTCTTTTCATTCCATTTTCCTCGCTTTTTAGATCTTTCTAGTTCGACAACGCCCGGCAGCTATCGATCGGGCAGTGCAGCCAGACCTCCGCGCCGGATTCGAAATTGAGGTCGATCGGCGCGGTCACGCGGGCGCTCGCGCCATCGGGCATCGCCAAGAGATAGTCGCGGTGCGAGCCCAAATAGACCTGCCGCACCACGCGCGCCCTCGCCCAATTGGTTTCGACGCCTTGAGGTTGCTTAGCGGCCAGCGCGACGGAATGATGCCGGACGCAGACGGCGGTCTCTTGATCGTCTGAAGCATAATCGCCCGAGCCGCAGCGCAGAACGAAGCCGCCGCAATCGACGGCCTCCGGCGCGATTTTCTTGCCCGTGAAAATATTGGCGCCGCCGATGAATCGCGCGGTGAATTGTGAGCGCGGCCGTTCGTAGATGTCTTCGGGCGTCCCTGCCTGTTCGATGCGGCCTTTGTTCATGACCACGATCACGTCGGCGGCGGTCATCGCCTCGGTCTGATCGTGGGTGACATAGACTGTTGTATAGCGGAACGCGTCGTGCAGCCGGCGGATCTCGAACCGCATCTCTTCGCGCAGGTTCGCGTCGAGATTGGAGAGCGGCTCGTCGAGCAGCAGGATCTCCGGCGAGACGACGAGCGCCCGCGCCAAGGCTACGCGCTGTTGCTGGCCGCCGGAGAGTTCCGAGGGGTAGCGCTCGGCCAGCGCGCCAAGCTTTGTCGCCGCGAGGATTCGGTCGACTTGTTCGTTGATGTCATTGCGGGCCAGACGGCGCAGTTTGAGACCGTAGCCGACGTTTTCCTGTACGTTCATATGTGGCCAAAGCGCGTAGCTTTGGAAAATCATCGACATTCCCCGCGCCTCGGGTGGCTCGCTGAACGTCGCCGACGACACCAACCGCCCGCCAACCTTGATCGCGCCCGCGCTGGGCTGGACGAAGCCGGCGATCAGCCGCAACGTCGTCGTCTTGCCGCAGCCGGACGGGCCCAACAGGCAAACCAACTGGCCCTTTTCGATGGCGAGATCGACTGCATCGACCGCCTTCTGGTCGGCATAGGTCTTCGTGAGGCCGCTGAGCTCCACAAAGGCCATAGGTTCTCCCGTTTCCTGGGCTCGCACGTCAGGCCCCTTGAGCCTATGGACACGCATCGCCTGACAATTGTCAACAGTTTACCGAAAGGGCGCGGCGTGCAGGGTCGGGCGACTCGAAACAATCAGGGAGCAGAAACGGCGCGCCAGGAGCAATGGCGTTAACAGTGTTTGGCTGCCGAATCGACTAGCTCCCCAATATCCCCGGCAGGTTCAGTCGGTGTTCACGGGCGCAATCGAGCGCAATGGCATAGCCGGCGTCCGCGTGTCGCATGACGCCGGTCGCTGGATCGTTCCAGAGGACGTTATTCAAACGCCGCGCCGCGTCTTCGGTCCCATCGGCGACAATCACCATGCCGGCATGTTGACTGTAGCCCATGCCAACGCCGCCCCCGTGATGCAAGCTGACCCAGGTGGCGCCCGAGGCGGTGTTAAGCAGCGCGTTCAATATCGGCCAGTCCGACACGGCGTCCGACCCATCCTTCATGGCCTCGGTCTCGCGGTTGGGGCTGGCGACGGAGCCGGAGTCAAGATGGTCGCGTCCGATCACGATCGGCGCCTTGAGTTCGCCACTGGCGACCATCTCGTTGAACATCAGGCCCGCTCGATGCCGATCGCCCAGCCCGATCCAGCAGATGCGGGCGGGAAGACCTTGAAACGCGATGCGCTCGCGGGCCATGTCGAGCCAACGGATCAAATGAGCGTTGCCGGGAAACAGCGTCTTCATCGCGGCGTCGGTTTTGTAGATGTCCTCGGGGTCGCCCGACAGAGCGCACCAACGGAACGGCCCGATGCCCCGGCAAAACAAGGGCCGGATATAGGCCGGCACGAAGCCCGGAAAAGCAAAGGCGTTCTCGAGCCCTTCGTCTTTCGCCACCTGACGGATATTGTTGCCGTAATCGAGCGTCGGGACGCCCATGGTCCAAAAATCCACCATCGCCGCGACATGGGTTCGCATCGAGGCGCGCGCCGCGCGCTCGACCGCCTTGGGGTCGGTTTCCTGCCTGGCCTTCCACTCGGCGACGGTCCAGCCCGCAGGGAGATAACCGTGCAGCGGATCGTGCGCGCTGGTTTGGTCGGTGACGATATCGGGTCGCGGGCCGCCGCGTTTCATCCGTGCGGCCAGCTCGGGGAACACGTCGGCCGCGTTGCCGAGCAGTCCGACCGACTTCGCCTCACCCTTGGCCGTCCAGTCGGCGATCATCGCCAGAGCCTCATCCAGCGTGCGGGCCTTGGCGTCGACGTAGCGGGTGCGCAGGCGGAAATCGATGCGGGTCTCGTCGCATTCCACGGCGAGGCAACAGGCGCCCGCCATGACGGCGGCCAGAGGCTGCGCGCCGCCCATGCCGCCAAGGCCCCCGGTCAAGATCCATTTGCCGGTGAGGTTGCCGCCGTAGTGCTGGCGCCCGGCCTCGACGAAGGTCTCATAGGTGCCCTGCACGATGCCTTGCGTGCCGATATAGATCCACGAGCCGGCCGTCATCTGGCCGTACATCGCCAGACCCTTCTTATCGAGCTCGTTGAAATGATCCCACGTCGCCCAATGCGGCACGAGATTTGAATTGGCGATCAGGACGCGCGGCGCATCCTTATGCGTGCGAAAGATGCCAACCGGCTTGCCCGACTGGACCAGCAGCGTCTCATCCGCTTCGAGGTTTTTCAGCGAGGCCACGATGAGGTCAAAATCGGCCCAGGTCCGAGTCGCGCGTCCGATCCCGCCATAGACCACCAGTTCGTGCGGGTTTTCGGCCACATCGGGATGGAGATTGTTCATGAGCATCCGCATCGGGGCTTCGGTCAGCCAGCTCCTGGCGGTGATCGTGGCGCCGGTCGCGGGAAACACATCGCGCTGGTTATGTCGCGGATTGGTCATTTCAAGTCTCCAAGGCGTTTGGCCAGCTCGGCCAGCGTTTTCAGAATGTGGCTGAGATGCGGGCGCAGACGGGCAGCCTTCGCGGGATCAAAGGTCCAAGGGGCGGCTTCGGCGGTCAAGTAAGTGGATTGCGCAAGCTCCATCTGGATCGCGTGCTGCTTCTTGTCAGGCTGGCCATAGTGTCGCGTCGTCCAGCCGCCTTTGAAGCGACCATTGAGGACCGATGTGTAACCGGTTGCTCTGGCGCAAATGTCCGTGACAGCGGATTCGATGATCGTGGCGCAAGAGGCGCCTCCATTGGTGCCGATGTTGAAATCCGGCAGCGCACCGTCAAACAAGAACGGGATGCGCGATCGGATCGAATGGCAGTCGAAAAGAATTGCCGCCCCATGGCGGGCGCGGATTCGCTCCATCTCAGCGGCAAGAGCTGCGTGATAGGGCGCGTGGAACGCCAGCCGGCGGGCAGCGACCTCTTCATCCCCAGGATTCGTTAGCCAAATGCCATGCCCGTCGAAGTCGGTCAGCGGCGCCAGTCCGGTGGTGTTCTGGCCGGGGTAGAGGCTCGCGCCAGTCGGGTCGCGGTTGGCGTCGATGACATAGCGATGAAAGATGGCGCGAACCGTTGTGGCTCCGGGTAGGAGGCCTTCGTAGAGCGCTTCGATATGCCAATCCGTGTCGTCCAGCCCGTGACCGCGCGCGTTAAGCGCGGCGCTGACGTCGGGCGGAAGATAAGTCCCTGTATGCGGCAGGCCCAACACAATGGGGCTGTCGCCCTGGACGACGTCAACCGGCCTCATTGCGCAAGGCCCGGCAACGGTATCTGCGCAGCGCGCGCGACGTCGCCGTTTGCGATCAGCATCGCGGCCCGCTCCAGATCGGGCGCGAGATAACGGTCCTCGCCAAGCGCCTGCACGTCTGCGCGCAGTCTTGCGACCACCCGAGCCAGCGGAGCGCTGGTGGTCAAGGGCGCCCGAAATTCGATGCCTTGGACGGCGCACAGCAGCTCGACGCCGAGGACGCGGTTCAAATTCTCGACCATCGGCCCAAGCCGCCGCGCGCCATGCGCGGCCATGCTGACATGGTCCTCCTGATTGGCGCTGGTCGGCGTGCTGTCGGTGACACAAGGGTTGGCCATGTGTTTGTTCTCGCTCATCAGCGCGGCGGTCGTGACTTCGGCGATCATATAGCCAGAGTTCAGTCCGGGGTTTGGCGTCAGGAACGGCGGCAGATCGTGGCTCAAGACCGGATCGACGATCAGCGCCACGCGGCGCTGCGCGATCGCGCCGATCTCGGCCACCGCCAGCGCAATCATGTCGGCGGCAAAGCCGACCGGCTCGGCATGGAAATTGCCGCCTGAGACGATCATGTCCGCTCCCACCAGGACCAACGGATTATCCGTCGCCGCGTTTGCCTCGATTTCCAGCGTGCGGGCGGCCATGCGCAGGACGTCCATCGCGGCTCCAACGACCTGCGGCTGGCAGCGGATGCAATAGGGATCCTGTACGCGGGCATCGCCGACGCGATGGCTTTCGCGGATTGCGGAGCCGTTCAGCAGGTCGCGCATCGCGGCCGCCGCCTCGATCTGCCCGGCATGGCCGCGCAGCGCGTGAATCTCCGGCTGGAGGGGTGCCGTCGAGCCCATGATCGCATCGGTCGATAGCGCGGAAGTGACCAATGCGGATTGTACCGCACGCCAGGCGCCAAACAGGCCCGCCAGCGCGAAGGCGGTGCAAAACTGCGTGCCGTTGATCAGTGCGAGGCCTTCCTTGGGGCCGAGCGCGACAGGTGTAAGCCCCGCCTTGGCGAGCGCCTGCGCCCCTGGCATGACTGCGCCCTCGTATTCCGCCTCGCCAGCGCCCATCAGAACAGCGGCCATGTGCGCAAGTGGAGCGAGATCGCCCGATGCTCCGACAGAGCCCTGCGCTGGAATCACCGGAGTGACGCCTTTGGCCAGCATGTCCTGAATCAGGTCCACCAGCACGAGACGCACACCTGATGCTCCACGACCGAGGCTGAGCAACTTGAGCGCCATCATGAGCCGCGTATGACGGCGCGATATCGGCGCGCCGACTCCGCAGCAATGCGAGAGGATCAGATTTCTTTGCAGGGCGGCCGTGTCTTTGGCGGCAATTTTGACGCTCGCGAGTTTACCAAAGCCGGTGTTCACGCCATAAACCGCGACATCGCCTGCAGCGGCTGCCGCGATGCGCGATTGGGCATCTTCGATTGCGGGACGGCAAGCGGGATCAAGCCGCACCGAGGCCTCCTCCCAATAGATGCGCGCGAGTTCGGCGAGAGTGACGGAGCCAGGCGCCAGGGTCATGGTGATCAAGACAGTCCTCCGAAGATCCTGCTGTGAAGGGGATTGAAGCCGATGCGATAGGCGAGTTCGGCGGGATGTGCGACATCCCAAATCGCCAGATCGGCGCGTTGCCCAACGGCTATGACGCCGCGATCGGTGAGACCGAGGGCGCGCGCGGCATGGCGCGTGACGCCTTTCAGCGCTTCTTCGGGAGTCATGCGAAACAGCGTGCAGCCCATGTTCATCGCGAGCAGCAGCGAAGTCATTGGGGACGAGCCCGGATTGCAATCGGTGGCCAGCGCCATCGGGACGCGGTGGCGGCGAAAGGCCGCGATTGGGGGAATTTGCGTTTCGCGAAGAGTGTAAAAGGCGCCCGGCAAGATCACCGCGACTGTGCCGGCCCGCGCCATGGCCAGGACGCCATCCTCATCCAGATATTCGAGGTGATCCGCCGAGAGCGCGCCGTAGCTTGCCGCCAGTTTCGCGCCGCCAAGATTGGACAGCTGTTCGGCATGCAGCTTGACAGGAAGCCGCAAGGCGCTCGCCACGTCGAACACGCGGGCGATCTGGGCTGGGGAAAACGCTATGCCTTCGCAAAAACCGTCCACCGCATCAACCAGTCCTTCGGCGTGGGCGGCGCGCAAGGCAGGTATGCAGACTTCGTCGATATAGGCGTCGGCGCGGTTCTTGAATTCGGGCGGCGCCGCATGCGCGCCAAGGAACGTTGTCATGACGCGCACAGGACGGGCTCGCTCAATCGCCCGCGCGGCGCGCAGCATCCTCAGTTCGGTCTGCGTGTCGAGGCCATAGCCGGACTTGATCTCGATTGTCGTGGCGCCCTCGGTCAGCATCGCATCGACACGGATCAAAGCGCTGGCGATCAGGGCCGCTTCGGACGCTGCGCGCGTGGCGGCAACGGTGGAGATAATGCCGCCTCCGGCGCGCGCGACGTCTTCGTAACTGGCGCCGTTCAGGCGCAACTCGAACTCCGAGGCCCGGTTTCCCCCGTGGACAATGTGGGTGTGGCAATCGATCAGACCGGGCGTAACCAGCCGTCCATCGAGCGCAGTTTCCGCAAGGCCGGCATAGTCCCCCGGCAACTCGCTCCGCGGACCTACCCAGGCGATGCGGTCCGCCTGTATGACGATGCTCGCATCGTCGATCAGGCCGTAGGGACCCCGATCGTCATTGAGCGTTGCAACGGTGATATCGGTCAGAATCTGGTCTTCCACGCTTGGCATCCGTCAACAGGTTTGAAGTTTGAGTTGTATCTATACATAAACAAACGGATGCAGGAGGACTGCTTGATCTTTGCAAGAAACGCTTTGCTGGCGTCGGGCTGGGCGGAGGACGTCCGGCTGACGGTAGCACAAGGCGTCATCACCCAGATCGAGCAGCACTCCAACGCGCACGCCGACGATACGCGCGTGGACACGCTTTTACCGGCGCTTGGCAATTTGCACAGTCACGCGTTTCAGCGTGCGATGGCGGGCATGACGGAAGCGCGCGCCGCGGGTCGCGACAGTTTCTGGACGTGGCGCGACCTGATGTACCGCTTCATCGACCGCCTGACGCCGGAGCAAATGGAGGCGATCGCAGCCCTTGTGTATGTTGAGATGCTGGAAGCCGGATATGCTGCGGTGGGCGAGTTCCATTATGTCCACCACCAGAAGGGCGGCGCGCGCTATTTGGAACCGGCTGAATTGTCGAACCGCATCTTCGCCGCGGCCGCGGCGACAGGGATCGGCCTGACGCACCTGCCTGTGCTGTACACGTATGGCGGAGCCGGTCGCCAGGCGCTGACGAACAGCCAATTGAGGTTCGGCAACGATGTGAATCAATTTGTCCGACTTGTCGAACGCGTCGATATGGGGCTGCGGCATCTTCCCGCTGACGCCCGTCTCGGCATCGCTCCACACTCGCTGCGCGCGACATCGCCGGATGATCTGAAGGCGGCGCTCGCGGCCCATAAAGGAGGCCCGGTGCATATCCACATCGCCGAGCAACCCAAAGAGGTTCAGGATATTCTGGCATGGCTCGGGGCGCGCCCGGTGGATTGGCTGCTGCGGAATGCGCACGTCGATAGCGCCTGGTGCCTGATCCACGCGACGCATATGACCGACGATGAAACTGTGCGGATGGCGGCTTCCGGCGCGACCGCCGGTCTATGCCCGATTACCGAGGCTAATCTGGGCGATGGCCCGTTCAATGGCCCGGCCTATCTGAACGCGGGAGGCGCGTTCGGCGTCGGGTCCGATTCCAACGTGCAGATATCGCTCACCGAGGAATTGCGCACGTTGGAATATTCGCAGCGTTTGCGCGATCTGGCCCGCAACGTGATGGTCGTGGGCGAAGGGTCGGTCGGCAATACGTTATACACCGGAGCCGCGCGGGGCACCGCCAAAGCGCTCGGTCGCGATGCGGGCGACATCAGCGTCGGACGGCTGGCCGATGTGGTTGCCATCGACAGCACGGCGCCGGCGCTGTGCGCCCTCACCCGGGATCAGCTCCTGGACGGGCTGGTGTTTGCCGCGAAGGATTCTGTCGTGACTGATGTCTGGTCCGCCGGGCGGCACATGGTGCAGGGCGGCCGGCACAGAGGCCGGGAGCGCATCGTTGCAAACTACCGCGCTGCCGTTACCGCTTTGCTGGCGTCTGTCTGAGCGGGGATTGCGCGCACAATGTGCTAAGTGGTGGCGCTTATGCCGATGTCGAAGACGCGCCACAGGAGCGCGTGATAACTCATGGAACACGACTCCACCGACAATCTTCTGTCGCTGATCCGCGCCTGCACGGTCTGCGCGAGCAACCTGACGGCGGGGCCTCGCCCGATCGTGCAATTTAGCCGCACCTCTCGTTTGGTCATTATTGGGCAGGCGCCTGGCGCTCGCGTACACGCGAGCGGAGTCCCTTGGGATGACGCCAGCGGCGAGAGGCTGCGCGATTGGACGGGTCTGGACAAGGACATTTTCTACGATCCAGCGAGGGTCGCGCTTGTGCCCATGGGGTTCTGTTATCCTGGAACCGGCTCCAGCGGAGATCTGCCGCCGCGGCCGGAGTGCGCGCCGCTATGGCATGAGCGCATCCTGGCGAGCCTTCCCGCCGATCGCCTTACCTTGCTGGTCGGCAGCTATGCCCAGCAACACTATCTCAAACATCCCAAACGCCAGACGCTCACGGACATCGTGCGTGGCTTCAGCGCCTTCGCCCCGGCATTTTTTCCGCTGCCGCATCCTTCCTGGCGCAGCGGGATTTGGATGCAGCGTAATCCCTGGTTCGAGCGGGAGGTTGTGCCGGCTTTGCGGGCGTGCGTGCGTGCGGGAGTGTCAGCGGGGGCCGCAGGTCGCTGACGACGACGTGTCGCCCCGTGATTGGGTGGCTAGATCGCGGCGCGCGTTTGTTCCGCTTCCAGATCAGCGGCGCCGGCTAACTTCCTGCGTGCGGCGGCGACGGCCTGTGTCACGTCCGTTTCAAACCTTACGCGCTCTCTCCGCACGCCATGCGTCAGCAGCATGCGCCGGATCGCGGGCCGGGCTCCGGCGAGATAGACAGCAACGCCTTGGCGGCGGGCTCTGCCGGCAAAACCGCTGATTGTCGCGGCTGCGGTTGAATCCAGCACTGGCGCCGACGAAAAGTCGATGACGAACGCCGCAGCCAACGCCGATGCTGCGCACGTTTTCTCCGATCAACTCAACCCCGGCTCGATCGAACGCCTCGATGATTTTGGTCGGAGTATCGACGACGCCCCGGACATTGCCCTCGCTGGCCTCCATCCGCCGGATCGTTGGCAGCGACACGCCGGAGGATTCAGCGAGTTGGCGCTGATCGATCCCCAGTAGGGCCCGGGCGGCGCGCATCTGGGCGGCTGTGATCATGGTCTGCTCACTACAATGACCAACTAAAAATCCATCATTAATAATATCTAAAACATTATTGATAAAGGCTTTAACACGGAATATCACCGAGATCCGAAGGGCTTCGATCGTGTAGCCTGGCTCCATCCAGCGAGTGACTCCGTCTTTGCGCAGCCAGGAGGAAATATGTATATTGACTATAAATAGATCAACATTGAAGGCCCCGTTATGGCGCTGCAGATTGCCAATCCGACGGTCGTCGCGAAGGTTGAGCGGCTCGCCAAGGCGACCGGGCTGACCAAGACGGCGATTGTCGAACGAGCCATTGATCAGCTTGCCGCCGCGCAGCAGGATATCCCCGCCAAGCGACGAATGGCTGCGCTGCTGGCGCAACTGGACCGGATTCCAGATCGGGCGGATGCGTTCGATCCGCTGGAATGGGACGCCCACGGCTTGCCGAAGTGATTGTCGTCGATACGTCGGCGATCGTGGCGATCGCTTTCGGCGAACCCGAGCGCGAGTCTTTCATTCGAGCGATTGATCAGGCGGGCAAAGCGTTGATCAGCACGGTTTCGGCGGTCGAGACCCGGATGGTTGTGCACAGTCGCCGCGGGCAACGGGCCGTGGTGCTGGTGGACGATCTGCTTCTGCTTCCCCTGTTTGAATTGATCCCACCCGGCAAACCAGAGATGGACGCCGCCTATTCCGCTTTCGTCGCCTTCGGCAGAGGGAGCGGACATCCGGCGAATTTGAATTTTGGCGATGTCTTCAGTTATGCGCTCGCTAAAGTGCGGGGCCTGGCGCTGCTTTATAAAGGGAATGATTTCGCGCAGACCGATGTGATGAGCGCGTGCGAGCTTTTATCGCCTGCCGATGTACTGGCCGAAGTTCGGCGGCTCGGGGTGCGGACGCCGGCCGAGGCGACCGCCCAGATTCGGGCTGATCGTGAACGAGATTAAAGTCATCGACGCCTCGGCGATCGCCGGCCTCACCGCGTACGATGCAAGTTATCTCTGGGTCGCTCGTCAGATCGGCGCCGAACTGGTCACGCTCGACAAGGAACTCAATCGGGCCGCGGCGTTGCTTTGACAGCGGCGGCGAGCGCGTGCTGCAATCCCCTGGGGAATACAGGATGGCCCAGGGAGCAGGCGATGGCGCGCATATTTGTCGGCGTTGGCGGCTGGACCTATGAGCCGTGGCGCGGCGAGTTCTATCCTGCCGGCCTCGCGCAAAAACGCGAGCTTGAATACCTCAGCCGCAAGATGACCTCGAACGAGATCAACGGGACTTACTACGGCTCTCAAAAACCTGAGAGCTTCGCCAAATGGCGCGACGAGACGCCGGATGATTTCGTCTTCGCGGTGAAGGGACCGCGCTTCGCCACGAACCGCCGCGTTCTGGGAGAGGCGGGCGAATCCATCGAACGTTTCTTTAAGAGCGGCGTGATGGAGCTGAAGCATAAGCTCGGGCCATTGCTCTGGCAGTTCATGCCCACCAAGAAGTTCGACGCCGAGGACTTTGAAGCGTTCCTGAAACTGCTTCCCAGCGCCATCGGCGGACAGAAGATCCGTCATGCCGTCGAGGTCCGGCACGACAGTTTCAAGTCCGCGGATTTCGTCGCGCTCGCCCGCAGGCATGGCGTCGCGATCGTCATCGCGGCGGACTCGCGCTATCCCGAGATCACCGACGTGACCGCGGATTTCGTCTATGCGCGCATCATGGGAACCAGCGAGGCCGAAGCGGCAGGCTATTCGAAATCGGCGATCGAGGCCTGGGCGAAGCGGGCGCGCGCGTGGGCGTCGGGCAAGGCGCCCGCTGGGCTCGCGCCTGCGCTAGCGCCTGAGCCCAAGGCCGCCGAGCGCGATGTGTTCCTGTATGTCATCAGCGGCTACAAGGCGCGCAACCCCGCCGCCGCGATGGCGATCATCGAGAAGCTGGGGTAGGGGCAAGGCGCTTCAGTCCAGCCGCCACACCCTCTGTTGCACAGATTTCAGCGAAGCCGGAAAAAGATCGTCTCGGGGAGACAGATTTTCAAGCGCTCTCATCTCAGTTTCAGTCTACATTTTTAGGCAGGCGCTCTGTAAACGTTTCGGCCTCGCTTACTGCTGACAAAGCGTCGTTTAATTGAATATGGGGTTTAAGCTCGACAAGTTTTCTTGCGCGTTCCTGATCCGACGCCAAATGGAAATTCAAATATACATAGATTGCTGTCGCAATTCGTTCCAGTTCGGCAACATTTTTCTTTGCCAATTTGGTGCAAACAAATTGTATCTGTTGCTCGTATTTATCGTATATTTTCGCACCAACCCTATTTAAAGCCAGCCAAAACTCACGATTCAGTTCGATGGTGGAACCGTAACTTCCTTGCGGCGTTATTTTCAAAATATTTTGTGCCCGCATTTGATTTATTGCTCCATTCAATTCGAACGAGAACGGTCCATGCTTATAGAGAATGAAAGCACTCTCGAAAGGAACTTTTTCGGTGTTTTTCAAAATGTACGCTGTTTTTTGGACATGAGTCTCCCCAGTCCAACTTCCATTGAGTTTAAGGTTGTGCACAACACCCCCAACGAGACTAATTTCATTCGGGCTGGTCATTGCGTATCTCCCAGAATTTCTTGTCTATTCTTTGTGATCCAGTTTGCAACCCCGTCCGCGATATCCGGTGCGGCGAAAATGTATGCAATATTGGTTTATGGCAAGTTTCGAAGGACGGTCGATAAAGATGTCGAGGTTTCGATCCGTCGATCCGACATTAATACCGGAAAAGTACTTGGGTTCGAGCGCTGAAAATAGTGATCGTAGTAAATCTTCGATTCGTCGAACTGTTCTTTTAGCTTCGAGAATATAAAAAAGACGCCCTCAAGTCTGTCTGATCCGAGGCGGGAGAAATTATTGAATTTTCTATTGATTTCTCAACAAGCGCATCGTCGGTCGGGTTACGCTTGTAGACACAGCGAAAGTGCGCTCTAGATAATATAGCTTTCGCAGAGTTGTGGCCCGGAGCTCTACCGTCTCGGGCCGCGATCCGTATAGCTGATAAAATCTCATTGTCTGTTTGCGATAGATGAAATTCCGCTTCAAATTTGTATCCATCACCGCCATAGTATTCTTTCATATAGTCGATAAGGTGCTTATCGTAAATGCGCCGGACAGGATGGAAATAGACCTGCTCGTACATAAAATATCGTGCCAATAGCAAGGCTTCAGCGGAGTGCAGGCCTCCAAATTCCACGCCGAGTGTAGGTTCCCTTGAGCCGCCTTCGACAGAGGATTTTGGCAAAATTCGCAACGATTCTATCAATTTATGATGGTCAAAACGCCCGTAGGTTACGCCGAGGTGATAGGAATCGCGCAGTAAATAGTCCATCCGGTCAACGCCAAACGCGTCACCCGTAATTATCTCCGATAAGATCGCCTCCCAATCCGTGAAACTACTTTGCTTCAGAGCCTTGCTGCCGACCGATAACTTCTTCACGTACTCTTTGTCTATGTAGGAGCCCCGAGACCAAACATCCTCGAGATATTTGCTGTCGATTAACTCAAGAGTCAGGGCTTCATGGTCCTTTCCCTTCGGCAATAGGTCCTTCTCGGCTGCGTGAGAAAACGGCAAATGACCTAAGTCGTGGCACAATGCGGCCAAACACACTGCTGTGCGCCACTGCGAAAGATTATTAGCGTCCGGAAAGATATGGTCAGTTTCCGGGTGACGATTCTGGCCGCTCGTCACTATGTCGAAGACACGACCGGCGAGGTGCATGACTCCTAGAGAGTGTTCGAAGCGAGTGTGCGACGCTCCCGGGTACACCAAGTACGTTAGTGCAAGTTGATGGATGCTTCTCAGTCTTTGAAAGGGTTCGGTGTCGACCAAACTCCGTTCCTGGCGATCGAGAAAGATAAAATTGTGGATTGGGTCGCGAAATTCATGCATCCTCTTGACAGTGGCAGACATTATTCGCCGATTCTTAGCAACGGATAGCTTAAGTCGAAATACGAATCACCGTGAAACTGCCCAAAGGCAACTTATTATTGCTCGATCTTAGACCAGAAGCGAGAGCAATTGAAAATACGATTGGCCGAGACCGTTCGCGCGGACGGTGACGCCTTCGTTCCTATTTACGATCAGCAAGTTGCGCGAGGGTGCCCGTTAACCGGTCATCGCTACGCCTCCCCCGTCGCCACCGGGCAATCGTCGCGGCCGCCCCATTCGGCCCAGGCGCCGTCGTAGAGGCCGGCCACTTTGCCGCCGGCTTCCTCGACCGCCAGCGCCAGGATCGCCGCCGAGACGCCGGAGCCGCAGGAGGTGATGACCGGCTTGGCGATATCGACGCCATGGCTCGCGAGCGTCTTGGCGAGCGCCTCCGGCGATTTCAGCATGCCGTGCTCGACGATATCGACGAACGGCACGTTCAAGCTGCCCGGGATATGGCCGCTTTTGAGGCCCGGACGCGGCTCCGGCGCCTCGCCGCGGAAACGGTCGGCGGGACGGGCGTCGACGACCTGCGCCGATCGGTCGGCAAGAGCGCGACGCACATCCGCGAGCGAGGCGACGAAGGAATGATCGAGGCGGGCGGTAAAGTGGCGCGGCTGCGGATTGGCCTCGCCCTCCTCGAGCGGGCGCCACTCCTTGATCCATTTGGGCAAGCCGCCCGCCAGGATGTGCACGTCTTCGACGCCGAACGCGCGCAGCGTCCACCACACCCGCGCGGCGGCGAACAGGCCGAGCGCATCATAGACGACCATCTTCATGCCGTCGCCGAGCCCGAGTTTTCGCATCGCGGAGGAGAACGCGACCGGGTCGGGCAGCATGTGCGGCAGGCCGCTCGACGTATCGGCGATGACGTCGATGTCGAAAAACACCGCGCCGGGAATATGCGCCGCCTTGAATTCCGCGGCGCCGTTGCGCCCCGTCGGCGGCAAATGCCAGGAGGCGTCGATCAGCCCGAGGCCGGGGTCGCGCAAGTGCTGGGCCAGCCATTCGGTGGAGACGAAATTCTGCGAAATCATCGGCTGCATCCTGTCGGCGCGGGGCGCCCGACGGCCATACAACGAAGCGTCAGGCGCTTCAAATGCTGATCGCGGCGGCGGGCCTGACCGGCAGTGGCTCGCGACGCCGCGTCGCAGTGCGCCAGGCCGGACCAGAGACGGAGCGTGGAGCGCCTGCGCGACAGACCAGCCGCTACTTCCGCGGCGACAGCATACTGACCGGCGGGTGGGGTGCGACTTCAGTGTAGGAAGCGCCGCACGGGCCTCCACGGTCATGCGCCATCCAAAGCGGATCCGAATCGATCGCCCGAGTCGACTAGTCTCTCTATTGACAATATTTGGACAACTTTCAATTCTATGGCGAACGAAAGGTGGCGTGGGGAGCGTTGTGATGTCAGTAGAGTCGGATGAGTCTTTCGAAATTCCACAGTTTCTACTTGAGCCCTTGGATTTTGACGCTCAGGAGAGCTTCCCCAAAGGAAATACATTTCCCGTTAGTGAAGAAAATATCGATTCTATACACGGAAAATCCGAATCTTATCGTGGCCTGCCGTCAGTCCCACCGTATCTTTCGCAGTTTGGCAAAGACTGGATAGGCTCGAGAATTACGGCGGGCCGGTTCATCCTCGTGGCGCTCGTCGTGGCGGCCACCGCCGCCTATGCCGGCTCGAATTTGTTTGGATCTTACTTTGCCAAGCGGTTGAACAGCGGTGCTGATCTAATATCGCCGGCGCTCGCAGCGTCCCCGCCCAACCAGGATAGCGACGCAACTCCATCCGACTGGTCGACCCAGGCCGCACGGCTTGAATTGCCACCCGTTCCGACCGCCACGCCGAAAGAGCCCGACGTAGCGCCTGCCGCCGCGGCCAACGCCCTCGCGGCTCCGGCCGGCAACGCCGTCCCGCCGCCGGCAAGCACGCAGGCTGACGGCGCCTCGGGCTCGCTTGGGCCGATAGCGGATTCCTCCACACCGGCGCTCGGCGCCGTGGCGGCAGAAGTGGCGGTTCACGGTTTGAACGACCGGGAAATCCGATTTGGCATGGCCTCGCCCTTCACTGGCCCCAACCGCGAGGCGGGTCGACAATTGAAGCTCGGCGTCGACGCGGCGTTTTCCGAAGCCAACGACGCCGGGGGCGTCGCCGGTCGCCAGCTTCGACTCATCACCGCCGACGACGGCTATGAGCCGGCGAGGACCGCCGCCGTTATGACGGACCTCTATGGCAAGCAGGACGTGTTCGGCTTTATCGGTAATTTCGGCAGCGCCACCGCCGCCGTCTCGCTACCGTTCGTGCTCGAAAAGAAGGCGCTGTTCCTCGGCGCCTTGTCGGGCGCCGGCCTGTTGCGCCGCGATCCGCCCGACCGCTATGTTTTCAACTATCGCCCGAGCTACGCCGAGGAGACCGGCGCGGCGGTGCGCTATCTCGTCAAGGTGCGGCGCATCGCGCCGAAGGACATCGCGGTCTTCTCACAGGACGACGCGTTCGGCGACGCTGGCTACGAGGGCGTCGCCAAGGCAATGCGCGCGCTGCCGAACGGCGCCGATGAGACGTTGCGCCTTAATTACAAGCGCAACACCATCGACGTCGACGCCGCCGTCGCGCAATTGCGCACCACCAAGGGTCGCGCCAAAGCGATCGTAATGGTGGCGACTTATCGCGCGGCCGCCAAATTCATCGAAAAAACCCGCGACCTCTATCCTTCGCTGATCTACACCAACGTCTCCGCGGTCGGGTCGACGTCGCTTGCGGACGAGTTGATGCTGCTCGGGCCGCATTTCGCCGAGGGCGTCGTCGTCACCCAGGACACGCCGGCAGTCGGCAGCTCGGCGTCCGTCGTATTGAAATACAAGTCCGCCCTGAACAAATACTTTCCGGGCGAGGCGCCCGACTACACGTCGTTTGAGGCCTATATCGACGCCAGCATTCTGATCGAAGCGCTAAAACGCGCGGGACGGCAGGTCGATAGCGAAAGGCTGGTCGACGCGTTCGAGGCCATGCGCAATCTCGACCTCGGCCTCGGGACGCCGCTGCATTTCAGCGCCAACGAGCACCAGGGGTCGCATAAGGTCTGGGGCACGCAGCTCGACGCGAGCGGACACTACCAGCCGATCGACCTGGAGTGAGGCATGGGATCTAAGGCGTGAGGCGGGCTCGTCGGTCGCCCGCGCTGGCCCGTGGCGCGAGGCCGCTACACGGAGCGCGAATGATCGAAACGCTGGAGTCGTCGGGCAAGCAGGGAGCTCTCTCCGATCTTCACGCCGCGCGCCGCTTTTTTGAACAGGCGCCGCGTTTCATTTCCCCGTCGCTCCCTGCTTCCCGCTCGATGCGGCCGCTGCCCGCGGTTGACCCATTCGAGCGCCTCCCGCGGCGAGCGCGACCGCCGCAACAGCCGCAAAGCCCGCCCCGGCGGCAAATGTGGCTGATGATCCAAAGCGCGACCACAGAAGGCCCGCGAGCGAACTCGCCGCCAGAAAAGCCGCACCGGTCAGAAAGTTGAAGACGCCGAACGCGGTTCCTCTCAAATCAAATGGCGCGGTGTCGGCGACGAGCGCCGACAGGAGGCTTTGGGACAGCCCCAAATAGACGCCCCAGAGGGCGACGCCGGCAAAAAGGCCCGCCAGGCCCGGGACGAAGCCCAACGTGAGATCAGCCGCGATCAGAGCGGCCAATCCCGCCGCCAGCACTTTTTGGCGCCCGATCTTGTCCGAAAGTATGCCGGCAGGCGTCGCTATGACCGCATAGACAAGGCTCATCAGAACCATAACGAGCGGCACGAGGGCAGGCGGCAGGCCGGCTTCCTGACCTTTGAGCACAAGAAACGCCTCGCTGAAACGGGCCATCGTGAAGACAATTCCAATGATGACGACCCACCAAAAGGGGCCGCCCAGGCGCGACAGGGCGGCCCGCTGGATGGGCCAGCCCTTGCGTTGGCCCGCGATTTTTTGGGCTTCGGGTTCGCGTACGGCGAGGACGAGCACGGCCACGCTGATCCCGGCGGGAATCGTGCCCCACCAGAACACCGCGCGGTAGTCATTCGCGTAGAGCGTCATCAGGCCCATCGCGAGCAGCGGTCCGGCGACCGCGCCGAGCGTATCAAGCGCCTGGCGCATGCCGAACGCGGCCCCGGCGATTTCCGGCGGGGTAATGTCAGCGATGAGGCCATCGCGCGGCGCATCGCGGACGCCCTTGCCAATGCGATCGAGAAAGCGCGCGCCGAGAATTGCCGTAACCGAACCCGCGAGCGGGAAAATCGGCTTTGTCGCCGCCGAAAGACCATAACCGATCACGACGAGCAGTTTGCGCGTTCCAACCCAATCGGAAATCGATCCGGAAAACATCTTGGCGATCGCCGCGGTTGCCTCCGCGATGCCTTCGATCAGGCCGACCATCACGACATTGGCGCCAAGGACGCCGACAAGGAACAATGGCAACAAGCTGTGAGTCAGCTCTGATGAAACGTCCATGAACAGGGAGACAAATCCCAGGGCGACAACACTGCGCGGGACGTCGCGCCAGCCCGGCCTTGAAGATTGCGCCATGTTTTGACCGCTGAACAGACCGCTGGAGACTGTTCCACAGCTAGGCAATTGGAAGGGCGTCGCCTTGATTCAGCGCAATGACGAGGGTTAACAGCGGGCCGGAAGCGCGCGAAACGGTGCGACTTGATCCGGAGCGCGATCGAACTGCGCCCTGGTCGTCGATAGGAAAAGAACGGCATTCGCGGTGAAGCGACCGTCTAGATTCCGAGCCACTGCAAGCCACCCGGTAGGTCGCCCACGGCGAAGTCGGCCTGCAACACTCTGCGGTGCGTAGGGTTGGTCGCTGCTTCGGAAGCGTGGAGGATGGGCGTCGCATGCATCCAGACATCGCCAGCGTCCGCGATACAGGCTACCACGCCGCACTGCTGCACAACGCGCGCAATGTCGCCCTCGGGAACTCGACCGAACCGATGCGATCCTGGCGCGATCAGGAGCGGCGCATTTGCTTCGGTTACTGGATCGAGGTGGATCCGCAAAGTGACCATTTCCGCCAGAAGTTCAAAAGGCGGCGCTACGTGTAGCAAGCCGCGCTTCACCGTCCATGGCCCGAAACCTGCAACATCCTTGCGCTGGACGACAGCAATCGTGCGATCCTGATGCTAGGCCAGGGACCAATTTGTGACGGGCGTCTTGTCAAATAATATTGCCCGAACAGGCTTGCACGCAGGGCCCAAGACGCTGGCCGCTAGGCTACCGACCAATCCCGATGGTGACAGGAGCGCCTGCAGCGTCGAAATGCCGTGAAGTCGGATGCCAGCTCGGTCCGAAGGCAGGCCGGCGGTAACGCTTTCAATCTCAGTAAGCGCAGTCCTGGCCGCCCCGCCCAAAAGCTGCGCCCCATCTCTTGCGAACGTCAGCGCGCTCATATTCGGTCGTTCGCCACACATCGCGGCAGGGAGCGTCTCGCCCATGTTCAAGTCAAGCCTTTTGCGATGCACGCCGTCTCGCCCCTTGGTAAACTAACGAGCATTACCCTGCGCCGCCAAAGTCAGCAATCGCAGTTCCAGGTCGATTATTGGCTCTTATAGCGTTAGCTGTTGGTGCGGATTAGGGTGATGGCCTCTGATTCGAGGAGGCATGTTTGGACAGCGAGGAATTCCGGGGCTGGCTGAGC
>Ga0209698_10001011_pt1 | contig 32432 bp, 24 predicted proteins | sample LitLauG_LLR_2012_FD_187203 | JGI IMG/M metagenome (GOLD analysis project Ga0209698, IMG submission 187203) | Freshwater sediment microbial communities from Pennsylvania, USA - Little Laurel Run_MetaG_LLR_2012 (SPAdes) (version 2) | ecosystem: Environmental > Aquatic > Freshwater > Creek >... | reverse complement strand
ATTTAGGGAAGCGCTGATTTAATCGGAGTTGGTAATTTTGCCTGAACTTTAGATTTTCGGATGGCGCTCCAGATGACGTAGGAACGATTTTGATTTCAACGGAAGGTGAATTCGATGGTCACACGAAGATCGAATTTTCTGAGGGCTGATTAAATCAGCGCTTTCTTAGAGCCGTTTCTTTCTTTTGGCAAAAAACCAAACCAATAATCCGGCAACGACCACAATTGAAAAAAATGTGCCTGGAGTCCACAGTGCTTCCATGTCCCATCCCCATTGCACCACATGAGGGGGAAAGGTGATCGTGATTGAGCCGTCAGCATTGGTCACTATGTTTGTCATTTTTCCCCAATCCCAAAGTCTTTAACAACTTACACCCGCACGATTTTTTCGACAGATACCACTGGCGAGATTTCAAGCACGAGGACAAATCGCGGCCGCTTGTCCTTTTCCCGATGGCGTGGCCTGCTCACGTTACAGCGGTCAGCCGGAACTTTCCCGACGGCGCGGGAACCAGCGTGCGGACGGCTTCCGCGGCAATCCGATGCGGCCAGCGGAGCAGCGCATCCAGCCGCCCGGTCAATTCGCGCAGCGCCGCCGTGCTCGGACCGGCGTTGTCCGGCACAAAACGCAGGCGGCCCTCGCCGTTTTCGGCTTGCCGCAATTCGTAATGTGCAATTCCTTCCACGTCCGCGAAACAGCGGTCCACTTCCAGCGTGGTCACCCGGTGGCCGTCGTCGGCCGTGAGCGCATCACGCGCCCGGCCGTGGACGAGGTAAGTTGTCGCCGCGCCCGCGCCGTCGCGCTGCACCAGATCACCAATCCGGTAGCGCAGCAGCGGCATGAAATCGTTGCTCAAGGTGGTCACCACCAGATCGCCCACGCCATCGGCGTCCACCTCCACCACTTCCAGAAACGCGGTGTCGCGGCTGGGTTTGAAGCGGCCGTGTTCATCCTCCATCAGCAGGTGGCCCGTTTCGGTGGAGCCGTAGAGGTTGAACACCGGCACACCAAATGCGCGCTCCAAAATGCGCCGATGCACGACGCTTTCGAACTCGTAACTGCAAAGAAGAAATTTCAGGGACGGAAAGCGAATGCCGCGCCGCTCGCAAAACATCGCGAACCACGCGCCCTGGACCGGATCGAGGTCCAGAAACAGCGGCGCCCATTCGCCGGTTTCCACGGCCATGCGCGCCAGTTCGTCGTCCGTCAGCAAAAACGGGATGCGCGCCTGGTTGACGGACAGGCTGACGCCGTCGGTGCGGGCCGAGCGCGGCGACCAGCGCGAATGACAAACCGTGCCGTTGCACATGGGCGTGGTCAGCACCACGCGACGCGGCTCCAAGCTGGAATTCAAAATGCGGGCGACGGAATCATTCAGTCGGAGCGCGCGAAGTTCCTGCTCGGCCCACCAGCCGCGTCCCAGCAGCACTGGCGTGCGTTCCTCCGACGTGCCGGAGGTGTGCTCCACTTCAACCTGGTTGTCAGCCAGGAGCGTTTCCAAAATCCGGTCGGTGCCGAGGAAATTGCGCGGAAAATCGTCGCGCAGTTCACGCTTGGTGATGAACGGGATTTGGGCGAACCGCGCGAGGGCGTTGCCGCCCGATGCCTCTTCGAGAGTCCGGCGACCGCGGTACACCGGCAGTTCCAGCCAGCGGGGCAGCAGTTCCGCCAACCGGGGAGGTTGGGCGGATTCCTCAGAAGTTTCCAAATTAACGGTCATTTCGTTCCTGAGATTTAACCCGGCTGGCGGCGCTTGTCAAAGGACGCGCTCAAAACCGGTCAATCCACACCAGCGTTCCGCCGGGCAGTTGGTCGAACAACGCGATCAAATCCGGGTCGCTCAGATGAATGCAGCCACACGACGCCGGCCGGCCAATGCTGGCCTGGTCCGCGGTGCCGTGGATGTAAATATAGCGGTCGTGGGTGTCCACGTTGCCTCCCCGATTGAAGCCCGGTTCCAGCCCTTCGAGCCACATGATGCGGGTGGTGATGCTCGCATCCTCAAACCCCGGTTGGGAAGTGTGGCCGACGATCTCACGAGATTTGAAGGCGGTGCCCGCGGGTTCGCCGGCACCGATTTTTTCCGCGACGCGATGCAGGCCGAGCGGCGTGCAGTTCGAGTCGGCGATTTGCCCGATGCCAAACCGCGAGGTCGAACAGGGATACTGGCGAACGAACTTTTTACCCTCGAACAGCGAAAGGGTTTGTCCGGTGATGTTCACCGTCAAAACGAAACGGGTGGGCGCGATTCCAAAGTGGTCGCAGGCGGCCAAAAAGGTCGGCGGCAGTTGATGGTTCGAATTCATAAAATGCTGGTGCGCGCAGCCGGAAGCGCCAAGCCCCAAGCTAATGATTGAAATCAGGCTGCGCCAGTTCACAAAGCCAGATGCTATGGATTCGTAGGTTCCGTGACAACCGGGAATCCCAAGCTATCAAAGCCGCTCATTTCAGCCGGTAGCTCAACCACCAGTAGTACGGTAATTCCGTCCAGGAAATTTCGACCGCAGCCTCCGCCAACAAGGCTTTCGCCTCGCGTTCCTCGGGGAAGTTCTTCAAGACCTCGAACTTACTGCCGTTTTGCAGCGTTCGAATTTGATACATGTTCCCTTCGGAATCCGTTCGACTGATGGGGGTGCTGCTACCGGGAACAAATCTATTCTATTGTCCAGGAACACCAGCAGCGCGCCGGGGGGAAACTGCCGGTGATACCCCGCCAGCCAGTTGGAGATCTCCGCTTTTCGCAGGTGCGACCACCAGGCGGCGGCCAGTCCCGTCGTGAACTGCTTCCGCGCGGGCGGCAGGTTGAAGGCGTCGGCGATTTCGAATTCAACTTCGCAGCCGTAGTTTTTGGCGCGGGCAACATTCAGCACTTCCTTATTAATGTCCGTCGCCGTGATGGCTTGGGCCGATTGCGAGGCGGCGTGGGTTCAAAAACCAGTGCCGCAGGCAATTTCCAAAACGCGGTGGCCCGTAAAGGTGTGGTGACAAAGATTTTTCAACGCGTCCAGATCGCCTTGCCTTTCGGGCTTGTCGTAAATTCGCTCGTATTCGCGCGCCCTTTTGGCGTAGTAGTCCACCAATCCGGCGTGCGGCGACGGCGTCACGCTTTGAGTTTCTTCACCAGCACCTTGGAGTTGCGCCCGCTCTGGTCGTATTTCTCGCGGCGCGCGGGCGGCAGATCGTCCGGGGTGCCCTCGGCGAAGCCGCCCTTGGATTGAAAATAAGTGAACGCCTGGGTCGAGAGCGTGAGCAGTTCGCCCAGGCCCATTTCGCGCGCCTTGCTCTCGACAAATTGAATGAGCTTGCGGCCGATGCCCTGGTTTTCGTGCGACGGGTTGACGTAAAGGCAGGCCAGTTCGCCTTTTTTATGCTCCGCGTAAACGTGCAGGGCGACACAAGCGACCGGGTTTTTATCAATTTCAAAAATGAAATAATCGCCGAGATTTTTCTCGATCATCTGCCGCGTGCGTTTGACCAGTTCCTCCGACTCGACGGCCTTCTTGGTCAGCATCTGGATGGCGCGGACGTCCTTCTTTTTCGCGGGGCGGATTTGCTGGTATTCGTTGGCGTAAATGAGCGTGCCGATGCCTTCGTTGGAAAACACCTCCGCCAGCAGGCCCTCGTCCACGCGGCCGTTGATGATGTGAACGCGCTGGACGCCGGCCAGGCAGGCAGACACCGCGTGCTGCGCTTTCGAATGCGTTTCCGGCGCGAAGCCGGAGGCGTTTTGCGCCAGCAATTTTTGGAGCTCCGCCACCAGCATCTGCCGGATCAACTGGCCGCTGTAACGTAAACCATCCTGCGCCGTGATGAAAATCAGCTTGGTCGCCTTCAGCGCCTCGCCCAGGGAAACGGCCACGCTGTCGGAATTCACGCGATAGGTCTTGCCGTCCCCGTCGAAACCAAGCGGCGGCACGATGGGAATGATGCCCTGACTGAGCAAGGTCTGCAAAAGCTCGGTGTCCACGCGCTCGACCTTGCCGGTGAACAAGTGGTCAACGCCTTGGATGATGCCCAGCGGATGCGCGATGACGGCGTTGGTGCAGGCGGCGCGCAGGTCGTTGGCGGAAAGGCCTTCGAGAATTTCGTGCGTGAGCCGGTTTGCGGCGTCGAGGGCGAGCTGGAGCGTCGCGGCGTCAGTGATGCCGGCGCCGTCAAGGTTGGACGGCTTGAGATTTTGCTTTTCCGCCAGCGCCTTGATCTGCGCCGCTGCGCCGTGGACGAGCACGACGCGAATGTTCAGCGACCGCAGCACCGCCACGTCCAGCAGCAGGGTGGCGAAATTTTCGTCGGTCACGATCGCGCCGTCCAGGGCGAGAATGAAGGTTTTCTCCCGGAATTGCGGGATGTATTGCAGGATGCCGCGCAGGTCAGTCAGTTTCACGTTGGCTCAAAATCGATTTCTGGCAGGGGATAAGTAGAGAGTTTTCCAAAGGATTCCAACAAGAATTTTGGAACCGGCGCAGAATTCTGCCTGCACTCAAAAATCCGGCGTGGAAGTGCCAGGCACTTCCACGCCTTTTGCTTTTGTCGCTGATGCTGACTTTAATAGCAGCGCAGGCGATAGAACTTGTTGGTCGGTGAGACCGTCCAGTCGGTGAATGGCGAGGGCGGGAATCCCGGCACGTCGCGATACGGTCCGACGACGTTCGTGGACGACTGCAGGTATCCACCGCCCTGCCAGGAAACCACGACGTTGGTGGGCGCAACGTATCGGATTGTCAGCGGGCTGCACATCGTCAGTTTGAAGGCCAGATCCAGACCGATCGTGTTCGTCGGCGTGCAGTTGGTGTAGGCGTAGTTCGGACTCCAGCCCGGATTATTGATGGGCGGGACTCCCGGCCACAGGGCGTGAACACTGATGTCGTGCGACACGTTCGTGGTGGTTTTCCATCCGTAGAGGTAGTTTCCGTTCGTCTGCAAAGCATACGCGGCCAGCCAATAGGTTGTATGATTGGTGGGCGTGCCCAACTGTTGAAACGCGTTGGTGGGATAGAAGCAGTAATACCACACCACGGAATCCGAGCCGATGCAGTTCGTCGTGCCGGGATCCATAAAATACTCTTGAGCGTTGGCCGTCCAGATTGTTTCTGCATATTGTCCTGGGGCGAACCACTGTTGCCACAGCAGGTTCGTGCCGGGATGACTGAAGCGGTTGTTGGCGTTGGTCGGCACGTCGTTGTATATGCCGAGCCAGAAGGTGATGCTGTTTGTCAGCGCAGCATTGGCGTTCCAAGAACCCCACAGGTGGATGTCACTAATTGGGCCGGTATTGGTGCAGACGAAGTCGTCGGCCAGCACATACGGCTGGTTCCAGACGTCATAGCCTCCAATAGTCTTTGGCCATTGCACATATTTTTCGTAATCGCTTTCCACACACACCACGGGCGGGCATAGATTCGTGACGGTCTGCGAGCAATAGGCGTAGTTGCCGCAGATGTCCACCGCCTTCCAGGTCCGCGTGTAGGTTTGATTGCAGGGCACGTTGCCGTTGGTCACCGTATTGAGGGTGGTTACGGGAACATTGGTTCCGCTGCAGGCATCCACCGCCGTGGGCGTGTCAAACACCCAAGCGCTGTCATTGGTCACGCCTTTGTTTGGATAACAAGTAATGATGGGTGGATTGGTGGCCACAATGGTAATAACTTCCGTGCAAGTACCAATGGCTCCGCTGCAGGCATTGGTGGCCGACCAAGTCAGGCTCTTGACGCTCGTGCAGGGGTTGACGGTGTAATTCGTCGCCGCAGAGATGCCGACCGGTGCATTGCTTCCGCTGCACACATAACTGGCCGTCGGCGTGTCAAAGGTCACGACCGACCCACACACTACGGTCTTGGCGTTGATGCATCCCGCAAAGACCGGTGCGTTGGTGTCCTGCACGGTTACAGTTTCCGTGCAGTAAGCCACCGCCCCGCTGCAGGCATTTGTCGCCGCCCATGTCTCCGTGAATATCTGGGTGCAGGCGTTCGGGTTGCTGGAAGTGACGCCCACGACGCCGACAACCACGTTGCTTCCGCTGCAAAGATAACTGGCGGTAGGGATGTTAAACACCCAGTTCGACCCGCAGGGAACAGTCTGATTAGTAACGCATCCGGTGAAAACTGGAGGATTCGAGTCCAATACGGTAACGGTCTCGCTGCAACTTACCGTTCGGCCAAGGCAATCCGTATATTTCCAAACATAAGTTATTACTTGTGAGCAGGCGGTGCTGTTGGTGATCGGCGCCGCCGCTAGCGTCACGAGATTGGGCGAAGGGCAACAAACATCAATGACGGGCGGCGGTTGGATCGTCCAGGCAGTCCCGCACTGGAAGACCTGGTTACTGCATTGGAGCACGGGCAAGGGGCATTGGTTGTTCGTGGCCGTGGTTATTTTGAAAGCCAAATCGAGGGGCTTAGGTGTCGGAGTTCCGGGCGCATAATTGGGCGTCCAGCCACCATACGATTGGCCAACGAGATTTGTTGGGCAGAATGGTAAATTCCAATAGGCGCGAACGCTGATGTCGTGCTGGAGATTGGTTGTGGTTTTCCATCCAAAATAGTTTTGCTGCGTTACCGTGGGCAGGAACGCGTCTGCGGCCAACCAGTAATTGGTTGGCAACGCAGCCGTGCCATATTGGGTGGGCGGATTGGACGGGTAGAAGCAGTAATACCAAATCTGCTGTTCCGCCCCTAGTAGGGTGGGTTGAAAGACGTTGGTGGGGCCGGCATCCATGAAGTTCTCCTGGCCATATCCCCAGAAACATTCCGAATATTGATAAGGCGTGAAACATTGCTCCCAGATCAACGTGCCGGGATGGCTGTAAGGATTGGCGGCATTGGTTGGCACGTCGGTAAAGATGCCAAGCCAGAAGGTGAGGCTGTTGCTAGCCACGAGGTTGTTCCACCATGAACCCCAGAGGTGAATGTCCGTGATCTTTCCGGTATTGGTGCAAACAAAATCATCCGCCAGCAGCCAAGGTCCGTCGGTTACGCCGGGCGGGAAGGTGTTGCAATTCCACACATCATAACCGGAGAATGCGTCCGGCCATTGAACGTATTTGACACCGTTGGTATCCATGCAGCAGTCAGTCTGCGTTGGCGGCGGGTTGGAAGTCGTCAGCAACATCGAAAGATGCATCGGCTGCTGCGTTTGCGGATTAGTGATGGATTGCCAGTTTCCCACGGGCAGGCCTGCGAAAGTTCCCCACACGGCGGGATCGCCGTAGGGAATAGCCGCCGATTTCCAGCCGTAATTGGTTTGCGAGTTGTTGTCTCCAAACTGGGCGCGGATTGCCAGCCAATAGTTGGTCGGCGCCGCCGCCGTCCCCAATTGATAAAACGGATTGGTTGGAAAAAAGCAATACTGATAGACCTGCGTGTCAAAGCCGAGCTGAACGTTGTTGGACGGATAGTAGAAGCCCTCATAAGAGTTCGTGTAGTAAATCTCGGTAAACTGTCCGGCAGCCGCAGCAAAGTTGTTCGACCAGAGCAATGTGCCAGGGTGGCTCCAAGTGACCTGACCGCTGGCAAAATTGGTAATGGACGGAACGTCACTGTAGATACCAATCCAGAAATTGGAAACAGAGCCGTGCAAGTCATTCAGCCAAGATCCCCAGACATGGATGCCGGTGATCGGGCCGGGGCTGGTGCATAGAAAGTCATGCGCCAGGACTACTTTGTTGCGGCTGTCCTCCACGTTGTAGCCCAAGTTAGGCGTGGTCTGCGGCGGTAGGTAAAACTTCACGGTGTTAGTGTCTCCGCAAAGCACGGGTGTCGTTGTATTGGTGGCGGTAGTAATCTCGAAGGCCATGTTGACCGGACTGAAGTTGTTGTTGGTGTTGTAAATCGGTGTCCACGGCGGGCCGCCGATGCCATAGACCGCCGTGTCGTTATAGTTGGTCACCGAGATTTTCCAGCCGAACAGTGTCTGCCCGCCGGTGCCATAAGGTTGCGTGCTCACCGATAGCCAGTAGTTTGTTGGGGACGTCGGAGTTCCGTGCTGGACGAATGGATTCGTCGAGGGTGGCGTGAAACAAAGGTAATAGAGGTTTGTTGCAAACACCGCGCTGTATTGGCTCCATTGTGGAAGAAAAAGCACTCCAAACGTATTCGTATAAACGCAGCGGTTATATGTCCCGGGCTGGAAGGTTTGAACCCAAAGCGGAACGCCTGGTTGGCTGAACGTGCCTGCCTGCCCCACCGGCACGTCGCTCCAAATAGTGAGCGTGAAGGTCGTGACATCCTGAAGGACATCGTTAAAGAAACTGCCCCAAATCCTTATGTCCGTGATCGGTCCGGTGTTGGTGCAGCCAAAATCGTCCGCGACAACATAAGGCGGCGCGGTCATGATGTTTATGGGGTTAAATGGCGAAGTGGTGTCCGGGGGCTGGAGCCACTTGGTTCCGGCGACTTCGGGACAGCACGGCCCCGTCTGGGCCACGGCCTGAGGCCCCATCGCTGAACTCAATAGCAGCGACGCAAGCGCCACCGCGTTCGCAAAAAGACAACCACCGAGTGACTTTTGAGATTTAATTGAGGATTTCATAGACTCGCCTGTATTGTTTGGTTGGGGAGGCCGGGTCGGCCTCTCCTGGTTTGCAGTCGGCCCTCCGAGTCGGGTTTGTTCAAACGGCTCAAACCCCGATTCGATTCGCGCTCCAGTTTTTCCAGTTTGTGTCATGAAACACAATTCGAGAGACACCTTGCTGCGCTTGGTTATTTGACTCTGATGAATCTATTTCATCACCGAATCGCTGTTAGTCAAATTTTATTTTGTGACGTTTTGGTCACGAGAAGAAGTAATGAAGAACCCCGCGGTCAGCGCGGGTTGGGACGCGGGAAAAATGTAAATGAAGAAGTCAGGAAGCCGGCAGCGGCAGACTCTCCCGGCCCAAACTCTGCGTCAAGGCGGCGAGGCAGCGTTGATTTTCTTTGGGCGTGCCGATGGAAATCCGGATCCACTCGCCGAGCTGGTAGCCACCCATCGGCCGCACGATCACGCCTTGCCGCTGCATCGACTCGAACACGCGCTGGCCTTCGCCGACCCGGACCAAAATGAAATTCGCCGCGGACGGAATGAATTCCAGACCGAGCTGACGAAATGTCCGGGCGTAAAGCTTGAGGCCGCGCGAGTTGATCCGCCGTGTCCGCTCAACGTGCGCCGTGTCGTCCAGTGCCGCGAGCGCGCCGGCCTGGGCCGGGGCGTTGAGGTTGAACGGCTGGCGGATTTTTTCGAGCGCGGCGACGAAATCCGGATGGCCAATGCCGTAACCGACGCGCGTTCCGGCCAGGCCGTAAATTTTGGAAAACGTGCGCATCAACAGCAGATTTGCTCTGGCTCCGCTGCGAAGTTCCGACAGCAAATCGAGCGGTTCGTCGAGAAACTCGACATACGCCTCGTCCAGCGCCAGCAGGACATGCGGCGGCACGGCGTCCACAAAGCGTCGCAAGTCCTCGCGGGTGACGGTGGTTCCCGTCGGGTTATTTGGGTTGGCGACGAACACGACGCGCGTGGCCGGTGTGACCGCCGCGAGCATCGCGTCCAAGTCATGGCCGAAATTTTTCGCCGGCACGGTCACGAGTTTCGCGCCGAACAGCGCGGAGACGATGGGATAGACCGCGAAACAAAACTGCGACACGACCACTTCCGCGCCGGGCGAGAGCAACGCGTGGCCGAGCAGTTCGATGATCTCGTTCGAGCCGTTGCCGAGGATCAGGTGCGCGGGCGTGACACCGAGTTTTGAGGCCAGCTTTTGCTTCAAATAAAATGCGCTGCCGTCGGGATAAAGATGGGCGTGTGCGACGGCTTTACGCATTGCGGCCGCGGCCAGGCGCGACGGACCGAGCGGATTTTCGTTGGAAGCGAGTTTGATGATGCCATCGGCTGGCAGGCCCAGCTCGCGGGCGACTTCCTCGATGGGGCGACCGGGTTGGTACACCGGCAGGTTTTGCAAAACCGGATTGAGCGGAAGGGCGGCGGGCATGTTAAAGCGATTGCAGAATTTTCGGGAGGTTCACGTTCCGGGCGATCAAATCGCGGATGAGTGCGATCTTCTCCGCGTCGCTGGGGCGGGTTTTCACGGTCAGATCATGCACCGTGGCGGCGACCTCGTAACTGTCCTGCGCGGCCAGCAAAACGGGGACCGGCATGGAGCGCAGCAGTTTGAGAGTTTCGCCGTCGGGCTTCAAACCACCGGTCAGCACGATGCCGACCATGCGGTGGTCGCGCTGCGCGCCCAGGCTGGTGCAGGCGGCCAGAAGAATGTCCTCGCGGTCGCCGGGGGTGATGAGCAGCGCGCCGGGGCGGAAGAAATTCATGGCGTGCTGGGCCGCCATTGCGCCCACAATCACATCGTCCACCAGGCCGCGCAAGTGTTCGGGTTCGTTGAGCACTTCGGCTTTCAGTTCCTCACGGATCAAATCCACGGTCGGATTGGACAGGATGCGTTGATGCGGGATGACGCCGAGCAGGTCCAGTCCTTTGCGCTTCAGGCCGCGCTTGGCAAAATCCGACACGTAATCGAACTTGTCGCCCATCACTTTGTTGAGAATGACGCCGATGATCTCGACCCCTTCTTTTTCAAACAGGGCTTGGTTGAGGCACACTTCGTCAATCGGCTTGCCGATGCCGCCCTGGGTGACAATAATGACTTTCGCGCCGAGGATTTTCGCCACCTGCGCGTTGGAAAGGTCGAATACCGAGCCCACACCGGCATGACCGGAACCTTCGCAGAGAACGAAATCCTTTTCCCAAGCCACGCGGTCAAACGCCTTCTGGATTTTTTTGACGAGCGCCTCGTTGTTCGAGGATTGCAGGTATTTTCGCGTGAAATCCGGTTCGACGGCAATCGGGCTCATGTCCACCAGTGGACAGTTCAGGCGGTAAACGCTGTCCATGAGCACGGTGTCCTCGTCGATTTTTTCCTGCTCTACTTCGACAAAGCGCTGGCCGACGGGCTTGATGTAGCCGACGCGCGGAAAATGCTCTTGCAGAGCGGCGATCAGGCCGAGCGAGGCGGTGGTTTTGCCGTCATTCTGACGGGTGGCGGCGATAAAGACGCGAGGAGTGACAGTGTTCAATTCAAATTAGAAGTTAAAAAATAAAAATGCCGGCATAGTCAGAGGTTGGATCGGATGACTTTGAATTTTGCCATTGAATTATTCATTCGCCGGGCAGTTTTTCCCCCGCACCGGGATAAAGTTTGTGGTAGTCAACCGCCTGCACGCCTACGATGGCGGCGACGCCGAGGATGTCATGCGCGTTGGAGCCGCGCGATACATCCGCCGAAGGGCGATCCAAGCCGAGCAAGATCTGGCCGTAGGCATTGGCGCGCGCCAGGTGGCGGACGAGCTTGCTGGCGATGTTGCCGGAATTCAGGTCGGGGAAGATCAAGACGTTGGCGCGACCGGCCACCTTGCTCTCGGGCAATTTGCGCAAGGCGATTTCCGGCGACAGCGCCGCGTCCACCTGCAATTCACCGTCGAAATCCGCGTCAAGATGTTTGGCTTCGGCTTTTTGATGCGCAAGAGCCGTGGCCGCCTGGACGCGGCCGATGCTCGGATGCGTGGCGCTGCCCTTGGTCGAAAATGAAAGCAGGGCGACGCGCGGCCGGATGTTGAGGAGTTGGCGGGCGAGTTGCGCGGTGGAAACGGCGATGTCCGCCAGCTGCTCCACGGTCGGTTCGGGAATCACGCCGCAGTCCGCCATGAACAACACGCCGTGTTCGCCGAACTGCGAGTCCTCCACCTCCATGATCTGGCAACTGGAGGCGGTCGCGTTTTGCGGCGCCATTTTGACGATTTGAAACAACGGTCGCAGCACGCTGCCGGTGGTGTGGCTTGTGCCGGAAACCAGTCCGTCGGCCTGGTGCATCGCCAGCATCATCGCGCCAAAATAGTTTGGCTGCAGCACCGCATCGCGCGCCTCGGGAATTTTCAAGCCCTTGAAACGCCGCAGCGAGGCGAAGCGCGTCGCAAAGTTTTCCAGTTCCTCGCTCTCGGCGGGATTGATGATGCGGATACCCTCAAGCGCGACGTTCAAATCCGCGGCCAGCGCCTTGATCTTCGTGCGGTCGCCGAGCAGGATCGGCGCGCCCAGGCGCAGCGAATGAAACTGCCGTGCGGCCTGGAGCACGCGCGGTTCCAGACCTTCCGGAAAGACGATCCGCTTCGGATGGCGTTGCAATTTCTCAATGATGTTGCCGATGAAACGCATGGCGGTAGGTTAGTCGTGAACGCCGAAAGCGCAACCAGTTCCGCGTTCGAAAAAATCGCTGTCCGGCGCTTGACCTTTCCACGCTTCGGTTGTAAAACTCGCGCATCGGCTAGAGAAATGCGGGTTTTCGTGGAATGGATCCGGGAAGTGGATTCCGCAGTTCCGGGCCAGGAGCAAACCAATCGTTGAGTTGTGACGGATTTTTTCGGTAACAAAAGCCATCGCGAATAAAAGCCCTTTATGAAAATCAAAATCTCCTGTTGGTTTCGGTCCGCCCGCGTGCTGGCGCTGGCTGCGGTCTTCGCCGGTCTGCTCGCGGGTTGCAAAGTGCTGCCGCACGATTCGGCGGCGGCCTTCACCAGCTCGGTCGCGACCACGCGGACCCAATCGCAGCAGGCATTTGACGCGATCAACGATTTGGTCGCCGAAGGCTCGATCGGTTATGCCGCCAGCCAGCCGCACCTGCTCGAAACGAATATCCTCACTGGCCTGGACCCGCGGGGCGAGCAGGCGTGGGACCGGATTTTGCAGGCGCTGGGGAAGTACGGCCAGCATTTGCAGGCGCTCACCGCGCCGGAGTTCACAAAGCCGTTTGAAGAGGAAGCCGAGAACCTCGGCGGCGAGTTGAAGACCGTTGGCAAGGATTTGCAGACCAACGGTTTTTTGAGTCAGGCTCCGCAAATCACGCCCGCTTTGGCCAGCGCGTTCGCCGCCGTGGGTGATTTGATTCTGGAAGCCCGGGCGCAGGCGCACGCCCAGAAAATCGCCCGCGCCGCCGACCCCCACATCGGCCACATCTGCCAGACTCTGGCGGACAGCATCGGCACCGGGCCGACCAACGGCCTGCGCGGTACCGTGTTCCAACATTGGAATGATCTTCTGGCCGAGAAAAAGAATGACTTTCTGACCGCGCCGGATGCGGCGGCCAAGCGCAAGATCGCCGCCGATTTCGCCGCGTTGCTCCAGCGCCGGGCGGCGCAGGACCAGGTGCTGATCTCCCTGCAACATTCGCTGCTGAAACTCGCGGAACTCCACCACGCGCTGGCCAACGGACAGTCGTGGACGATCAAGAATGCCACCGCCGCCATCGCCGCCGAGGCTCAACGCGGCAGCGACCTTTACAACCGGTTCAACGCCAAACTCAACTAAGTTAAAAACCTTCACCCCAGTTTTCTTATGAATCCAGACTCAAATCCAAGCGTGAATCCAAGCCCCAATGCGAACCTGAAGGCGCTCCAAGACCAACTGCTCGCGCAACATCAGGCGCTTTATGAACAGTTGGACACCACCAACGATCCGGCGATGTCCAACAGCATTCTCACCGAGATGCAGGAAATTCTGCATCGGGTCAGCCTCGTGCAGGGATTGCTCCTCATCCAAACCACCACCGCGTTGCAGGCGAGCCTGCAAAAGGTGAGTGACGCGGACGCCGCATTGACCGACGCCTTGAAAGAGGCCCAGACCGCGGCAGACATCGTGAATGGCGTCACCAAGTTTCTGACCGTGGTGGACAAGGCGATTGACCTGGCCAAAAAACTCGCGCCCATGGCAGTTGGACTTTGAACCGCCCCGGCCGGCTTACTCGCCGCCCTGTTTGAGAATCTCAAACCGCGTGGAGTCGCGGCTGACGAGGTTGAGGATTATTCCGCGTTTCAAATCGGCTTTCTTAAGCGCGTCCCGAAACTGTGCCGGGGTCGTCACCGGCTGGCGGTTGATTTCAGTGATCACGTCGCCGGGCTGGATGTCATTACGCGCGGCCAGGCCGCGGTGTTCCACCGCAACGACCACCAGGCCCTTGGTGAGTTCGACGCCGAACTGATCCGCTAGTTCGCGCGTGAGCGGATGAATGGTCATGCCCAGGCCGGCGGGCGCGCTTGCGCCGTCAGGTTCCTCGGGACTGTTGGCCGCCGGGTCCACGTATTCCACCGGTTTGAGTTTCACCGCCAGTGTTTTGCCGCAGCGGAACAACTCCAGCGTCAGATTCGCACCGATGTCTTTGTGGCGGACCTCGTCGCGGAGTTGTTGCGCGGTCTGCACGGCTTTCCCGTCAATTGCGGTGATCACGTCGCCGGGACGCAGTTCGGATCTGGCCGCGGGGCTGTCGGGTAAAATGGATTTGACGATGACGCCCGCGTCCACCCCGCCGACGAGTTCGTGAAAATCCGGATCGTCCGCGACGGCGTGGATTTCCACGCCGAGCCAGGCGCGGGCAAATTTGCCGCGCGCGATGAGCTGGTCGGAAATTTCCCGCGCAAAGTTGCTCGGGATCGCAAAGCCGATGCCGGTGTGCAGGCCCTCGATCATCGTGTTGATGCCGATGACCTCGCCGTCGATGTTGAGCAGCGGCCCGCCGCTGTTGCCGGGGTTGATGTTCGCGTCAGTCTGGATGAAGTCCTGGTCCAGGCCGGCGCCGCCGTCGGTGTAGGGCACGACGTTGGAACGGCTCTTGGCGCTGACGTGGCCGAATGTGACGCTGTATTCAAAATCGAACGGCGCGCCGATGGCGATGGCGAATTCGCCGACGCGCGTCTTGGCGGAATCGGCGAGCTGGGCGGCGGGGAGATTGTCCGCTTCGATCTTGACCACGGCCAGGTCGGAGGCTGGGTCGGTGCCGCGCAATTTGCCGGTGAAGGTGCGGCCGTCAAGCAGCCGCACGGTAATCTTCTCGGCGTTCTCGACGACGTGGTGATTCGTGAGGATGAAACCGTCCTTGCGCAGAATCACGCCCGAACCCTGCGCCTCGGAATCCTCGGATGAAGGCGGTTCCTCGGATTTTGGGCGGTGAAAGCGGTGATGGAAATCCCGTGGCGCGGAATCCTCCGGCGAGTCGTTGGAATTCTCGTCGGCGTCGGCGGACTTGCTGCCGGGCTTTTCCTTGACCGTTATGACGACGACCGAAGGGGAAACCTTTTCAGCGACTTCGACAAACGCCTGATTCAACTGGTGGGCCAGGTCCAGATTCGGGCTGGACGCAGCAGAGCAGGGGAGGGCGCTGGCGAGCGCGACGGTCACGGGCAAAAGCAATTTAAAATTCAATCGGTTCATAGCACGGTGAGGGCGGAATTTTTCCGCCGGCAAATGCCGAAAGATAAACCGGCAGGACCGGCAAAGCGAGAGAAAGCGCGGCCCGATCAAGATGCCCGGCCGCACGCACCATCGGTTTTGAATCCCTGCATTGACTTGCGATGCGGGCGTGGCTAGTGTCTAGCATTAAGAAATGTCTGAGACGATTGAAAAACTGCTGATTCTCCAGGAACGCGACCGGCAGGTTCGCCGCGCGAAAACCGAACTGGATCACATCGAACCGGAGCGCCAAAATTTGAAGGCCAAGTCTGCCGGCGCGCAAAGCGGCCTGGAAAGCGCCCGTTTCAAAGTCAAAACCCTCGAATCGCGCCGCAAGGATTTGGAACTGGAAGTGCAGGCCAAAAAGCAGTTGATCGAAAAATACGCCAACCAGCAGTTGCAGACGCGCAAAAACGAGGAGTACCGCGCGCTGGCCCATGAAATCGAGATGTGCAAGGAAGGTATTTTCACCCTCGAAAACCAAGAGATTGAACTGATGGAGCAGGCGGAGGCAGCGCAAAAAGAGGTGGTTCAGGCCACTCAGCTCGCCAACGAATCAAAACAACGGGCGGACGAACAGGTGGCCCTGCTGGGCGCCCGCGAAGCGAACCTGAAAAAGGAACTGGCCCGCCTGGAAGCCGATCGCGAGCAGTTGGCGGCCGCCGTGGACGAAACCGCCCGGGCGCGGTACGAGCGACTGTTGAAGAGCAAGGGCGAGCACGTCGTGGTGGGCGTGCAGCACGGCGTGTGCGGCGGCTGCCACATGAAATTGCCGGCGCAGGTGCTGGTTAGTTGTCGCGCGCAGCAGGAGCTGGTCGCCTGCATCAACTGCGGGCGGATCCTGTACTACACTCCGGACATGGATCTGGCCGTGGTGGATTGATCGCGGAGAAAGCAGAAACCCCGGGCTTTGGTTCAGGCCTAACGGCTGCCGCAGGCGTTGAGTCCTTGGTTTATTGACGGTTAGAATGGGGGGCGTTGGTGCTGGCGGCTCCGGAGGAAATTTCCAAGCAAAAGCCCCATTCCTTTTTCGCGCCAGCACTTTTCTTTGGACTCCCGCCGACGCGAGGTCATTATCTTCTTGCCCGGCCTGCGGCGACGGAACATGCTTTCGCGGATGGCCGAACCCGCTCATCCTACCAATCAACCTCCCGCCCGCATGTCCAACGCGAAGGTAATCGTCATCAGAATCATTGCGTTGACCGCGATCAGTCTGGCGCTGATTTTCGCCCAAGGTTGGGCGGCCCCGCGTTATTACCGGGCCGACTATGTCGCCGGTTTCTACACCGGGCTGCTGGAGGGCGCCCTGATGCCCGCCGCGCTGCCGGGTTTGCTGGGCGGACACGATGTGCCGATCTACGCCCCGAACAACGAGGGGCGCGGCTACAAGATCGGCTACATTCTGGGCCTCAACACCTGCGGCACGTTTTTCTTCGGCGTGGCCTTCTGGCAGCCGCGGCGGCGGCGCGGCGCGGGTGCAAACTAATACGGCCAGTCGCAAAAAATCTCCATCACGCTCAACACGCCGCCGCCCCAGTAAATGTTCGGCGCGAAGGTGAAGACCCGGCGGGCTTTTTCATAAACCAGTTTCACCGGGTGTTCGGGAATGTTCGGATCGTAGGCTTCATATTCAATCTGCGAGGCTGTCTCGGTGAAGCCATACAACACGATGCCGTGGTTGATGCTGATGCGTGGGAAGCGAAACAGATGCACCAGCGCAACACCGCGCTTTTCAAGCGAGCGCTTCAACTTTCCGGCCATCTTCTCCTGGAACCGGCCATAGACCTTGAAAATCATGCGCCAATGGCTGCGCAAAAAATACGATTCCCAGGCTGCGCCGCATTCCGCTTTGAGGAGTTTTTCGTGTGTCTGGCTGAAGGCACGCAAGCCATCGTAGCCAGGAATCGCAGTGCGATTTGAGTCCGCGCAGGGGCGGCGCGGGTTGCCGGCAATAATTTGGCGGACAAGCGTCCGGTAGGTGTCCATGTTGGCTTGCGGCAGTTCCGGGGCGAACTGGGCGTAGTCAAAGAACAGCCGCGTCGCGCGCACCAGCACAAAACAGCGATGGTAATAAACCGGCGGCGGATCGGCCTTGTAGGTGGTCATCGCTCCTGTGACCGGATCGAAACGATATTTCCAAACCAGTTCGTGCGCGAAGGCGAAGGTGTCGCGCTCAAATTCGAAACAGCGCGCCGAATTTTCCGTCCGGGCCGTCATGGTTTTGCGATCCCGCTCAACGCCAATTCCGCCGCCAAAACTTTTGTGCCGGCGATGAAGGCGGAAACCTCCGCCTGAATCATGTCGCCAAGAACGCCCGTGACGACGGCCTCGATGCGCAGTGTTTCGCCGGGGCGCGCCGTGCCGAGAATTTTGACGGCGCGCAAGGCGGTCAGTTTCAAGCGCGGCCAGCGCGGATTGGCCGGGTCTTCCTGCGCCACCATGCCGGCGACCTGTGCGCCGGCCTCAACGAGCAGCACACCCGGCAGAATCGGTTCGCCGGGCAGATGGCCGCGCAGATAATATTCGTCGCCGCGCACCTTGTATTCGCCGACGCCGCGCACGCCGGGCGTGAGGCTGACCATCCGATCCACGAATCTGAATTCCGGACCGTGCGGCAGGGAGCGCATCGCAAGTTGCAGGATTTCCGGCGAGGCGCTCATTTCTTCAACGGTTCGGAAACGGTGTAATCGGCCGGGACATCCGCCTCGAAGAGCCTGGATTCGATCGGCTGGTTCAGGACGACGTTGGTAAAATCGTTCCGTAACTTGGAACCGTCGGCAAACTGCATTTCCGTGGCGGCGATGGTGAAATCGTTGGTGCGAAACCCGATGAGAATTTGCCCGATGAATTTGCGCGCGGCTTCGCTGCGGGGCTGGAGCGTCATCTGCAACGTGGCGTTCGTCGCCGTGGCCGACAGCAATTGGAAATTTTTTTCCATCGTGGCGCGGTCGCGGGGCAGGCTGGCGTCGAGCAGTGCCAGCGCATCTTTTATCGGACCGGAGGGAACGGCATCGAGCGGGTATTTTTCGGCGCGTTTAAGCCGGGGATAAACGATGAGCAGTTGTTCGGGGCGGCGCAGCACAATGGTTTGCGCCGGCTGGCCGAGTTCCCAGCGGAACTCGCCCGGTTTCACCCAAACTTTACCGTGGGACACCAGCGGCTGGTTCAGCACCGTGAGCGTGCGCGTCTGAATGAAATCGCCAGCCCAGCTTTGCAGATTGGTCTGCACCGCGAACCACTGGTTGAACTGCGCGTCGTAATCGGCGGCGGGCAGCCTGGTGGCAAGAAATAAAAAAATCAGGAAGCCGGGAAACCACGGGATTTTTTTCGCGTTTCCTGCTTTCACGGTTTGCGGATTAAAATTTCCCTTCATTGTCCCCGCGGCCAGATGGGCGTGAATTGATACCATTGCTCAATATCCTTGCGAATTTCCGGCTCGAATGCACGCAGGATCTGCTGCGTCAGCTCGCACCGGGCTTCGCGGCTGCCGAGCAACTTGCGGTCGTAGGTGAATTCCGGCAGCACCTTCACCGCAAAGCCGTTCGGGCGGCGGACAATCGTCACCCCGATCAACGCGCAACCCGACGCGCGGGCGAGTTCCGCCGCGGCGAGCGACGCTTCAAATTGTTTTCCAAAAAAATCCACCGGCACCCCGCCGCGCTCCGGCGGACGGTCCAGCGACACCGCCATGTCGGCTCCGGCCTGCAGCCGTTTGATGACTTCGACGAACGCAAAACCATCATCGCCGATAATGAGCGTGTCCACGCCGTAGCGTTTCCGGGCCGCCGTGCGCAGGTCGGTCAGGCCGTCATCGGGTTCGGCCTGCGTGAGAATCGTCAGCCGGATTCCGAGTTGATTGAGCAAAAGTCCGCCATGCTCCCAGTTGCCGAGGTGCAGCGTGATGAACAGCGTGCCGCCTCCGCGTCGCCGCGCGGCGTGGATGATCTCCAACTCGCCCGCCGTGGTCAGCCAGTTGCGCGTGATTTCGCCGCCTTCGACCCGCCATAAATCAATCAGTTTTGCGGCAAAATGGCGATGGGCGGCGAGCGCGGCTTTTTCCGCCTTCGTGCGGTTTCCGGCAAAAACCGGCAGGAAATTTTGCACGACCACCTCGCAGCGACTGCGTTGAAAATGCCAGTAAAAACCGGCCAGGCCGGCGGCAAGCGTTTTCAGCAAACCGGCGGGGAAGACCTTCGCGGCCACGAGTCCGAGCCGCCACAGACCGCCGCGATAAAAGGCGGGCAGTTTTGCGCGTGGGGAATTTCCGCCAGAATTTTTCCCGGCTACTGCTGGCATGAGACTTTGAGTTTTGGACGAAACCGCCGCCAACAGGCGGGCAGGAGAAAAACCGAAATCAGCATGTTGGTGCCGATGCCGACCGCGCACACTTTGCCGAGGCTGGCCATGCCGAGATTGCTGGAAAACGCCAGCGAGCCGAAGCCGGCCACCGCCGTGCCGCCGCAGAGCATCAGCGCGCGGCCCACCGAGCGCCGGACCGCCGCGAGATCACCTCCGTGTCGGCGCAAGGCGAGTTGAATGAAAATCGTGTAATCTACACAGGTGCCGAGCATCAGCGGCAGCGCCATGAGGTTCATCAAGTTCCACGACCAGCCGGCCAGCGCCATTGTGGCCAGCAGAACCACGCCGCTCACGCCCAGCACGGCGAGACCGAGCAGGATTTCTGTCGCGCGCCGAAAGGCAAACCAGAGCGACAGCAGCACGAGCAAAACCATCGGCGTGACGACCTGCCACATTCGGGACTGCACGCGTTTGAGTGTCGCGGTGCCGAGCAATTCCCAGCCGGAGAGCAGGGCGTGATTTTGCGCCAGATCCTGGGACAGCGCCACCAGCCCGGCCGCGTCCACCTTGTTCGTCGCAGGATAGATCAGGCCCATCACCAGGCATTCGTCCGCCGGTCGCGCGACGAAGCGTTTCAGCAACCACTGGCTGAGGTGGTTCGTCGGCCACATCACGGTCTTGGTGGCTCCGGCGCGCGACCAGGTCTCCACCAGCGCTTTCGTCAGCACGAAGGCGTTGGAGGTAAATCCCGCGTTCGACAACGCCTCGCCCAGCAGCGGACCTTGTTCGCCCAGCACGGCGGCGGTCGTGCGATTGGCGATCTGAAATTCGGCCCGCGGCCAGAGCGCGTCTGGCAGCAGATATTTGCCGATGAGATTTTTTTTCGCCGCATCGTCCAGTAAAACTTCCGCGGTGGTGAGCCGTTGAAGAACCTCGGCTTCGTCGCGGCCGGGCACAATCAGCCAGAGCGGCTGCGGCGGCAGGCCGAGTTCGGCGGTCATTTCCTCCAGCGACGCCTGCGCCTCGCCGTGGGTCGGTTGCAGGGCGTTGCCGGTGTGATCCAGTTTCGGCTGTTGGAAACACAGCACGGCGCACGCGCCCAAGAAAATCAAGCCCGTCAGCAGAAACGCGGCGCGGGGTGAAGTTTTTTCAGAGGGGGAAATTTCCGCCATTGCCGGCTCCGGTGCAGCGACAAAATAATTCCACCAGCGGAACGGCGCTTGATTCGGTCGCGCCTGGCGGCGTTCGGGAAACAGTGGCGGCAGATAAATCATCACCATCACCAACGCCGACACCGCGATGCCGATGGCCACCAGCGAGCCAAGCTGGCCGAGGCCGGGCAGACCGCCAAGGTTCAGGACGAGGAACGCGCTCATCGTGGTAATGCCCGCCCATAAAATGCTCGGTGCGATCGCGCGGCGGATTTCCGGCACGGTCATTTGCGGATGCGTGAGCGCTTCCTGGTAATGCACAACTGCGTAATCCACCGCCAAACCCAGCAGCACAGCGGCGAAGCCCAGCGCCACCACGCTGATCGTGCCCAGCACCAGCGCGCCGAGCGCGAGTGTGGCAAACAGGATCAGCATCAGCAGCGTGAGCAGCCAGAGCATTGGTTTCCACCGCCGGTGAGTCAGCCAAAAGAGCAGGGCGATAATGCTGGAAGTAATGCCGACGGAATGGCTCATGTCGTGTTGCATCGAGGTGGCAATTTCCTCCACAAAAACCGGCCGGCCGGTGTAGCGGGCTTTCGCGTCTTTCCAATCCTGATTCGCCGGGCCGTTTTGTAATTCCGCGACTGCGCTCTGAATCGCCTGCAACCAACTCTCGCAAGCTCGGTAGCTGGTCAGGTCCACGGACGATTGAACGTAGAGGAGGCGAAATTTTCCATCGCTCGAAGCAAACATCTGATTGCCCTGATCCATGGACATGCCGCCCAGGTTGGTCAGCGCCGGCATTGTCAACAAATTGAACGGATCGAACGAGCGCCGCGCCAGATCCATCGGCGACATTGAAGTGGCGAGCAGTTCGCGTGTTTCCTCGAGCACCGGCTTGAGCTGGCCGGGCGCGAGGCGGTTGGTCAGTGCGGAAAAATCACCGGGCGGTTGATTGAACCACAGCCAGCCGAGCAGTTCGCCGAGTTGCTCCGGGTGTTCCATCCACGGGGGCTGCCAAGTCACCTCCTCAACCAGATTGGTGGCCTGCCGCAAGCGCGCCGCGAGTTCGCCCGCCAGTTTTTCCGCCGTGGCGGAATCCGGCGCGCGAAGCGTCATCACCAGTTCGCGGGCGTTGGTAAAATGCTGCTGGTAAAGTTTCAGCCCCTGCACCGTCGGCTCATCCGGCGGCAGCAGATTGAGCACGTCCACGTCGAAGCGCAGCCGCGCCAGGCCGAGCCCGACGGCCAGAAGCAGCAACGCCCACCACCAGCGTTTCAAAAAGGAACTCACGGAGACAAAAACCCTTCCACGGTTTCACCGGTGCGGGAATTTTCCAATCGCCAGCCACCGTCGGCTTTCGTTTCAAAATGCAATTGTTTCGGCAGCGGTTTCCCGGCGAAAGCTGTTGGCAAATACAGCCAGCCAAAGCGCGTCGGCCCCGGCCCGTGCCCGCTGAAACTCATGTTTCGCTGGGGGAATTTTATCAGCCAGCGGTTCGACGTGACCTGCGCGGAGAGAATGGCCATCGGCGTTTTGTCGAATTGAATCAGGCAGCTTCCGGCGGCGTCGCGGGCGAGCACCAGGTCGCCGCCGAATTCGGGCAGGCCGCGCTGCGGCCGCCAGAGCGCCTGGCCCTGCTGGACGCGCCAGTCGGGGCCGGTGGCGTCGAACAAACTTCGCGTCGCGGTCTGGCAGCCGCAGAGAAACAAGAGGCTGAGCAGCCAAACCGGCTGGAGCCAATGGCGAAAGCGAGGATCGGCCAAAAGAGCAGGGCAGGTGAGTTCACGGCGAGCGCGTACTTTGGGGGAAACCGGCGCTGTCGTTGTTCGTTTTGTCATTCAAAAATTCACCGTGCTTCGTGCCGGGCCTGACTCGGCACTTTCGGAAACGACAGGCAGAATGGTGAATTCGGCGGGTGTTGAAAAGTTTTTACCGCTCTTTACCGCTCTTTACCGCCACAATGCGGGCGAGTTTGCGAGCAACGTCAACAGCCGCGCATCCGCAGCCGGAAAATCGAAGTCCGCAAGTTCGTCAGCGGAAATCCATCGGAATGCCGCGCAACCCAGCGCCTGCGGTTCGCGTGCCTGCCAGCGGCAGTGGAAAAATTTCAGGCGGACGGCCTTCTCCGGATAATCGTGCGCCAAATCCTCCAGCATCCTGCTGACCGTCACTTCGATGCCCAGTTCCTCTTGCAGTTCCCGCACGAGGCATTGCTGGAATGTTTCGCCGGGCTCGCGTTTGCCGCCGGGAAATTCCCACAGCCCGCCAAGATGCGAGTCCGGGTGGCGCTGCGTGATCAGGATCTTGCCGGCACGGAAAACCAGGCCGGCAGCCACCTCAATGGTTGGTCGAGGGGCGAGCGTCAAGCGTTGGAGGTTGGATGAGGTGGGCTTTGATTCCCGGCCCCCGACTTTCGACCGCGGTTTCACCGGCCGATGCTTTTGTAAATGAAGCCCAGCCGCTCCATTTCCGCCGGATCGAACAAATTGCGGCCATCGAACAAAATCGGATGCGAGAGCGCCTTGCGGGCGCGCTCCAGATCCAGCTGCTTGAACTCCTCCCACTCGGTCGCGATTACCAGCGCGTCGCAATCGTCGGCGACGGCGTTCATGTCCTCGACGTAAGTAACATTTGTGAGCAGCGCGCGGGCCTTGTCCATCGCCTTGGGATCGTGGACGCGCAGCGTCGCGCCTTCTTTTTGCAGACGGTGGCAGAGTTCGATGGCGGGCGAGAGACGGACGTCGTCGGTGTTCTGCTTGAACGCCAGGCCGAGCACGCCGATTTTTTTGTCCTTCAACACCCAAAGCGTGTCCATGATTTTTTTCACGAACCGGTTCATCTGCTCGGCGTTGATTTTCTGGACTTCTTTCAGCAGCCCGAAATCGTAGCCGAGTTGCTCGGCGATTTTCACAAACGCGCTCAGATCCTTGGGGAAACAACTGCCACCGAAACCCAGCGACGGGTTCAGGAAGCGCCGGCCGATCCGTTCGTCCATGCCCATGCCGGCGGCGACTTCCTGCACATTCGCGCCGGTGGCCTCACAGATGACCGAGACGGCGTTGATGTAGGAAATTTTTAATGCGAGAAAGGAGTTGGACGCGTGCTTGATGAGTTCGGCGGAATTGATGTCAGTGACGATGATCGGCGCTTGGAACGGCGTGTAAACCTCCTTCATCGCCGCCACGGGCCGCTGCGAGCGCACCCCGATGACGACGCGGTCCGGCTTCATCAAATCCTCGACCGCGAAGCCTTCGCGCAAGAATTCCGGGTTGCTGACTACGTCGCAGTCAACCTTGGCTTTGCAGTAGCGCTTGATTGTTTCGGCCACCTTGTCGCCGGTGCGCACCGGCACGGTGCTTTTGTCCACGATGATTTTGTAACTGGTCATGGCGCCGGCGATGTCGCGCGCCACGCGCTCGATGAAACTCAAATCCACCGCGCCGTCGGCCAGCGGCGGCGTGGGCACGGCGATGAAGATCACGTCGGATTTTTCCACGCCCTCGGCTGTGCTGGCGGTGAACTGGAGGCGTCCTTCGGCGACGTTCTTTTTGACCAGCTCCTCCAGGCCGGGTTCGTAAATCGGGATGCCGCCCGCCTGCAACATTTTCACCTTGGCCGCATCGTTGTCCACGCAGATGACCTGATGGCCGACCTCGGCAAAGCAGGTTCCAGTGACCAAGCCAACGTAACCCGTGCCGATGATGGTGAGTTTCATTAAAAAGGAATGCGGTCCGCTTGCTCGAGGCTCAGGGCTTGGCCGGTTTAATCGCGGCGGGAGCGGGAGCCACGGGGGCCGCCGGTTTGGCAGGGGCGAGGCTCGGATTTTTGGCGATCAGTTCCTCGACGCGCAGGCCGGCTTCATTGGCCAGCGCACCGCCAGCGCCACCGCGCGCCAACTCGATGTAAAGATCGCGCGCCGCTTCCAGTTTGTTTTGAGATTGGTAAATGCGGGCCAGGGCGAGCTTGGCTTGCGGCGCCACGCTGTCGGAAGCATGGTGATCGGCCAAGTCCTTGTAAGCGGCGGCGGCCTCGTCGGCTTTGCCCAGGGCGTCGAGGGACGCTGCGGCGCCAAGTTGCGCCTGGGTGGCAAAGACGGGGTTCCGATAATCACGCAGAAAACGGTCAAATTGGATCTTGGCGTCGGCGTATTTGCCGGCGTCAAACAGGCTTGCGGCGGCCAGCAGCACAGCGCGCCCGGCGGCTTCGGTGTTGGGAAATTCCGTGGCCACTTTCAAAAGCGCGTCGGACGAGTCCGCTGCGGGGTGGGCCAGCACCAGGGACAAGGCCGCGCTGGCGTTGGTGGCGCGCTCGTTCTGGCGCCAGACCCAGAACCCGGCCACCAATCCGACGATGACGGCGGAAGCCGCCGTGCGGAGGACCAGGAGTTTGTTCGTTTCAAACCAGGCCAGAAGTTTTTCCTGCGGGGTCAGTTGCGCGACATCAGATTGCATATATTTTGGCTGGCCATTTTCGGTTCGGGGTCGCAAAAAGCAAGCATGAAATCAGACCAATCATCGCAGCACGCTCCGCAGGAAGCTTCCGGTATGCGAAGCCTTGACTTGTGCCACCTGCTCGGGCGTTCCTTCCGCGACCAGCCGTCCTCCGCCTTCCCCCCCTTCGGGGCCCAGGTCAATCACCCAGTCCGCCTCCGCAATCAAATCCAGATTGTGCTCGATCACGATCACCGAATGGCCGGCATCCACCAGCCGCTGAAGCATTTCGACCAACCGCCGCACGTCGGCGATATGCAGGCCGATCGTGGGTTCCTCGAGAATGAATAGATTTGCAAAACGGGAGGTGTGCGGCGTGAGCCCTGAATCCGGCGCGGGCCGCAGGCCGGAAAGGAGGTGGGCGACCAGTTTCACCCGCTGCGCCTCACCGCCGCTCAACGTCGGACTTTGCTGGCCCAGTTTCAGGTAGCCCAGGCCAGTGTCCTGGAGCGCCTGCAACGGGCGTTTGATTTTCTGGAAGCTGCCAAAAAATTCCACGGCCTCCTCGACGGACAAATCGAGCACCTGCGCGATGTTCTTGCCGCGATACTCGACGTCCAGCGTCTCGCGGTTGAAGCGCGTGCCGCCGCAGACCTCGCAGCGGACAAACGCCGGCGGCAGGAAGTTCATTTCCAGTTTGATCTGGCCCGCGCCTTCGCACGCCGGGCAGCGGCCTTGCGCGCTGTTGAAGGAAAACCGGCTGGGCGAATACCCGCGCAGCCGCGCCTCCGCCACTTGTGCGAAAAGCCGCCGGATTTCGTCAAACACGCCGATGTAGGTGGCCGGCACGGAACGCGGCGTGCGGCCAATCGGCGATTGATCCACTTCATAAACCGCCTTCAGCAAATCGTGGCCGGAAAGGTGCCGGATCTCGGATTTGGATTTTCGCGGGTTCAGCGCCCCAGTCAAGGCCGGCAGCAGACATTCGCGGATCAACGTGCTCTTGCCGGAGCCGCTCACGCCGGTCACGCACACCAGCCGGCCGAGCGGAAATTCCACGGTGAGTTTTTTAAGGTTGTTGACCGCCGCGTTTTTTAGCGTCAGCCAATGCGTAACCGCCGCCGGCGCCGGGACGCTCCGCCTTAACTTCGTTTTTGATTTCAACCTCCGCGCCTCGATGGTCAGGACAACCGGCCGTCGCTCGCCGCGCGCCGGAAGTTTTTTTTCCGTCTGCGCCCGCAGGCATTGGCCGGTGATGGATTCAGGATGCTGAAACAACTCCGCCAGCGTTCCGGCAGCCACGACTTGCCCGCCATGCACGCCCGCGCCGGGACCCAGATCAATCACGTAATCCGCGCGGCGCATCGTCTCCTCGTCGTGCTCGACGACCAGCACGGAATTGCCCCGGGCACGGAGTTTTTGCAGCGTGGCCAGCAACTGCTCGTTGTCGCGGGCGTGCAGGCCGATGGTCGGTTCGTCGAGCACGTAAAGCACGCCGCTCAGGTTCGAGCCGAGTTGCGCCGCCAGCCGGATGCGCTGGGCTTCGCCGCCGGACAGCGTCGGCACGCCGCGCCCGAGTTGGAGATAGCCGAGTCCGACTTCGTTCAGGAATTTCAGCCGCTCGCGGATTTCCGGCAGAATGTCGCGCGCGATCTCCGCCGCGCGGCCGGTGAATTTGATTTTACGAAACAACTCCACCCCCGCCGCGACCGACAGGTTGGAGAAATCTTGAATCGTCGGCGCGGCGGTTCGATCTGAAATTGCAAATTGCAAATTCGAGATTTTCAGCCGCACGGCGCGGGCCACGGGATTCAACCGCGCGCCGTGACATTCCGGGCAGGGCTCGCGCTCGTCGGACCAGCTGTACCAGCTTTCCTCGACCGCGTCGGCGTTGGCGCCGCGCTCCACGTCCGGCAGATAAAACAGCTCGCCAAAACCGCGGCATTTCGGGCACCAGCCCTGCGCCGAGTTGTAGCTGAAATTTTTCGGATCGAGCGGCTCGAACGAACGGCCGCAGTCCGGGCACGAGCGCTCGGTGGAATGGACGGAAGTTTTCCCGTGGTTGTCCAGCGCAAGCAGCAAGCCATGCCCAAGGCGGAGTGTTTCATCAAGGAGTTGCTGCCGGTCGCGCGCGCCGCCCTTTTCCAAGACGCCGGTCACGATTTCCACGTCATGCTCGCGGAACCGGTCCAGACGGAACGGCGCGCTGGCGGAAAACATTTTGCCATCCGCGCGCAGTTCGGCGTAACCGTGTTTTGCGGCCCATGCGGCGACGTCCGTGTGGAAGCCCTTGCGGTTCTTCACGACCGGCGCGAGCAGGAGCAGATCGCCGCGCCGCCTCAATTCCGCCTGCAACCGCCGGCCGAGTTCGTCGCGCGTCTGCGCTTCCACCGGAATTTTGCAGTCGGGGCAAAACTGCGTTCCCAGCCGCGCAAAGAGCAGCCGGAGAAAGTGAAAAATTTCCGTCACCGTCGCCACCGTGCTTTTGCCGCCGCCGCGGCTGGTGCGCTGCTCAATGCTCACCGTCGGGGGAATGCCGGTGATGAGGTCCACGTCCGACCGCGCCATCTGCTCGACGAACTGCCGGGCGTACACGTTCATCGAATCGAGAAACCGCCGCTGGCCTTCGGCGAAAATCAAATCAAAGGCCAGCGTGCTCTTGCCCGAACCGCTCACGCCGGTGAGCACCACGAATTTGTCGCGCGGGATTTCGAGCGAGAGATTTTTCAGGTTGTGCTCGCGCGCACCGTGAATGGCGATGCTGTTCGGGAGCCGAGAGGCGAGGTTCGACGGCAAGCGTTGGCTCGCAATTTCTGACTCAGGCTCTTGCCCTTCGCCCTTCGACTCTCGGCTTAAAAGAGCGCGCAGAAACTGTCCCGTGTGACTCGCCTCGCACTGGGCTACGTCCTCGGGCGTGCCTTGCGCGACGAGTTGCCCGCCGTCAGCACCCGCCTCCGGACCGAGATCAATCACCCAGTCGGCGCATTTGATGACATCGAGATTGTGCTCAATGACGACCACCGAATGACCGGCGTCCACGAGGCGTTGAAAAACCTGCAACAACACGTTGACGTCCTCGAAGTGCAGGCCGGTGGTGGGTTCGTCGAATAGGAACAGAGTTGGTCGAGAGCGGGAATCAGCGGTGTTCGCCTGTTCCTCGGCACTCTCGACTGTCGCTTCCGCAAGGTGACTTACGAGTTTGAGCCGCTGACTCTCGCCACCGGAAAGGGTGTTGATCGGCTGGCCGAGGCGTAGATAGCCCAAGCCGACCTCCTGCAGAAGTTTTAGTGATTCAACGGCGCGACGGGCCGGGCGCGTATCGGGAAATCCGGCGAGAAAATCCACGGCTTCGTCCACCGTGGCGTCCAGAATGTCGGCGATGGACCAGGCGAGAGTCGGAGTCTTTGCGTTAGGCGGTCGGCCCTCGACACGCGGCTCTTGACCCTCGATTGTTACTTCGAGAATGTGCGCCCGGTAGCGTCGCCCGCTGCAATCGGGACACCGGATGAACACGTCGCTCAGAAACTGCATCTCGATTTTCTCAAACCCCGCGCCGCGGCAGCGCTCGCATTGGCCCTGGGTGGAATTGAAGCTGAAGGCGCTGGCGTTTAGACCGCGCTGCTTCGCCACCTCAGAATGCGCAAAAAATTCCCGGATGTCCTCGAACGCGCCGATATACACCGCCGGATTCGAGCGTGGTGTTTTGCCAAGCGCGGACTGGTCCACCAGCACGACACGGTGGAGACACTCCGTGCCGGACACGACAGCCTCAGTTTTTGAGTCGGAGGTTTCAGGTTTTTCCTCCGCGTGGTCCTGCTCTTCCTCAATCTGATCGGATGCCTGGGGCGGGAGTGATTTCAGTTTGGAAGCGGCGGCTTTGAATTTGTCCTCCAACGCCGGCAGCAGGACTTCGCGCACCAGCGTGGTTTTGCCAGATCCGCTGACGCCGGTGATCGACACGAAACGTCCCAGCGGAATGGCGACCGAAAGATTTTTCAGATTGTATCGCGCGGCGTTTTCGATTTTTAGAGCAGGCATGGAATCCAGACTTTCCCTCGGCAGGAAGGAGGGCGGCACAACTTTTCGCCGCTGCGGAATCTCGATCTGCTTGCGCCCGCTCAAGTATTGGCCCGTGAGAGATTCCGCGGATTTCAAAATCTTCGGATAGGATCCCTGGAAAACAATTTCGCCACCGGTGGCGCCATGACCCGGGCCGAGGTCCACGATCTCATCCGCCGCGCGCATCACGGCCGGTTCGTGTTCCACGACCACCACGGTGTTGCCCGTGTCGCGCAGTTGCTGCAAAATCCGCACCAGCCGCTCAGTGTCACGCGGGTGCAGGCCCACGCTCGGCTCATCGAGCACGAAGAGCGTGTTGACCAGCCGGGTGCCAAGACACGTGGTCAGATTCACCCGCTCGGTTTCGCCGCCGGAAAGCGAGCGTGTCGGCCGGTCCAGCGTGAGATAGCCGAGGCCGACTTCGTTCAAAAAGTTCAGGCGCGAGCGGATTTCCGAAAAGACAAGCGCGACGGGGTCGTTGCGCGAAACATCAAACGTGAAACGTGATTTCTCCAGTTCAGCCATCAGTGCCAGCGCGTCGCGGACGGGCAGGGAGTAAAAGCCGGCGAGAGTAATGGCGGGTTGCCGATTTGCCCCGGACGTTTCTTGCGCGGGAAAAATTGGCAATTTGTAAAGCAGCGTTTCCGGTTGAAAGCGCGCGCCGTGGCAGGCCGGGCAAACCGTGTAGGCGCGATACCGCGACAGCAGGACGCGGACGTGCATTTTGTAGGACTTCGATTCCAGCCACTTGAAATAACCGCGCACGCCGTACCAGGCGCGCGGCCATTCGTGCTCCTGGTCCTGGCCGTATTTCTCGTCGCCTTCGATGATCCAGCGCTGGTGTTCGGCGGAAAGCTCGCGGAACGGCACGTCCATCGGCACGTGTCGGATTCTGCAGAATTTCTTCAGATCGCCCTGGCACTCGGCGCTGAAGCCGCCGCGCCACGGTTTGACTGCGCCTTCGCCGAGCGTGAGCGCGCGGTCAGGAATCGCCAGATCGTAATCAATCGTGATCGTACGGCCAAAACCCTTGCAGGCCGGACAGGCGCCGACGGGATGATTGAAACTGAACAGGGCAGGGGACGGTTCGCGGTATTCGAGGTCGCAGCCCGCGCAGTGGAGGCGGTTCGAGAAAAGCCGCGGTGGGAGAGTGGAGGGTTGCGAGTTTTCCAGAAAATGAACCGCGAGCCTGCCCTTGCCAAAGTGATACGCTTGTTCGCATGCCTCGACGAAACGGGCGCGGGAGCCCGCCGCGAGTTTGAGCCGGTCCTGAACAACCGTCAGGAAAGTGGCGGGTGAAGCCTGCCGCGTCAGGAGCTGAGCCGTTTCTTCCAACCGCGCGATTTTTCCATCGAGCAACAATCGCTGATAACCTTGCTTGGCAATCAGCGCCAGCGATTCGGTCAGCGGTAATTTCTCGGAGAGCGGCACGTCAAACGTGACCAGCACTTCTGACTTCTGTCCGCCGACGTCTGTCTTCTGGACCGCTTCCCAAACTTCCTGTGGCGAATCTTGGCGTACCGGTTTTCCGCATTGCCGGCAGTGGAGTTGCGCGACGTGCGGCCAGAGCATTTTCAGGTAGTCGCAAATCTCGGTCATCGTGCCGACGGTCGAACGGGTGGATTTGACGGCGTTGCGCTGTTCGATGGCGATGGCTGGCGGAATGCCCTCGATGCTGTCCACCTGCGGCTTGTCCATCCGGTCGAAGAACTGCCGGGCGTAGGGCGAAAACGTCTCGATGTACCGGCGTTGGCCTTCGGCGAACAATGTGTCGAAGGCCAGTGAACTTTTTCCGGAACCGCTCAAACCGGTGACGACGATGAGCCGGTGCAGCGGCAGATCGAGATCAAAATTCTTTAGGTTATTGTGGCGGACGCCTCGCAGGCGGATTGCGGGCGGCGCGGACGGTTTTGACATTGCGGGCGCAAAGTAAGTGTGCCCCGCGCCGGATGCAAGCAGCGGGCGGATTTTATGTGCGAAATTTAACCGACCGGGGGGATCGGAACGGTTTTGGTCAAACCTGATTCTGCTCGGTGGCGGCCTGGCCCGCGCGTAAAATGTCGTGCAGCGTTAAAATTCCCACCAGCGATCCATCCGCTTCCTCCAGCAACAGCAAAAAACCCGTATTGGATTGGATCAATTCCGTCTGCGCCGCGCGCAACGGCACATTCGGTCGGCAGAGGGTCGCCTCGGCCAGTGCCGGCGGACGCTGTTCGCGGATGGCGCGCAATGCTTCCTCCCGCGAGAGCATTCCCTGGACTTTTCCGCCGATGACCACGGGAAATTGCGCGTACGGATGGTTTTGCAGCAACGTCTGGAGCGGCTTCACCTCCAGCGAATCGGCCACGATCGGTTTGGGGTTCGCCAAGTGCGAAACGGGCTGATCCTGCCATTCACGCAAATCGCGCGGCGGGCTGAACCGCTCCACGGCGTGGCCGTCCTGCGCGAGCAGCGCGTCGTAAAAATTGTGCCGCGCCAGCCGGCGGCTGATGGCCTGGCTGATCAACGCCGCCAGCATCAGCGGCAGCACGAGCGAAAACTGATGGGTCATTTCAAACACGATCAGGATGCTCGTCACCGGGGCGCGCACCACCGCGCCGATCGTTGCGCTCATGCTCACGATGGCCAGCAGCGCCACGCCTTCGGGCGTCAATGAAACGACCGGCTGCGCGATGCCTGCGATGCCCAAGCCCGCCATGGCGCCGAAGAACAACGTCGGCGAAAAAATCCCGCCGCAGCCGCCCATGCCGTAGCACGCGACCGTCGCCACGAACTTCGCCGCCAACAGCAGCACCGCTGTTTGCCAAAGCAGTTTGCCCGTCAATGCCTCCGACAAATCATCATAGCCGAGGCCGAACACGCCGAGCTTTCCGGTTTGCAGAAATACGCACACTCCCAGCGCCCAGCAGATCAATCCGCCGATGGCGGGCCGCAACCACGCCGGCACGGCGGACCATTTTTTTTGGCGCGCTCGCAAACCGAGCGACACCTTTTGAAACGCCACACCGACGAGTGTCCCAACCACCGCGACGAGCGGCACGAGCAGATACGAATGCCAGGTGGGTTCGCCGATGGCCGCGAGGGAAAACGACGGTTGCGGCCCGATGATGCCGTGCGCCACCAGCGCACCGAGCATCGCGCCGAGCAGCACGCTGCCGAGGAGTCGGCTGTTTAGGTCGCCGATCAGCTCCTCCAGCACGAAGGTCACCCCCGCCAGCGGTGTGTTGAACGC
>Ga0209698_10001010_pt1 | contig 32439 bp, 39 predicted proteins | sample LitLauG_LLR_2012_FD_187203 | JGI IMG/M metagenome (GOLD analysis project Ga0209698, IMG submission 187203) | Freshwater sediment microbial communities from Pennsylvania, USA - Little Laurel Run_MetaG_LLR_2012 (SPAdes) (version 2) | ecosystem: Environmental > Aquatic > Freshwater > Creek >... | reverse complement strand
GCTTCAGCCGTGCCGCAACTGCGGCAAAATCAACTGGGCTTTAGCCCCTGAGGGTAGGCTCGACGCGGATGGGATCTGGGATCCTTAACTCTCACGCGTAGGCAGGCACGGCGCGTGCATAAGTGTAGGGGCCCTCGGGTACCAGAACTATGCTTGCATCCTGCGGAAGGCCATGCAGCGCGGCGCCGATCGCTTCGTTCAGATCGCTGAAAGCTCTCGCACCCAGGCAGCCGAGTTGCTCCTTCGCAACGCCCGGCGTGTAGAAGAAAAGCTCATGCTTTACGCCGGTGAGAGCCAGCTTTTCCAACTGCCACTGGTCCACCTCGACCGGAGTCTCGCGAATCGCATCGAGAAAATCCTGAAATCCCGTGAGCGCTTGCATTCGGTGGGCAAATTCAGGCGAGCCCATCCCCTCCGCACATTCGCCGAGAACCAGAATCCTGCCCCCGGGCTTTACGATGTGCTGCGCGGCGGTGACTCCCTTGACGATCTGGTAGAAGGTCAGGTCCAGCGGATAGCCTGCCCCGCTGGTGATGACTGCATCCGCCGGTTCGCCGAGACTTTCAAGGCAACTTGATTCCACAAAATCCACTCCGGCGGCGTGCGCCTTCACCGGATCGCCTGCAAAGACTCCAGAGATATGCCGGTCCTGCGTCAGCGTCACATCGAGAATGAAGTCGTGGCGGGCCATGCGCGCAATCTCAAGCAGCTCGGCGTGCAGCGGATTGCCTGCGATGGAGCCTTCGGTGGCCAGCGGCTCGCGCATGAAGCGCGGCGAGTGGATGACCTTGATGGTTTCCTGAGCGGCCAGGCCCGGCGCCACGAGCTTGCGCCCGCCGGAGAAGCCCAGCATCAGGTGCTGCTCGATGAAGCCGAGCGTGATGTGCAGATCGGCTGCCACGAAGCGCTCGTCGATGTAAACCGGAGTTCCGCGCCGTGTGGAGCCCAGCCTGCGATGCGCGGCCAGGTTGCGCGCATCGTGGCTGACGACGCGGTACTTTCGCGCGATATCCGGGCCGACAATGATCTCGATCTCGTCTTTTGTCGCTTCGCGGTGCAGCCCCGTCGCAATCAGGATGGTGACTCCATCGACGGGAATTCCTGCGGAGTGGAGGCGCGCGAGCAACGGAGGCAGGGTGAGCGCATTCGGCGCGGGACGAGTGATGTCGCAAACGGAGATAGCGGCGGTTCGCTTGCCGGCGGCCAGAACCCGGAGCGGTTCGCAGCCGATCGGGTGATCGAGCGCGCCTGCCAACGCGGTCTCGACGTCGCCGAGCGCAGCAGCAGTGCGGCTGCGCACCACCCGGCATTCATAGTCCTCCGGGACCGATACCTCGATGCCGCTCTTGCCGAAAGAGAATTGTGTTTTCATTTCTGATTGAGGCCGCTTGCTTCGTTGATCATCGATCCGGCCGTCAGGAACAATTCTAATTTGTCCGGCGAAGCAACCTCCTACTCCGATGAAGAGGCCGCGAGAATTGCGTCGGCGATGCGTGCCGCCTCCACTGCCGGCCGGACAGAATGCATTCTTACGATAGAAGCCCCCTGAAGAATGGCAGCCGTCATTGCGGCCAGGCTGGCTGTCTCCAGGTCTTCAACTGAGGCATCCCGGCCATGCAATGCAGAGATTGTGCGATTCAGGAAGGATTTGCGGCTCACGCCAGCCAGCAGCGGACGGCCCAGTGCGAGCAATTCGACCTGGCGGGCCAGCAGAGCATAGTTCTCCTCGAAGCGCTTGCCGAATCCATATCCGGGATCAAGAACGATGGCTTCGGCTGGAATGCCCGAGGCCGCGGCAGCGGCCAGACTCGCGGCCAATCCCTCGCGCACGGTTGCGAGCAGCGCATCGGGCTCGAGTTGCGGTTGCGCCCGCCATTCATGGGGACGGCCGCGCGTATGCATCAGCACCACACCCGCTTGAAACTCCGCGCAAACGTCTGCCAACTTCGCGTCCCATGCAAAGCCGCTCACGTCGTTCACGATCTCTGCGCCCGCTTCGAGGGCCGCGCGGGCCGTGGCTGCCTTGTAGGTATCCACTGAGACGATTGCCTCAGGCCGCGCGCTCAGGATTCCTTTGAGAACCGGAAGCAGGCGCGCCTGTTCCTCTTCGGCGCTCACCGGCGGCGAACTCGGAGAGTCCGGCGCGCCGCCCGCGTGCGAGCCGGGCCGTGTGCTCTCCGCGCCCAGATCGATCAGGTCCGCGCCTTCGTCGATAAGTTTCAGTGCATGAGCAATCGCCGCTCCAGGATCGAGAAAGAGACCGCCGTCGCTGAAGGAGTCAGGCGTGATGTTGACCACGCCCATCACCAGCGTGCGCGCACCGAGGGAGAGCGTGCGGGTGCGCAGGCGCCAGGGTACGACACTCCGAATGGGCGCGATCATCCCTCAATGTTACGTCGCGGGGTATGCCATGGCCTCCTTGCAGCCTGCTAAACTCCGGGCATGAAGATTTTGCGGCGGATTCTTGCGGTTGTGCTGGCGGGGATTCTGGCATCTCCTGCAGGACAGGCAGCGCAGACGCTGCAGTCGCCCTCGACACAACACTCCGGGACCCACTCGGCTGCGGCCCGTGGCCCGCTCGGCGAACGCATTGAGGCGATCCTCTCCGATCCAAAGCTGAGCCATGCCGACTTCGGCATCAGCGTCACCACGCTGGACGGACTGCAACTCTACGGGCTGAACCAGGAACGTCTGTTTATTCCAGCTTCCGACGTCAAGCTCACAACCACCGCCGCGGCTTATGCGCTGCTGCCGGTGGATACGCTTTCCTGGACCACCAGCGTTGTGGCCTCGGGAGAGTTGGACTCCGCAGGAGCGGTGCATGGCGACCTGGTCATCCTTGGTGTCGGCGACCCGACGATCAGCGGGCAGCAATACCCCTACCAGGAGCCTGGAACCGCCGTAGCAACGGCCGCTCCGGCCGATGCCAACGCGCCGGCACCGGCGCCTCCGCCCACGGCAATCAATGCGCTCGACCTGCTGGCCGAGCAGGTAGAGCAGTCCGGGGTGCGCACGGTGACAGGAGACATTGTTGGCGACGACAGCTTTTTTCTTGACGAGCCGTATGGTGCCAGTTGGAGCTGGGACGACCTGCAATGGGATTACGGCGCGCCGGTCTCTGCGCTCAGCTTCAACGACAACTCGGCGAAGCTGACCATCCGCGCCGACGCATCTGCGCCTGGCGCGACCGTGGCCGAGTGGTCGCCCAATCTCGATTACTACGCCATCGACAACACCATGACGCCCGCGCCAACCGGCGAGGCGGCTCACCCCGGCCTTGAACGCCGGCCCGGCGCCATGATGCTGCGCGCCTGGGGAACAGTGGGAACGAATGGGCTCCACGTCACCTTGGCGATTGAAGACCCGGCGGTTTACATGGCCGCCGCCTTCAAGGAAGCCTTGCGCAAGCGTGGGATTCTGGTTTCAGGTACGGCTGTTTCGCGGCACAAGCTGAACAACGGAGGCGGCGACTTTGTCGAGGAGAGGGCGCAGCCGGTCCAGTTGACCCGCTCCGACATGGCCAGGGTGATTGCGCCGGTAGCCGAACGCAGAGCCGTGGCCATGCGCTTCTCGGTGCCGGTGGCTGAGGACATTACGGTCACCAACAAGATCAGCCAGAATCTGCATGCCGAGTTGCTGCTTCGGCTGCTGGGCAAGGTCTTCGGCTCGGATGGCAGTTTTGAGCAGGGTTCCCGCGTCGTGCGTCAATTCCTGGTGAACGCGGGCGTGGATGACAATGACTTCTTCCTCTACGACGGCTCGGGGGTCAGCACCGGCGATCGAATGGCTCCGCGCGCATTTACCAGGCTGCTTGCGTTTGCATCGAAGCAGCCGTGGGGCGAGGCGTGGCGCGCCACTCTGCCCGTGGCGGGCGTGGACGGCACCCTGGCCGGGCGCTTCAGGAACTCACCGCTGAAAGGGAAGATGTGGGCCAAGACTGGAACGCTGAACGAGGTGAACGCCCTCTCCGGCTACTTGACAGCGGCGAGCGGCAAGACCCTGGTGTTTTCCATACTCGTAAATGGACGCCGGCCGGGGAGCGCCGCCGAATCTCAGGCCATCGACAAGATTGCCGAAGCGATCGCGGCAGCGGAGTAGGACTTATTCCATCGGCGGAGCAGGGCTTGTATCATCGTAGGCAAATGCAAGCACACTCATTGACCGCAATCATCATCTGCGCAGCGGGGCTTTCCGTTGGACTTGCCGGCTGCCGCTCGTTGCCGCCGTCGAAGCCATCATCCGATTGGACGCCTCAGGAGGCGCGCGGGGCCGAGGTGTATCAGGCCAAGTGCGCCCGCTGCCACTATCCAACCAACACGCATCCGCTCAATGGGCCAGGCCTGCAGGCGATCACCAAGGGGAAGGCCATGCCCTCTGGCGCGCCGCCCACCGACGAGCGCATTACGTATGTAATCTTGCACGGACGTGGAATGATGCCAGCATCACAATTGACGGACAACCAGCTTGAAGATTTGCTGGCGTATCTACGCACCTTGTGACAGACTACTTGACGAGGACGGACACAATCATGACCGAAGCTACCAGCGCGGCGGACTCGAGCGATCAGCGCATCGACGCGCCCGCCTTGCCGCGTCGGCGCGAGCTGTTGCAGTTGCCGGGGTTGGCGGCCATCGGCCTCTACCTGGCTGCAATGGCCGGAGTCATCATTGTCGCCGTGGTCAGGGGCTTTTTCCCGCCTCTGCTACTGGTTTTCTCGGCGCTCTTTTTTGCCGCCAGCGGAGGCGTGATGCTGCTGTTCCGCTGGGCGTGGGCGCTCGCTCTTGCCGCGGTTCTACTGCTCGCTGTCTACAACATGTGGATTTTCTCAACCGCGCATCTGCCGCAAACTCTGGTGCAGGCGCTGTTGAACTGGGTGTTCTTCCTCTACTTGATCCGGGTCGAAGTGCGCAGCAAGCTGAAGTAGCGCATCTCGGGGCCCGGCAACCGCTACAATTGAAGCGTGATGGAACTGGTGCAGATTGAGCCTGCGCGACGCGCCCCGGCGCCCAAGCCCGAGTGGTTGAAGGCGCGCGCACCAGTGGGCGAAAACTATCACGACCTCAAGCGGTTGGCCCGCTCTTTGGGGCTGAACACCGTGTGCGAAAGCGCGCAGTGCCCCAACATTGGCGAGTGCTGGCACCACAAGACCGCAACCTTCATGATGCTGGGAAACCTCTGCACGAGACGCTGTGGCTTTTGCGCGGTGCCCAAAGGCCGGCCCGAGCCGATCGACTTTGACGAGCCGCGCCGCGTGGCCGAAGCGGTCGCCACTTTGGGTCTGGAGCACGCAGTCATCACCAGCGTGAATCGCGACGACGACCTTGTGGGCGGAGCTCGCGTCTTTGCGATGGTGATTGAGGAGATTCGCCGCCGGGCTTCAGGATGCCGCGTTGAGGTGCTGATCCCGGATTTTCAGGGCAACGTCGACGCGATTCGAATCGTTGTGGACGCGCAGCCCGAGGTACTCAACCACAACACGGAGACAGTTCCGCGGCTCTATCGCGTGGTGCGTTCCGGCGCACGCTACGAGCGGACCCTTGAACTGCTGCGTTACGCCAAAACACTGCGGCCCGCAGGGATCACCAAATCAGGTGTGATGGTGGGCATCGGCGAGGAAACATGGGAGCTGCTCGACGTCTTCCGCGATCTAGCCAGAGTGGGTTGCGACATACTCACCATCGGCCAGTATCTGCGCCCCTCGCGCAATCACTTGCCCATGGCGCGCCTCTACACGCCGCGAGAATTTGCCGAGCTCAAGACTGAAGCGTTGAAGGTGGGCTTCCGGCACGTCGAGTCCGGTCCGCTGGTGCGCTCAAGCTATCACGCGCATGAGCAGGCGGCGGCCACAGGTTTAGCGGTGCTGGCGTAGGCTGGTTCCAGTCGTCTGCCTCCAAGGCTCGCTGGTTGTAGAATAGCCGTTGGCAGTTTGCCTGCACGGAGGATGAAACCGATGGCAGTTTCGATCATGGCCGGAATTCCGGCGCTCAAGGAACTCAACGCCGACCTGAGGCGGAGGATGGACCAGGCAGTGGCAACTTTCCAGGCCAGCCTCGCCTCCGCGCGCACCGGCCGCGCCAGCGTGCACATGCTCGACCAGGTCAAGGTGGACTACTATGGCACCCACACGCCCATCGGCCAGCTAGCCCAGGTTTCGGCTCCGGAGGCGCAACTGATCGTGATCGCGCCCTGGGACCCAACCATTCTGAAAGAAATCGAAAAAGCCATCCAGGCATCCGATCTCGGCTTCAATCCGCAGTCGGACGGCAAGGTAATCCGCGTTCCCGTTCCCCCCATGACCGAGGAGCGCCGCCGCGATGTCTGCAAGCACATCAACAAAGTCCTCGAAGAGCACCGCACCGCGGTTCGAAACGTCCGCCGCGACGGCAACGACGCCCTCAAAAAGCTCGCCAAGGAAAAAAAGATCAGCGAGGACGAGGAGAAGCGTTCGTTGGAAGAAGTGCAGAAGATGACCGACGAAGAGATCCGCCGCATGGAAGAGCTTTCGCGCAAGAAGGAAGCGGAAGTCATGCAGGTGTGAAGCGCAGGGCGACTACCTGGCCGCCGCGCGCCTGCGATACTCATCCAGAATCGATCGCCCGACTCCCCAGATCAATTGCAGAATGACGATTGCAACAATGATCGATACTGCCAGAAAGACGCCTTTGTTCGCGGAAGCCACCGTCGCGCCATGGGCCGCTGCGTCTGCTGCCGGGTTCTTGAGCAGAAACAGAACATGGTTTGGGGCTGCGAGCAGCACAGACAATGGAACAAGCGAGAGAGCGTGCATCGCGAGGTGCCGTGCGCGGTTCGGCGGCCGATGCCATGCGCCGCGCGCCAAGTCAGCGATGCGCCACGCCAGTTCGAGAGCGTTCATCAAGATCAGAATCCAATAGAACGTAGACCACACCGGTGCAAGCTGGTAAGGCAGGGACTGAAGGTACCATGCTCCGGGACCGAAAAGCAGGTATGGATAGTGCGGAACCAGCAATAGCCACGCAAAACCCACGCAACTGGCGAACACTTCGAGCGCGGCCCGCGTAAAGCTTTGCGGCTTGGCCCGGTCGCCGGAACTGCTACCAACAGGCGGCAGATCAAGAGGTGTCCACGACGCGGTCATGGGCTCGGTGATGAGTCCAAGTCCGTGGACCTTTTCCGGGAAACCCGCGCACGTGAGCTCGATGACCGCGAATACCAAAGTGACGAGTGCCACGCTGATCAGCCAGGTCTCCGGCAAGCGCAGCGCCGCCCTCAGAACGCCTTCCCCACCCAGGTTGTTCACCACGATATCCACGGCATTCGCGATTGCCGAAAGCACCGTCGCCCAAACCAGCACCAGCCGCAGCACGAAGCAGTACGTCGGAAACACTGCCGGCCCAATCAGATACTGTTGACGCTGGTAGCGCGCAGCCACCTGGATCGGCGGTCCGATCTGCTTGAGCCACTTCTCGGCTTCTTCTTTGGTTAGCGGGCGGCCGAGATCCGCTTCCTTGTCTTCGAGTTGCGCCTCGAGATTGGCGCGGAGCTCGGCAACGATGTCGTCCTGTCGCTGCCAGGGCAGGTGTTTCTTCACGGCTTGAAGGTAACGATCGAGAAGTTCCATGGCAATTCTTCAGCTCCTTACAGAAGGTTGTTGATGGATGTGTTGATGGCACTCCACTCGTCCAGCAGGCGGGTAAAGATCTGCTCGCCGTCGCTCGAGAGCCGGTAGAAGCGCTTGTTGCGTTTCTCTTCCTCGCGCCATTCGCTGGTGAGCAGTCCCTGCGCCTCAAGGCGCCGCAGCAAGGGATAGAGCGTGCTTTCGTCGATCTCCATGCCGCGCCCGGCCAGTGCCTTGCGCAATGTGTATCCGTAGTGTTCCTCCTTGAGTTGCGCAAGAACCGCCAGCGTCAGGCAGCCCCGCCGCAGCTCCAGGCGAAGGTTTTCAAAGAGGTTTTCTGTCAAAGTCATCCTGTGCCTCATACACTGTACTAGACACACTGTATGATATACAGTGTATGGTGTCAAGTAGTTGTTAAAAAATATTTGTGGGTGGCCAAACCGGGCCTTATGCCGCTGATGTCTTTTCTCAGTGGATTATCTAAATATCTGAAAATAATGGGTGGGGCACCCAGTTCTTTAGTGAATCAGTAAGCTGCCAGAATGACGCAGGCCCTGAGAAACGGCGCATTTTTCTTAGACCGCCTTTCCGCGGAAGAAATAGAAAAGCTCGATCAGCAGAATCAGAACTACCACTACCTCGAGAAAGAAGCCTCGCGCCTGGTTGAACTGATCGACCATGTCGCGATAGAGATCTTCGGCGGTTTTCATCTTCTGCGCGACCAGGTCCTTGTAGTTGGGAACGCCAACTCTGGTCGCGGCAAGCCTGTAGAGACGTGCCGCAAACATGTCGCTGAGAAATTTAATTGAGTTGTCGGTGCGCTCCGTGAGCTCTCCGATTTCGAGCAGAACGGAGTGCAAGCGGATTGCCGGCCGCGCCATGCGCCAACGCGCAAGCATTCCCCTTTTCCGCTCAAACGACTGGTAGACGTTGTCGAGGATGCCGGTGAGCAGATCGTCGTAGTGGCGGAACTCCAATAGCTGGGAGTTGGCATATTCGAGGAGTTGGATTGCCGTCTCGGCTCCAGCGTTCGAGTCGTACAAAAAAGCGCCGTTCCAACCGATCACAGCCAGGTCGTTCTCGTAGTACGAAATGCGCGATTGCAGCACCTCGGAGCATTCGCCTTCGGACAGGCGCAGTTTGTCGCCGCGAACAATCTGGGCAATTTCGCGGCCGCGATCGCGGGCCAGGTCGGCAGCCGGGGGCGCTCCGGGTTCCGCACGCACATGAAAGATGAAGTAGTCCTCGCTGAGCCAGCGGGAATAGGGTTTCACCATGGCACTCGCCGCGTGCGCCAACCGCTCGCGCACGATCGGTTCTACACGCGCGGCAAAATCCCCATCCCACACCCATTGGCTGGCCAGATGAACCAGCTCTTGCCAATCGCCTGAAAAGTTGACTGAGTAGATGACGCTGACGACTCCGTAGTCGTAGTACTTGATCTCTCCCTCAAGCTGCTCGCCGCCGGGCAAGAGAAGTGGCTTGAGCGGCGCCACCACCGGGGGCCTGTGGTATCGGACGTAAGCGGGAACCGAGTGCTTGGTTTTGGGCTGCTCCAGTGTGCGGGCGTTCAAGGCTTGTTGCAACTGGTCGAGCCGCAGTTCTTCGCACACGTCAAACTGAATCAGCACCAGGACCGAGCCGCTGAGCGGGGAGGCCATCGAAGTTGGAGACGTAGCAGGCACCTTCCCCCTTGGATGCAACTACTTCTTTGGCCGTTTGTAGAACGGTATCGGCCCTTGCTCAGTTCTCAGTGGATTTGCCGTGTGTCCTTCCCTTCCGCGGTCCTTCCGTCGAAGGATCGAAGGACGCGATTGGCGCCTCAAGCGCAACGCTTTTGCGTGTCGACGTATGCGCGGAGCACAGCATTCATGTGGGTCAGATGGCCTTTCCCGCGCGATCTGAACCACTCGACCACGTCGCTGTCCAGACGCAGATGGACCGAGGTCTTTCCAGGCGGCACGATCACACGCGCAGACTTCCAGAACTCTTCGCCAAGGGATTCAGCAAGGGGAGCATCGGGATGGGTTTTGTCGAGGCCGCGCTCGCGCAGGGACTGAATTTCGCTAAGAGAATGCTTCACGATAGTAGATTTCCTGCTCATGTTTACCCGCTTTCTGCGCGCTGACGATGCGGATCATGTTCTCGCGGCGCCAACTGAAGACAACACGGTAGACCTCGATGACTACCCGGCCTAGCGCGATCCAGCGAACTTCGCCGTAATCTTCGTGGTCGACGATGCGCTCCAATCTCTCATTCGAAAAGATCGCAGCAGCGGTCAGAAACGACACGCCGTGCATCTTAAGGTTGCCTTCGGCTTTGGCCTCGTCCCATTCGAACTCGAGTTCGATTTCCTTCATCGACCATCCATTATTATGAGCACAAATGTGTACACAAATCAACAGAATTATAAATATCGAGCCCCGAACCCTACTTTTTCACCCGCTTGTAGAACGGCAACGGTACCTGCTTCGCCCTAACGGCGTTGGCGCGGCACTGGACGATCACGTCAGCGCCACCTGCCGCCACAGCCGTGGGCACAAGTACCAGCGCAATGTTGGTCTTGAGGAAGGGCGCGGGCGAGCCGGAGGTTACCTGGCCCACAACTTCTCCTGAAAGTGAAAGCACGGAGTACCCGTCGCGGGCAATTCCGCGGTCGACCATTTCCAGACCAACGATCTTCCGTCCGGGCCCGCCGGCAGCCTGCACAGCCAGCAACGCTTCACGACCGATGAACTCGCCCTTGTCGAGCTTGAGCCACCGATCGAGGCCGCCTTCAAACACATTGATCTCCTCGGAGATTTCGTGGCCGTAGAGGCTCATGCCCGCCTCAAGACGCAGCGTGTTGCGCGCACCCAGTCCGCAGGGCCGGATGGCAAACTCCGCGCCCGCTTCCATCAGTGCATTCCACATCTTCACCGTGGTGGGTTCGTCGGCGGGGATGTAAACCTCAAAGCCGTCTTCGCCGGAGTAGCCGGTGCGCGCAATCAGCACGTTTGGAATCCCCGCCACCGTGCCCCACGTGAACCAATAATTCCTGATCGCATCCAGATCGACCTTGGTCAGCTTCTTGAGCGTCTCCAGCGCGCGCGGACCTTGCAGCGCGAGTTGCGAGTAGTAGGCCGAGTAGTCGCTGATGTGGATGCCGGGCCGCGAGCCCACTTGCTGGCGGATCCAGGCATAATCTTTGTCCTTGGTTCCGGCATTCACAACAAGGAGATAGTCGTTTTCGCTGAGGCGGTGGACGAGAATGTCGTCAACGAATGTGCCTGCCGGCGTGAGCAGCGCGGAGTAGTGAGCCTGGCCGTCCTTGAGCCGAGATGCGTCGTTCATGGTGATGTGCTGGATGGCGGCCAGAGCTCCAGGGCCGCGAAACTGGATCTCGCCCATGTGGCTCACATCGAACAGGCCCACGCCGGTGCGCACTGCATTGTGCTCGGCGATAAGTCCGCCGCCGGGGCCTGGGTATTCCACCGGCATGTCCCATCCGCCGAAGTCCACCATCCTGGCCTTCAAGGCGCGGTGTGTCGCGTTGAGAGCGGTCTTCTTGAGCGGAGCGGCGGGCGCTTCTGCGACGTGTGACGAGGGAGTGGCCATTGACGGTATTCCTTTCAGCAAACCTGCTTTACACCTATCACGATAGGGATGCGGTGGCGGCGGGGTCAAACCGTTCCTGGGCGCGGTAGCATGAGATGGACTAATCAAGCAGAAAAATCCGTGGCATGAAACCCGGAGAGGACAGGCGCATGAACCATTTTCGAGGCGTCCTGATGCTGATTGCAGCGGGAGTGGCATTCTGGCGGGGGTGGAAGATTCACACCGGGCACACGGCCCTGCTCGGTTATGGATTGGGAGTGCTGGCTCTTGGCCTGGCGCTCTGGCATATGACGCGCAAGCCCGACCGGCCGCGGGTGTAGGCCATCTCCACCGGCGCCCTTCATCGCAAGCCTGGGTAGGCGGGGCTATAATTCCGCCAACCTAAGTATATGGACTCCATCGTCATCCTAATCCCGTTGGCGATACTCGCGCTCATCGCTTTGCCAATCATCGCGATTGTGACGGCGAACTCCCGCACGAGCCAGTTGCGCGCAGAGATGGCCGGCTTAATCGGCCGTATCCACTATCTGGAGGAGAGGCTCGAGAATCTCGTTCAGCGTATGGCCGCCATGGCCCAGTCGCCCCCCCGCGAGGCCGCGCCCGCACCGCCGGACGCAGTTTCTCCGCCACGCGAACTCGAAGGCGCTCGGGGTCTCGAGTTTGTTTTGCCCCCCGCTCCCGAGCCTTCCCAGGTTCCACCTTCGGCTCCAATCGCTCCGCCTCAATTCGCGTCGCTTCAACAGGACACAACCGCCGATTCACGCTCCCTGGAAAACCGCATCGGCTCGCAATGGTTCAATCGCATCGGCATTCTGGCCGTGCTCATCGGCGTGGCGTGGTTCCTCAAGATGGCCTTCGATAATCATTGGATCGGCCCGCTTGGACGCGTGCTCATCGGATTGCTTGCCGGCGCCGCGCTCATCGCCTGGTCCGAGCGCTTTCACAAACGCGGATACACGATCTTCTCCTATTCCCTGAAGGCCATCGGAAGTGGCACTCTCTATCTTTCTCTCTGGGCTGCCTTCCAGCTCTATGGGCTTATGCCCGCCGCCGCTGCCTTTGCCGCCATGATCGCGGTGACAGCTTTCAACGGCTACATGGCGTGGATCCAGAATTCCGAACTGCTTGCGCTTTACGCAATTGCCGGTGGACTGAGTACGCCGCTGCTCGTTTCCACGGGCGGCAATCACGAAGTCACGCTCTTCACCTATCTGCTCATGCTCGACCTTGCGGTGCTGTTACTTGTAGCGCTGCGTCCCTGGTCGCGTCTGCTGTTCGTGTCGTTCGTGGGCACTGTCGTCTTCATCCTGGCCTGGTGGTCCTCTTTCTATACGCAGGACCAGGCCCTGCGCACAGCCTTCTTTCTCTGCTGTTTCTTCGTTCCCTCCTCGCTTGCGCCTCGCCTGATCAAGATCGTTCTCGATGCGGGCGAATCCTTTCAGGGCTGGGATGCGCTTTCATCTCTCGTTATGCCGGTGGCCTGCGCGGCTGTGGGCTTTGTCGGCCTCTATTCAATCCTCGATCCCGTGACTGCCAATTGGGCCGGGCCGTGGCTCGCGGTCGCATTTGCCGCGTACTATTTGCTCCTGATGCGGCTGCCGGAAGCCGGCCCATTGCATGCGGGCGTTCGCGTGCTTCCATCCCTGCACCTGACCACGGCCATTGTCTTTCTGACGATTGCCCTTCCGCTCAAGACGCACGGCCGGTGGATGACGATCGGATGGCTGGTCGAGGGCGCCGTGTTGCTCTGGCTCTCGCGCCGGGTACAGTCAATGCTCCTGAGGGCCTTTGGACTTATCTGCACAATTCTTGGATTAGGCGCGCTGCTCGTAATGAATACGGCAGCGGCAAGCCGGCCCATTCTGAATGAGCGGTTTGGAACCTACTGCGTGGCCATTGCGGTATGCGCCTTCATTGCGTGGCTGGCGCGAAACTCTCACGATGAGCAGGAATCGAATCCGGCGATGGGCTGGTCCAATCTGGCCGCTGCCGCCGTGCTGGCCGTCAACGCGCTCATTCTCATCGCCTTCAGTTGGGAGATTCACAGCTACTGGTGGTTGCTGCGCTGGCAAGGGGACTCCGAGCGACTGCGCGACTACTGGATGTATGCGGAGTTTTCTTATTCAACCCTCTTCATGCTCTTTGGCGGCATGCTCTTGACGATCGGCTTTCTCAAGCGATCCGCCTTTTTGCGATGGCAGGCGCTCGTTCTGATCGCGGCCACCGTCGCCAAGGTGTTTCTGGTGGATATGAGCGAACTCAGCCGGGGGCTGCGCATTGTCAGCTTTATCGGCCTCGGTGTTCTGCTTCTCTCGGTGAGCTTTGTGTATCAACGCGACTGGCTTAACCTGCGCGGACAGAAGGAACGGAACCCATGAGAGTTCTCGCAGTCCTGTCGCTGCTTCTGTTTGCGGCTCCCATGCCGGAGCTTCGCTTCTTTAGTTATCAACGGCCCGTCGTGATGCCTGCGCAGACCGGCGGGCAGACCTGCCTCGTGTTGGACGTGGGCATTTTTGCGCGCGCCTCAAGCCGGCTTGCGGACTTGCGGCTCTATCGGGGCGAGACAGAAACGCCGTACGTGGTGCACTCTGACGTTCCCGCCGTCTCAGCAAACGAAAACGCTCCTTTGCTCAATCTTGGCAAGAGCGGAAGCCAGACGAGTTTTGACGCGGAGATGGGGGACGGGAGTTACAGTGATTTGCAACTGGACGTGGCCGGGCGCGACTTTTTGGCCACGGTTAAAGTATCGGGTAGCCAGGTACGAACCGCGGCCTCGCGCACGGCTCTTGGTTCTTTTACGATCTTCGATTTGACCCACCAAAGGCTTGGCCGCAGCACCATTCTCCACCTGCCCGAGTCGAACTTCCGTTTTCTGCACTTTCAAATTGAGGGGCCAATTGAACCTGAGAGCGTGAAAGGGCTTTCGGTAACGCGTCCTCCCGCGAGTCAACCGCGCTACTTGACGGTTGCCGAGACGACCAGCGCCACGTTGAAGGGCCGCGACCAGGTCTTCGAGTTCACGGTGCCTGCGCACGCTCCAGTCGATCTCATCCTCTTTGTGCCTCGCGAGGCAGCGTCCAACTTCAGCCGCAATGTCGAGATAGGCGTTTTGCCGCCTAAGCGTGCCCCGGCCGATGACTCAGCGGAGCCTCCTCAACCAATCACAGGCTCAGGCAACATTCTTCGCGTACACACCCAGCGCGACGGCCACAAGATCGATGAAGAGCACCTGACCGTAAGCGCACCTCAAACGGACTTCGACAGTTCCTCCAGGTGGACGGTTACAGTCGAGAACCGCGATGACGCGCCAATCCCAATGGCGTCGGTTCGCCTGGAGATGCTGGAGCACAATCTTTGCTTCGATGCGTCGGCCGGCAACACCATTGCGATCTACTTCGGCGACGCGGCGCTGGCAGCGCCCTTGTACGATTACTCCACGCTGTTCGTTCTAGAGAAGAATCCGGTTGTCGCGAAGCTGGGAACTGAATCCGCGAACCCGGCCTATCAACCTCGGCCAGACATGCGTCCCTTTACTGAAAAGCATCCTGCGCTGTTGTGGATCGCGCTGATACTGGTGATTTCTCTGCTCGGGGTTGTGGCTTTTCGCTCTTTCAAGGCTGCGCCGGCCGATCGGCCATAGTGATTGAAGAAGAATTTAAGAATGAACTAGGAGAACCGCCGGCAACCATGCACACCTTGTACAACCGCATCCAGGGGCGCAACACGGAACGCCTGGCGGCGTTGAGCGACGGCATCTTTGCCGTGGCCATGACGCTGCTGGTGCTCGACCTGCACATCCCCACGGCTGCACAGGTGCAAAGCGAGCGCGAACTGCTTTTTGCACTGGGCGCTATGGGGCCCCAATGGATCGCTTACCTGATGAGCTTTCTTACCCTGGGCATTTTCTGGGTTGGCCAGCAGACGCAATTGAATCACCTGGCAGAAGGCTCGCGCGACCTGACATGGATTCACCTCGGGTTCCTTTTCGCCATCACGCTGATGCCCCTCTCCACGAGGCTGCTGGCCGAGTTCATCACCTACCGTGCGGCGCTGGGCATCTACTGGCTCAACATCTTTGTACCCGGCGCCATGCTCTATTGGAGTTGGAAGTACGCCGAACGCGCCGGCCTCATCAAGCCGGATACCCCGGAGCAAGTGCGCGCCAGCATCTGCAAGCGTGTGGTGATTGCTCAGTCGCTCTATGCTGCCGGGGCGGCGCTGTGCGTCATCAACACATGGATCAGCATCGCCGCTATCGTGTTGGTGCAATTGAACTACGCCGCAGCGCCACGCCTTTGGCGGCATCAGAGATAACTCGGATTGGTTACAGCCAGTTTCCCAGTGCGATGGTAGGCTGGCGGGAATGGAGTTCAGCTACAAAGTCACCGAATCGGAGTTTCGAGAGGCATGGCGTGTGGAGCGCAAGGCGTCCTCCCGTTCCTCGCTTAAAACTGCCGCATTTTGGATGCTCATCATGTTTGGGCTCCTGTTGCTCTACCTGGTAATTCAGCCCCCCAGGGCTCCGGGTGCAGCCGACCAGCGACGTGTGGCGCCATCATCGATTGCCAAAGCTGCGAACTCCAGCAAGCCCCCTTCTGACTATCTTGAACGGGTCGGGCCATTCCTGGTGCTTGCCGGCGTGTGGATTCTCGTAGTCACAGGACTTGTCCCCATGCGGCTGCGTTACCTGTATCGAAGAGACCCGCGCATGCAAGGGCAGTTCACGGTAAATATCACGCGCAATTCAATTTCGACCGAAAATACCGCGGGAACCACATCGACGAGCGCCTGGAATGTCTACGACTACTGGTGCGAGGGCAAAGGGGTGATCGTGCTCATGTTCAACTCCGGCACCTACTCTGTTCTGTCACTGGCCGGGCTTTCCGAGCCGCAACGCGGCGATCTGCGTGGCATTCTGAGCGCCGCGCTCCCCAAGAGATAACCCCGAAAACTCCGCTTTCTGCCCCACCGAAACTTCCTGCGAAATACTGTGTTTTCCCCTTTACAGCGGTTGGGAGGCGCGCCCCGCCGTGGAGGGATTGAATGTTGACCACAGCGTTGAATACATTGGTGATGATGCGAATCGAAGGCCTCCAGTTCGCACACGGCCAGGGGCGCGATTACCTAGGGCAGCTTACGATTGGGCTGGCGATTATCGGCGTGCTCATTGGGGTGCTTTCGCGGTCGAACCAGCTCAATATGGCGAAAGGCTAAATGCGGCCCCGCGGCAACTTACCTGCGCCGCGCCCGCCAGAACGAACTTACGCCGAGATAAAGAAAAACCACCACAACCCCGACGGTAATCAGAAACGTAGTGTGTTCGGGCCCGTGAGCCCAACTAGCCCTCATGCGCCAAAGGTTAGGGGTAAACACAACTACCGGCAACAGGAAGAACACCCCGGTGACTTCAAGCCACAGGATGCCGCCCACGCGCCGGAACGGACGAAGAAATCCGCCCAAACCGCGAGCGACGCCTCCGCTGGCCTGAACGGTTTTTCTGGCCGCCTCAGTCGCCTTCTGGCTCAGTACTCCCGTGTTCACAGTAGATTGGGCCTGAGACGGGACTTGCTGCTGTGCTTGAGATGGTGCTTGTGCGACGGAGGGCTGTGCCGCGGCCGCCAACCGTTCGCCGGCCATCTTTCCGGCGACGCGCAGCCCCGTGCCCAGCACCCGGCCAATGATTTGTGCTCGCATTCCGTTTATGATGGTAGCAGCGATGCGGGGTGAGCCGCTTCAAGCCATCTGCCGCCGCTTTCCGGTTGCTCATCCGCCGGGTTGGCAGTAAGGTATATAAATCTCACGCCGCAACCCGCGCCTACTTTGCTCGCGCCGGCAGCCGCCCATGGAGGAACCTGTGACATCGCGTCTGCGCGAACTGATTCAGCAACTGGGCGAGGCCATCCACGAGTCGGTCATCGAGAGCGAGCAGATCGCAGGGGTTGTGCAGGATATCCGCAAGCACGGCTTCGACGTATTGCTGATGCTTGAAGCCACCATCGGCCTGAACGAAGTTACCGCCAAGGAGGCCGAGGCTGCCGCCGGCGCCGCAAGTGCGGCGGAAGGCCAGTCAGCCGGGCCCTTCACCTCGAACGACCTGCACTTTCTCCGCTCGCTGCGCATCTCTGTCGAAGGCGAAGAAGAAGGCGCGGCGGAAAACGATACCGAGTAGGCTGACCTGATAGTTGGTTTGAGGCGATAATTGCAACATGGCGACTCTGCCCAACTCGGAAGAACTCTGGACCGTGCGGGAATACCTGCGCACAAGTTGGAGCCCCGACCGCGAATTTGTGGATGGACGGATCGAGGAGCGGAACTTGGGCGAAAAAGAACACTCCATCATTCAGCGGTATCTCACCGTTCTCTTCGCAATCAAGCGCGCGGAATGGGGAGTCGAGGTTTTTCCCGAGCTTCGCACGCAGACTCAGTCGAGGCGCTTTCGAGTTCCCGATGTCCTTGTCACGCGCGCGGGCGACGCATTCGATCGGTACTTAACTCATCCCCCGTTGATCGCCATCGAGATTCTTTCCCCAGAGGACACCTTGACGGCAATGCGGGCGAAGGCAGCGGAGTATCGCGGCTTCGGCATCGACAACATCTGGGTGATCGACCCCGAGCCGCGGGTGACCTATCGATATACTTCCGCCGGGCTTGAAGAGGTACACGCCGGCGAACTCACTGTGCCGGAGACGCCGATCCGCGTAGTGCTGAGCGAGCTGTTTGCGGAGTTGGATCGGGCATAACAACCGCAATATGTATTGAGCGCTTAGCTCTTCAGCGCCACTCGAATATGCAGCTCCCTCAACTGCTTCTCGTCGACCGTTGTCGGCGCTTCCGCCATCAGGTCGATAGCCTTGGCAGACTTGGGGAATGCGATCACCTCGCGCAGACTCGCAGCGCCGGCCAGCAGCATCACAATGCGGTCGAGGCCGAGCGCGATGCCCCCGTGCGGGGGCGTTCCGTACTCCAGCGCATCGAGGAAGAAGCCGAAACGCGCCCTGGCTTCTTCGTCCGAAATCCCCAGCGACTGAAATATCTGCTGCTGCACATCCTTGCGGTGGATACGAATAGAGCCCGAGCCGAGCTCGAGGCCGTTCATTGCCAGGTCGTAGCAGTTGGCGCGCACGCTGGCTGGATCGGTGAGCAGGTTGGCCATGTCGTGCTCGTGCGGCGCCGTGAATGGGTGGTGCGCCGGCATCCACTTCTTTGTCGCCAGATCGTACTCGAACATCGGGAAGTCGACAATCCAGATGGGGTTGAACGCGGAGGTCCCGTCCACGGTTGCGCCGCCCTTCGGATCGGCATCGCGCACGGCCTGCTCCGTGACCCCAAAAGCCCCATGCTTGTCCGCGTATTTTTTCGCCAGCTCGGTGCGGAAATTCCCTGCGGCAGCGTAGACATTGATCTCGCGCTCGCTCAGCCGGCCTTCAAACTTGGTGTCGCTGGCCTTGACTGGGTGAGCGGGGTCGCCGGCCACGACGATCACAAAGTCGGCCTCGGCAGCCCCCGCCAGCTCGCGCACCTTCGCCGCGGCTTCAGGGAAGCTCTTGGCTAGCCGCTTGAAGTCGTCGATGAACTTGGCGCCCTTCTTCTGGTCGAAGATCGGATGGTTGTCTTCGCGCTCCTTACGGCTCAGCTCGCCGACCTTGGGAATGCGCAGTGCGACGACGGGCAGAGCCGGGTCAATTTGCAGCGTGGCCAGGGCCGCGTCGGTAAATGCCGGACGCACATCGGTCAGGCCGGGCAGACGCAGGTCCGGCTTGTCACTACCGAACTGGCGCATCGAGTCGTCGTAGGTGATGCGCGGAAAGGGCGTGGCCAGCGCGACACCGGCGGCGGCAAACCCCGCCGCCATGAATTGCTCCACCACGCCAAAAACCGTCTCCTGGCGCGGAAAGCTCATCTCCAGATCCACCTGCGTGAACTCGAGCTGGCGATCGGCGCGCAGGTCCTCGTCGCGGAAGCAGCGGGCGATTTGAAAATACCTGTCGAAGCCGCTGATCATCAGAATCTGCTTGAAGATCTGCGGCGATTGCGGCAGCGCGTAAAACTCGCCCGGATGCACGCGGCTCGGAACCAGAAAATCGCGCGCGCCTTCGGGGGTGGACTTGGTGAGGATCGGTGTCTCGATCTCCAGAAAGCCCTGCTTGCTCAGGCTCTCGCGGATGGCCAGCGTAATCTCGTGCCGCAGCCAGAAGTTGCGCTGCATCTCCGGTCGCCGCAAATCGATGTAACGGTACTTCAGGCGCACTTCCTCGTTCTGGATGGCCTCTTCCGACGGCGAAAATGGCGCCAGCCGCGTGTCGTTCAGAACGCGCAACTCGGTGGCCTCAATCTCGATCTCGCCCGTCGGCATCTTGGGATTGATCGCGTCCTTGTCGCGCAGGCGCACCTTGCCCACAGCGGCAACAACGTACTCCGGGCGCACCTGTTCGCCCTTCAGGTGGCCGTCCGCGGTCAGTTCCTTGTCCAGCACAATCTGTGCAATCCCGGAGCGGTCGCGGAGGTCGAGAAAAATCAGGTTGCCGTGGTCGCGGCGGCGGTTAACCCACCCCATCAGAACCACTTGCTGCCCGGCGTGGGCGGCGCGCAAGTCGCCGCAATGATGTGTCCGTTCAAGATTGCCTAAAAAATCGAGCACTACCTGTGTCCTTTACTCGCCTGCTGGTTTTGAGAGGAAGACAGCCAGCTCCGCGCGAGGAACCTTTGTTTGTATGCCGGTGGCGAAGGTCTTCACAGTAAGGATACCGGATTGCAGCTCGTCTTCGCCCAGAATGACGATGGCGCGCGCGGTCTTGTCGGCGGCTTCGAAGGATTTCTTGAGGCGGAAGCTGCCTTCGCCGAGCTCGATCCACAGCCCCTGGTGGCGCAGTTCGCGGGCAAGGACCAGCGCGGCCGGATTCAGGCCCTCGCCCAGCGGTGCAATAAATGCGTCGGCCTTCAGCGCCGGCGCAGCCTCAAGAGTTTGCAGGGTAAGAACCAACCGGTCCTCGCCCATGGCAAAGCCGATGCCCGGGGCCTTGGGTCCGCCAATAGCCTCGCTCAGCCCGTCATACCGGCCGCCACCGAGCAGCGCGTTCTGCGCGCCCAGGCCGCCATGCGTGAACTCGAAGGTGGTGCGCGTGTAGTAGTCGAGGCCCCGCACCAGGCGGTTGTTGCGTGTGTGGGGCACGCTTGCGGCATCGAGGGCTGAAAGAACAGCGGCAAAGTGCGCCTTCGAAGCTGCGTCGAGCGAGTCGGCGATCACCGGCAGCTTTTCAATGATTGGCTGGTCGGCAGGCACCTTGCAGTCCAGCACGCGCAGCGGATTGGTGACGGCGCGCCGCTGGCAATCAGCGCACATCCCAGACACTACCGAGTCGAGAGCGGTACGAAGTACCTGGTTGTAACGTTCGCGGTCCGCAGAGGACCCGACGGAGTTCAGCTCAAGTGTCCAGCCGGTGATGCCCAACTCGTCGAGCAGGGTAGCAAGCATTTCGAGCACTTCGGCGTCGCGCAACGGGCTCTCACTGCCTGCCGAAGGAGGCCCCAGCACCTCCGCGCCAATCTGCGAAAACTGCCGGTAGCGCCCCTTCTGCGGCCGCTCGCGTCGGAATTGTGGTCCGATGTAATAGAGCTTCTGCAACTGGCCCGTTTCGCCCATTTGGTGCTCTATGTAAGCGCGCACCACGCCGGCGGTATTCTCAGGCCTCAGCGTCAGCGACTGCGTCTTCTCCGACTGTGCCCGCGCCCGATCCTCCCACGTGTACATCTCTTTCGAGACAATGTCGGTCTCCTCGCCCACGCCGCGTGCAAAGAGGCGCGTGTCTTCAAAAACCGGTGTGCGAATCTCGCCGAAGTTGTAGCGGGCAAAGACAGCGCGCGCAGTAGCTTCGATGCGGTTCCAGAGCGCGGTCTCCGGCGGCAGCAGATCCCGCGTCCCGCGGACGGCTTTCAGTGTGGTCATGACCTATCTAGTCTAAATGGGCAGCGAACACCGCAAACGGGTGGCGGCCTTCAACCCCCTATCCGAGGATGGCCTGACCGATCTTGAGCCACCAGGATGGTGCGCCACGCCACAGATAGATGATGAACCCCTGGAAGACCACCATGGACGGCAGGGCCATGCGATAAACGATGTGGATGCGGCGATTCACAAAAAGATCGCGCAAGATGCCCAGGAAGATCACCGCGTCTGGGAAGACATAGAGGAGGCTATGGTCAAAGATGTAGTCAATGCGGCCGAGAGGCGCGTCCAACAGCGCGCAGGTGGCAAGGAAGAGCAGCCGCCGATGAAACTCGGGCCTCTTGCGCCAATAGATCGCGAGCCCAACGCAGGCCGGGAAGATGACCATGTCGCCTAACGGGATGCTGAGAAAGGCGTCCGAATCTGCGATGTGGAGCTGGTATTTGTCAAATTGGCCCATGATGACAGCAATGGCCACTCCCAGCACAACCATGACAGCAGCCAGCCCCGCGCCGAACCAGCCGAAGAAGCGATGCCACTTGATGTTTCGCGTGCGCACCAGCGCCGACTGAAAGATGTAGAAGACCACCCATCCCGCGAAGGCGGCTCCATGAACCCACAGCAGGAAGGGCCGCGGGATTGCGGGATGGAAAAGGCTGTCGTTAATCGAATGGCTAAATCCCCAGACGACAATCGCGGCAATCAGCAGCGACATGGTGAAGTAGAAATACCGATTCACAAACTCCTTGATCGGAGACTTCGTGCCGGTTTCTTTGTGGGCGCCGGAGATCGGCACGACCCGCCGCGTGCTGACTGAAGGTGATTGGGAAGCCATGGCAAATTCCTCCATCGAAGAACTGCGGCATAAACAAGCGCGCCGTGAGGCGCCAGGAACAAAAAATGAAGATAATGATCCTGGCGCAGGAAGCGGGGAAGCGCGTTGAATGAATCACCAGGGGTGCGGGCAGTTTAGCACGCGCGCAATTTGTGGCTCAACAGCAAAAAGCGAATGTGCGCACAGAGCGGGCCGACATCCGCACGACTACTAGATCCCCGCGTACCAGGAGTATCCGTAATCCGGCGAGATCGACCCCCTTTCGTTGCCGACATTCTTCAGCGAATCCACGAGCGTGATGCGCGACAGGAATTTCACGCTCTTGTAGCCAAGTTGCCGTGCAACGCGCAGCCGCAGCGGAGCGCCGTGAGGAGGCGGCAGATCTTTGCCGTTCAATCCGTAAGCTAAAAATGTCTGCGGATGATAGGCGTCAGGCAGATCGAGCGAGTCCCACGAGCCGTCGTAGGCGTAGACAACCACGTACCTTGCCTTTGCGCTCACGCCTACCTGACTTAAGACGTCCCAGAGCTGGGCGCCGTGCCACTCGGCGATGAACGACCAGCCTTCCTCGCACGCCTGGTGCGTAATCTGGCTGCGGACGGGCAGGCGCTTCAACTCATCCACGGAAATCGAAGCCGGCCGCGCCACCATGCCGTCGATCGGCAGCCGCCAGTTCTTGAATCCGTCCGCAAGCATCTCCGCGTAGGGCCCGTCCTTGGGCGGTTCGCCGCTTACCGGGATGGCCTTTGAAATCTCGCTGCGGTTGAACTCGCGCGCCATGGAGTGGTGCGCCATCAGCAACCTCTGAGCCGCGTACGTCAGCGTTTCGCCCGGTCCCCAAACGCCGCCATCGTCCGGTGGCAGAAGACCGTAGTGGTTGGCGACACGATCGGCAACGGCCAGCCCGGCCACGCCGGCAGCGGCTGCCAGTCCGGTGGTAATGAGTTTGCGGCGTGTCAGCAGGTTGCTCATCGAGCCTCCTTTCGCGCAGTGGACTTCCCTGTAATCATGGCCATCGTGCGCGGTACGAATCCGGCAAGAACGACCATGGTGATGTGCACAACGACAAAGAGAACCAGAAGATTGGCGAGGAAGAAATGAATGGTCCGCGCCGACTGGTGTCCGCCGAAAAACTCAACCATCCACGGAAACACCGAAGTGATCGACGGAGACATCGCGAATCCGGAAAGAATCGTGAAGGGAAAGACCACGAACACAATTCCCAGATAGGAAAGGCGCTGCAGCACGTTGTAGCGTTCGCTTGTATCGGGCCGCTTGAAGCGCAGATGGTCGAGCGCACAAGTGCGAACTGAACTCCACGAAAGGTCGCTTGCCGCTGGAATCAACTCCCGGCGAAAGTGTTGCGACAGGACTCCCGAGAGAACATAGAGCAGTCCAGACAGCACCGCCAGCCAGGCCGATTGAAAGTGCAGCGAGCGGCCCCACCCAGACGGCCCGCCAAGCATGGTCGGCAGCGGAAGGCTGAAGAGCGGCGGCGTGAGAATGTTGCCGGTCTCGCCCCAATAGAAGTGCGGATGGGCCAGGATAATCCCAATGCCGCTTACCACGAGCCCGAAAAAGCTCAGCGTGAAGGTCCAGTGAGTGATGCGGACCAGTAGCGAATAACGAGGCGCCGCCTCCGCCTTGTTCGCCGCCTGGAATGCGACCTCGGGGATGTAGGTCGAATCGGCCATCTGGGTGTCGAGAGTTTACCACTCCAAAAGTTTGAGTCTCAACGGAAAAATGCGCAGCAGGTGAGTCAGTTCAGAGAACAGCGGCTACTTCCTGCCGCCGCTCCACTCCAGATAGGACTTCCACTCCGTTGCGCCGGGAACCTGCATTTGGAACTTGCCGGACATGACCGAATCCCGCAGCGAATAGACAAGCTTGAAATGCGGGCCGGGCAACGACGCGTCCGAGAGGAATAAGGCGGTTGCGGGGTCTGGGGTCGAAACGTCGTAATGGATGACATGTCCTTCATTGTCGAAGTAGATCGCTTTCAAAGCTTGTCCGGGTGACTCGACATAGACATACAGCAAATCACTATGCCCGCAGTCGAAATCCTTCGGCCCTTTGCAGTCGGAAGAATAGCTGTGGCGAGCCAGAACGTGATCTCCAAGTTCGAGTCGAAAGGTGTAGGAACCATTCGCGGCAACGCCTGCCGTCCCCTGAGCTTTCGCGTCCCATGTGCCCTGCAAAAACGCAAGGGATTGCAACGGGTTAGCCGCAGACTTGGAGGTTTGTGCGTTCAGGGATGCCAGGCAGGCAACCAGTCCGACGAGGAGTGTTTTCATCGCACCCAGTCTATCCGAACCGCAGCCGGGCAAGCTGAAAGCTCCATAATCGTTCAACCTGACCCTCGGCCATTACGCGTGTTGGAGGAGGAAATAATCAGTTGACAAACTAAACTAAACCGTTCAGTATTAATTTTCTGGAGGCCGGGATGATTCGCGTTCAGAACCTGGTTAAGCGGTTTGGCACTTTCACTGCCGTGGACAATGTCTCGTTCGAGGTGGCGGAGGGCGAAATCTTCGCCTTTCTCGGCCCCAACGGGGCAGGCAAGACGACGACCATAAAGATGTTGACAACTCTGCTGAGGCCGACCGGCGGGTCCATCGAGCTCGACGGCCTAAACCCCGAAGTAAAGCAAAACGAGGCGCGACGCCGCTTCGGCATCGTCTTTCAGGACCCCAGCCTGGACGGAGAACTGACTGCGTGGGAAAACATGGAGATCCACGGCGTTCTCTATCATGTGCCCCATAAGGCGCGGCGTCAGCGGATGGAAGCGCTCCTGAAGCAGGTTGAATTATGGGACCGCCGAAACGACCAGGTGAAGAAGTTCTCCGGCGGCATGAAACGGCGGCTTGAGATTGCGCGCGGGTTTCTGCACACCCCGAAGATTCTCTTCCTCGACGAGCCCACTCTGGGGCTCGATCCGCAGAGCCGCAATCAATTGTGGACGCATGTGAAAGCCGTGAACGAGGCGGACAAAGTGACGGTGTTCCTGACCACTCACTATATGGATGAAGCCGATCGCGTTGCCCACCGTATCGGCGTCATCGACCATGGAAAGCTGGTGACGGTCGGGACGCCCGCGGAGATCAAGCAGCAGACGAATACGGAAAGCCTCGAAGCGGCATTCCTGGCGTTGACCGGGTCGACAATTCGCGATGAGAGCGCGGGATCAGCCGATCAGATGCGGCAATTTGCAAAGATGTGGAGCGGGGGCAAGCGATGAGCGCGATTTATATCTTGTGGTTGAGAGAGATGAAGCGTTACCTGCGCTCGCGGGTGCAGGTTGTGGCCAGCCTCGGGCAGCCAATCCTCTATCTGGTGGTGCTCGGGTTTGGATTGGGGCCGGTGTTTCAGCGTGCGGGCAACGGCAGTTATCTTCAGTTTGTAGCGCCGGGCGTGATCGGCATGACGGTGCTGTTTTCGTCGATCTTTTCCGGCCTGGGCCTGCTTTGGGACCGCCAGTTCGGGTTTCTGAAAGAAACCTTGGTTGCACCTGTGCCACGACTGCAAATCATGATCGGTCGAACACTGGGCGGCGCCACCGTGGCAGTGCTGCAAGGGCTCCTGGTCACCGTGGTGTGCGTAATTGCCGGCTTTCGGCCGGCGAATCTGGCCACCGTCCCACTGGCCCTGGGCTTTATGCTGCTGATCGCGATGGTCTTTGCAGGGCTGGGCGTGGCCGTTGGTTCCAGCTTGCAAGACATGCAGGGATTCCAGCTCATCATGAACTTCCTGGTGATGCCCCTCTTCTTTCTCTCTGGCGCTTTGTTTCCGCTGGACGGATTGCCCAGGGTTCTGGCGGCTGCGACCATGGTGGACCCGCTTTCTTATGGCGTGGACGGCATGCGAGCAGTTCTGCTGGGCCGGGCCCACTACGGCGCCATGATCGACTTTGAGGTGCTGGCGATCATTGCAGTGGTCTTCATCGTGTTTGGGGCCTATCGCTTTTCAAAGATCGAGATTTAGGCCATGACTCGACCGCGCAGCAAAGAAGCTCACGACCGCGTGTTGCGCGCCGCGCTGAAGTTGTTCGGAGAGCGCGGCATCGACGCCACAAGCATGGATGCGATTGCGCAAAGTTCCGGCGTCAGCAAGGCGACGATTTACAACCACTGGACTAACAAAGAAGTACTCCTCATGGATGTGATGCTGATGGTGAACGGCCTTGACCGCGATCCAGGGGACGTTGACTCAGGCGATCTCTGTGACGACCTGGCCACGGTGCTGAGCCGCAGGCCGCCGGACCAGTTCGACGCGCCACGCGAGCGGATGATGCCGGCGATGATCGCCTACTCCGCGGTACACCATGAGTTTGGCGAGGCATGGAGGCACCGTGTCATGGAGCCGACGCGCACCTGCCTGCGCCGCATCCTTCGCCGTGGAATCAAACGAAGGCTTCTGCCGGCCGCGCTCGATGTGGAAGCGGGCATCGTGCTCCTGCTGGGCCCCATGCTCTACGGGCATATTTTCTACAAAGAAGTTACAAAACGGCCGTTCGACTTTGGCCGCTTGGCGGCGGAGTCGTTCTGGCGCGCGTACCGTCTGGAGGATGAGGGCCATAAAAAGAACCGCCGCGAGAAAACCACTTCCTCCTGAGGCTGCATCCCTGCGCCGCATACAATGTTTGCATGGAATACCGTCTTCTGGGAGGCTCCGGCCTCAAGGTCTCTGCGCTGGCTTTTGGGACTGCCACATTTGGCGGCACCACGGGGTTCTTCGAGGCAGTAGGTACCACCCAGGTGGATGAGGCACGGCGGATGATCGACATCTGCCTCGACGCCGGGGTCAACCTCTTCGACACGGCGGACGGCTACGCCGAAGGGCGCTCAGAAGAAGTGCTCGGAAAGGCGCTCGGGGCCAAGCGGGACAAGGTGCTCATTTCCACCAAGTCAGGCTTTCCCACTGGGGATGGGCCGAACGATCTGGGGTCGTCGCGCTATCATTTGCGCCGGGCGCTCGAGGCCAGCCTGCGTCGCCTGGGCACGGAGTACGTGGACATCTACCACCTGCACTGCTTCGACGCGATGACCCCCATTGAAGAAACGCAGGAAACGCTGAACACCTTTGTCCGCGAGGGAAAGGTGCGCTACATTGCCTGCTCGAATTTTTCCGGATGGCACCTGATGAAGTCGCTGGCCGTGGCCGATCGTTACGGCTGGACGCGGTTTGTCGCCCACCAGGCCTACTACTCGCTTGTTGGCCGCGAATACGAGTGGGAGTTGATGCCGCTTGCGCTCGACCAGAAGGTCGGCACGCTGGTGTGGAGTCCGTTGGGCTGGGGCCGGCTGACCGGCAAGATCCGCCGCGGCCAGCCCTTGCCGAATGTGAGCCGGCTGCACAAGACAGCGGAATATGGGCCGCAGATGGCTGACGAGTATCTTTACACCGTTGTTGACGCGCTGGACAAGGTTGCCGCCGAGACCGGGAAGACGGTTCCACAAGTGGCCTTGAACTGGCTTCTGCAAAGGCCGACGATCTCGTCGGTGATTGTGGGCGCGCGGAATGAGCAGCAGCTTCGGCAGAACCTTGGTGCGGTGGGGTGGAATCTGACAGCCGCGCAGGTGGCTGCGCTGGACAACGCAAGCGAGCAACCTGCCGCCTATCCCTATTGGCATCAGAGGGTTTTCATCTCGGCCAGGAATCCCAAGCCGGTCTAGATTCCAGAAATCGCCGATCTCTTTGGCGATCATTCATTCGTCAGTACTGGTCATCCTCATCGAGCGATTTATTGTGATGCTTGCGAAAGACGTAGTGCCCAACGAGCCATCCGGCCGCGCTGCCAACCAATACATCAGACGGGAAGTGCTCTTGGCCCATCACGCGCGTAAGGCTTACGCCGGCGGCCGCGGAATAGATGAACAACCGCGTCCAGCGTGAAGGGTACTCGTCCGCGAGCACTGCCGCAGCCGACCAGGCCACCACGCAGTGGGACGACGGAAACGACGAGTCTATGCCCGCACTGGTTTGAAAGAACTTTCCCTTCGCGCCGTCGACGCCGGGCCTCTCGCGCCAGAAAATCAGCTTGGTCCCCTGTTCAACAACCACGCCATCGATCATTGCCTCGCCGGTCAGGATGCCCGCCTCGCGTGCGCGCGGGCTCTGCCGGAAGTGTCCGAGTCCATAGAGGGCAACCGGCGCAGCGATGAATCCGCCGATCATCGCGTTGGATGCGGTGACATTCTTCTGGTTGAAGCTGGGGTTCTTTGAGACCACGTGGTTCATTGCGCTTTGATCGGTGGCGACCGCAAGCCCGGTGCCCGCGGCAAGCGGCAGAAGCCACTCCAGGTCGCCGACCTTGAGATGCGCCGGGCTGGTCCAGATGGCTTTCTGATCGCGAAGGATGTTGAGGGGCGCATCTCTGATGGTAACGTCGGGCTGGGGCTGCGGGGCATTCGGCAGGTTGGTCTGTGCGGGTGCACCGCAGCCGGCAGCCACTGCCAGCAACATCGCAATAACGATGGACCTTGAGCCAACTGGGAAGATTTTTCGCTGATTTCTCACTGTATTCTTTGATGCTACAGGATCCAGACGGTGGTCCTGGGTGAACAACACTTCATTTCAGGCTCGGTTATGGCGCGCGCTTTCGATCGGGCGATCACCCGGCCGCTCAGTTTCCTTCTTGTCCATTGATCCCTTCCGAGAGGTAAATCTCGACGTAATCAAGGTAGTTTTGCGCGTATTCGCGAATAAGCGCCCAATCCTTGTCTGTAATTTCGCGGCGGAGTTTGGCGGGTACGCCGGCCCACAGGGTGCGAGGCGGAACCACTGTATGCTCGGGAACCACCGAGCCGGCTGCAATGATGCAACCCTCGCCGATATGGGCGTTGTTCAGCACCGTGGCGCCCATTCCGATAACAACATTGTCTTCAACCGTGCACCCATGGACGGTGGCGTTGTGGCCGATGGTGACCCAGTCGCCGACGATGACCGGATAGAGGTTGCGCTGGCCATGAAGCACGGCGCAGTCCTGGACATTCGAGCAGGAGCCCACGCGGATGGAGTTTACGTCGCCGCGCAGCACCGCATTCATCCATGCCGAAGACCGCTCGCCGAGAACGACGTCGCCGATCAACTGGGCAGAAATGTCGATATAGCAACTTGAGGGGAACTGGGGCCGATGGCCCTGGTAGCTGCGAATCACGGTTGTGCAACCTCCGCTGGGGGACCGGGATTCCCCACATGAAAGTGTAACTTGCAGGCACAAACGGGGTCAGGGGGCCTCGGTTCGGGCGGTCTGAGGCAGACATTCAATCAACTTACAAGACAGTTGCGACGAAATTCGGCCTTTTTGTCCATAAGACAAACAGGATTTTGTGCAAATTCCCGCCAGAGGGCCCGCTCGTTGTGCATAATCCGTTTATTTCGAGTATTCTAGTAGAGCCACTCGGCATGTTTGGAGGTGGATTTTTTTGGCAGAGGTTCGCATTCAAGAAGGCGAGCCGCTCGAAAATGCGCTGCGCCGGTTCAAGCGAAAGGTACAGCAGGAGGACATCATCAAAGAGGTGAAGCGTCACTCCTACTACCTGAAGCCCGGTGAGAAGAAGCGCGTCAAGGCGGCTTTGGCCCGCAAGCGGAATCGCAAGAAGGCACGTAAAGAGCAGGACTAAATTTTTTTAACCAGTTGTCGCACGCGCCGCCTCGGCAATTCCCGCGGAATGCAAGCGGGAGTTTAAGACAGACCAGATAAGCTCGGGGCGGCCTGTCGCGATTCATTTATTCGGCTTGATAACTCCGCATTCGCCGGTGCGTTCCAGATGTTGTTTTACCATTCCCGGTTCATCGGGCACACATGGTAGGCGCCGCACTTTTTTATTGCGGCCCGGGCCCTTGTTAAGCAGCAAGAACGGAAACAGGGAGCCGCGACCGGCAAGTCACTCATTCATGGCCGATTTCGGTAGAAGTCCCTGCTTCAGGGAAGCCGGCCATGGAATTCACCGATCGCGTTTTAAAGTGTATCGACTGCGGCGCCGAGTTCGTTTTTACGGCCGGCGAGCAGGTCTTCTTCAACGACAAACAATTCAAGAACGACCCCAAGCGCTGCAAGCAATGCAAGGCCAAGCGCCTTCGCGGCAGCCAGAGGGTCCGCCCCGAGACCCGAACCACTTGTTCGGAGTGCGGAGCGGAAACCACAGTACCTTTCAAGCCCACCCAGGGCAGGCCGGTGCTGTGCCGAACCTGCTTCCAGAAACAGGGCAAGCTGGTCACCGCTCCGGTAAACGCTACTTAGCGCAGCGCCGGGCTGAACAGCAGATCGCCCTTGAATCCTGAGGGGAACCCTGCCTTGCGGACCAGCGTGGCCAGTTGCGCCCAGTGGCGCTGACTGTGGAGGAGCGCATGAAGTGCAACCTTGCGGCGCGTGATGGTTCCGATCTCCGGTGATACCGAATTCATTTCGAGAACATACGGCTGCTCCCAGCTCTCCTCCGGCGAGTTCAATAGGCGGCGGAAGATCGCAGAAGCCTGGCTGTGCAGATCGAATAGCGCATTCAGTGGTCCGGAAGGAATATCTTCGTTTGTCGAAACGGGCAGCCCGGCCAGCCGCTGGTTCCAACGCAGTTCCACGCCCCAGATGTGGCGAACAAACCCCTGCAGATTGGCTACTCCGCCAATGTCGCACGGAAGCTCAAGCAGTTGCGGGTTGGCGTCAAGATGGCCTTTCCAAAAGTTCGAAGACTCATCGTTCCAGGCCAGCAGTTCCTCAAGTGAAATTCCAACGCTCATGGTTTCTCCTCCCGGTCTGAGGATCGGATGAGAGATACCGGAACTCAGACTTTAGATTTCAACGCGCGGTGCCCAATATCGCGCCGGTAGTACATTCCCTCAAAGTGAATTTCCGCCATCGCCTGGTAGGCGCGGTCCAGCGCGGCCTTCAACGAATCGCCTTCTGCGGTTACGCCCAGCACCCGGCCCCCGGCAGTCAGCAACTGTCCGCCCACCTGCGCGGTTCCGGAATGAAAGACCTGGACACCCGGAACCTGTGCGGCAGCGCCGAGCCCGCTGACAGGTAAGCCGGCCTTGTAGCTGCCCGGATAGCCGGCGGAACTCGCCACCACGCAGGCCGCGGCTCCCGGACTCCAGCGCAACTCCGTCTCGGCCAGCCGGCCTGCTCCATCGCAGCAGGCTTCCAGTGCGTCCACCAGGTCGCTGTCGAGGCGAATCAGCAGAGCCTGTGTCTCGGGGTCGCCAAAGCGGGCGTTGAACTCCAGCACCTGGGGCCCCCGCGCGGTCATCATCAGCCCGCAGTAGAGCACGCCGGCAAAAGGAGCGCCCTCCTCCGCCATGCCGCGCACAGTCGGCTCGGCAATGTGGTGCAGAATCCACTCGGTCATCCCCGGTTCCAGCATCTGGTCGGTCGAGTAGACACCCATGCCGCCCGTGTTGGGTCCGGTGTCGCCCTCGCCCACTTGCTTGTGGTCTTGCGCGGGGGCAAGCGGCGCCACATGCGTGCCGTCGCTTAAGCAAAGGAAGCTGATCTCGTCGCCCTGAAGGAACTCCTCGAGAACCACCTGATGCGCCGCCTCGCCCAGTAATTCGCCGCTGAACAACCCATGAGCGGCTTCAATGGCGAAATTCCGCGTGGGACAGATAATGACGCCTTTGCCCGCTGCCAACCCGTCCGCCTTGACCACGATGGGTGGATGGAAGAATTCGACTGCCTTCTCCAGCTCGGCCGCGGTGGAGCACACGGCGAAGTTGCCGGTGGGAATGTTGTGGCGCTGCATGAATTGCTTGGCAAAGCCCTTGCTCGTCTCCAGCATGGCAGCCGCGCGCGTGGGCCCGAAAACCCGCAGGCCGCGCTCCTGAAGGGCATCCACAATTCCCAGCGAGAGCGGCAGCTCCGGCCCCACGATGGTTAGCCCGGGCTGCTCTTCTTCGGCCAGGCGGACCATTGCGGCGAGATCTTTCAGATTCACCGGAACGCACCGCGCCACCTGCGCAATGCCGCCGTTGCCCGGCGCGCAAACCACCTCTGTCACCCTTTCGCTTCGCTTTACAGCCCAGGCCAGCGCATGTTCGCGGCCTCCGGAACCAAGGATCAGGACTTTCATGAGAACGCACCTTGTCAATCAGGCTAGCTAACGCCCAAAGGGTATGGTCTGCAATGCGGGCGGGGGAAGTCAAACGGCAGGCCGGAAATGGGTAAAGAAGCTGTTCCCCTATACTGAGGCGTGGTGTGCCGGGCCGCTGGCGGAAGAGCAGTTTCGAGAATCGCATAATGGTTGAAACCCGCATCAAGCCGCATCGCGAGCAGCAGGCCGAAGAGGCGCGGCGGGCCGAGCAGACGCGGCGGTACCGGCGCAACCAGGTCTTCGGCATGTTGCTTGTGGCAGCGGCGATTCTCATCTGGACCCTCTTCCACACCAATCCAAAATGGATCTTTCCGCCCGGCTGGTGGCGTCCATGAGTCCTTCGTCAAGGAGCGCATTGAAGGGTACGGGCTTCAGCCCGTAC
>Ga0209698_10001008_pt1 | contig 32442 bp, 19 predicted proteins | sample LitLauG_LLR_2012_FD_187203 | JGI IMG/M metagenome (GOLD analysis project Ga0209698, IMG submission 187203) | Freshwater sediment microbial communities from Pennsylvania, USA - Little Laurel Run_MetaG_LLR_2012 (SPAdes) (version 2) | ecosystem: Environmental > Aquatic > Freshwater > Creek >... | reverse complement strand
CGGCCGCCTGGGGCGGGCATCGTACGTTGTGGAGCATCCTGGCGGATCTCCTGCGAGGCCTCCTGCACCCGCCCAGGACAGCGGACGAAGCGCCGCGACCGGAGGCGCACCCATCCAGAGAGAAGCATGAGGTGTTCATCAGCTATGCGAAAGAAGACCGGAACCTGGTGGAACAGGTCGTTACGGAACTGGAAAGCAGCGGACGGCGGTGCTGGGTTTCTTATCGGGATATTCCGGGTGGAGAATCCTCGTGGGCGGGCGCAATCGCGGGCGCCATTGCGACCAGCCGGATGGTGGTGGTCATCGTAACGCGAAACTCCATCGGGTCAAAGCAGGTGTTGCGGGAGGTCACTCTCGCGGACGATGAGAACATCCCGTTCGTTCCTTTTTGTCTCGACGACGCCCCTCTGTCGAAAGACCTGAGGTATTTTTTCAGCACAGCGCAACGCCTGGAAGTGGGCGAACTCCGGCGTGAGGAGGCGATCGGGATCCTCAATTCGACGATCGCCAACCGGCTCGCCTACACGGTGTGAGGAAAAACGGCCGAGCCAGCAACGCTCCCCGGCAGGCAACGGTTGCCGTGTCATAGTGGGCAGTTCCCCTTGGGCGATTAAGGGGTTTCGTAGCCTGTTCCCGAAATAGCTAATTCCAATACAGCCTTACCCCCACGAACGCGCCGACGAGGCGGCCTTTCATGTAGAAGTCGGCGTTGGGAGAGGTTTTGAAGTAGAAGCCCTTGAGACCGCCGCGCAGTTCGACGCGGCCGAATTTGTAGGCTAGGTCAGCGTCAACGTCGCCGAGAGCCGAACGATGCGGGAGCATGAAGCCCGAGGCGTTGACATCGATCCGGAACTGCTGCGAGACGTACTCGGTGACGCCGAGTCCCAGAGTGGGCAGAATGATGTTTTTGGCGCCGTTTCCGGTGTTTAGAGAACCATCGCTATTCGGCGTGCTGAACCCGGAGGCAATATGCAGGTATTGGACCTGCCACAAGGTTTTCAGGCGAAAGCGCCGGCTGGCCACCGGGTAGGGCCACGTCAGGTATTCATACGATAACTTCAGACTGCGCAGATTGTAACTGGTGGAGAGAGGATCTCTGGCAGTGTAGCCGCTGCTCCAGAGGTTCAGATCGGTGGGGGCCGCCACGTGGCCGTTGGCTTTGTTATCGAAATAGGAAACGCGGAGGGCGTTATGGCCGCCGGCCGGCACGCTCACACGAAGACCGCGCGCGTAGTTGGACTTGCCTGGCAAGACGATGCGCGAGGCTTCCGTGGAAGTGGTACCTTTGCCCTTATCGAAGGTCGGCTGCCCGTTAGGAAACCACAGGAAGGGGTCGAAGGAGATTTTGCCTTCGTCCTGGAGTTTGACATCGGGAGGTGACGGGGGCAGAGGTGGAGGCTGGGTGGTTCGCGGCCCGGTGGGGACCTGCGCGGGAGACGGTTCGGGTTGCTGCGCGCGGCCCGGCGCGGTCCGGAAAAGGAGCAGGCAGACACAGAAAATGCCAGTGGAAAAACGCTTCACGTACGCCTCGTGTTCGAATCTAGCGGAGTTGGGCCGGAGGCAGACCCCTGTTGCCCGCCCGGCGCGCCCACGCCTCTATTCAAAAATGTTTGTTGCCCTTCTATTGTGCCTTAACTGCAGGCCGGATTTGCTGGTCCACGGTCAGATTGTTCGGCACGCAAAAAACGCCGGGAGCCAGGTAACACGCCAGCGGGTAGGCGGCCGGCTTCCATATCAAAACCAAAAGTTGATATTACATAAATAAACCAATTGAATCTAAAGGATATAATTCCATATTAAGCGCGCCGAAGGGGAACGGCAGTTTTGTGGAAGAAATCGAGGACCTCGACCGTCTCCCCTATATTGCGGAGTCAAAACCTCTCCCCTAGTATACGGGTGAGGACCTCATACCCGCAAAAAAGGTCCACAATGTCCGATTATCATGCCGGCGTTTCGAGCTATACTGTAGCTTCAGAGGGATCGGAGAAACTGCGATGAAAAGATACGGCAAGTTTATCGCCCTGATTGCCATCGTGATTGGCACTTTGGTTTGGCTGGCGGCTGCCAGCATGAACGACAACAAAACCTATTACAAGACGATTACCGAGTTGGGGCAGATGGGCGATCGGGCCTATGGGCAGCGGCTCCGGGTGGGCGGTGACGTGGAAGGCGGGTCGATCAAACGGGTAGGTAAGGAAGTACAGTTCGTGCTGGTTCAGGACAAGGTCCGGCTCACGGTGGCCTACACCGGCAGCGATCCTCTTCCCGACACGTTTAAGGATGGAGCGCAGGCCCTCGCCGACGGCAAGCTGGACAAAGATGGCGTGTTCCGCACCGTCAAGATCCAAGCCAAGTGCGCCTCGAAGTATGAAGCGAAAGTGCCTTCCGGGGGCGCCCCAGCCAATATCAATCCTGGCAAGAGCAGCATTTAGATCAGTGGCGCCGCTCCCTCCGGCCGCGGCTCAGAATCGAACGTTGAGGGACTGGGTATAAGAGAGGGGATATGGAAAATCTGGGTTCGCTGGCCATCCTGTTGGCCTTCTGCGCGGCTATCTATGCGACCGTGGCCTCGGTTCTGGGGCGCCTCAAGCACAAACCTTTCTTGATCGTTAGCGGGGAGCGGGCGGTCTACGCGATCTGGGTCCTGATCACGATTGCCTCCGGCATCCTGGTCTATTCGATCATGACCGGGGATTTCCGGTTTGCTTATGTGGCCGAGCACAGCAACAAGAGTATGCCGCTGCTCTACAAGTTCACAGCTTGGTGGGGCGGGCAGGAAGGCTCGCTGCTGCTGTGGAGCTGGCTGCTCTCGACGTATGCGGCGGTGGTCACCTTTACGAACCGGCGCCGGCACCGCGATTTCATGCCGTACGTGATCGCGGTACTGACCACGGTGCAGACCTTCTTCCTCCTTCTGAATAACTTCATCGCCAACCCGTTTCAGATGCTGGCACAGGACAAGCTGATCATTGCGGTGCCGGATGGCAACGGGTTAAGCCCCCTGCTGCAATACCCGGCGATGGCCATCCATCCGCCGATGCTGTACCTGGGGTACGTGGGGTTCGTGGTGCCATTCGCCTTCGCCATCGGGTCGCTGATCACGCGCCAAGCAGGGGAGGGGTGGATCCACACGACGCGCCGCTGGACGCTGGTCACCTGGCTTTTCCAGAGCACCGGGATCATGCTCGGCGCGGCCTGGGCGTATCACGTATTGGGCTGGGGCGGCTACTGGGGTTGGGACCCGGTGGAAAACGCTTCCCTGCTGCCGTGGTTGAGCGGCACGGCGTTTCTGCACTCGGTCATGATGCAGGAAAAGAAGGGCATGATGAAGGTGTGGAACATCGTTCTGATCTCCACTACCTTCTTCTTATGCATCCTGGGCACTTTCCTCACCCGCTCGGGGGTGGTGCAATCGGTGCACGCCTTCGCGCGATCGGAGATCGGAAAGTATTTCGTCAGCTTCATGGCGCTGGGGATCGCCGCGACGGTGTATCTGATTCTCGACCGGCTGGACTACCTGAAGAGTGAGTCGCAACTGGAAAGCGTGGTTTCGCGCGAATCGAGCTTCCTGTTTAACAACCTGATCCTGCTGGCAAGCTGTTTTGCGGTCTTATGGGGAACGTTGTTCCCGGTGATTTCCGAATACGCGACCGGCGACAAGATTTCGCTCGACGCGGATTGGTACAACCGGTTGATGGTGCCGATCGGGTTGTTCCTGCTGTTCCTGACCGGGGTTGGTCCGCTGTTTGCGTGGCGGCGCACTTCGGTGGATAGTCTGCGGCGCAATTTCCAGTGGCCCGGCGCGGCGGCCGTGGTGCTGATCGGAGCGCTGCTGGCTGCGGGCGTACGGAACTTTTATGCGCTCATCGCTTTCGGTTTCTGCCTGTTCGTAGCGCTGACGGTGCTGATCGAGTTCTACAAAGGCGGCAAGTCGATCGCGGCTAAAAACGAGATGAACCTGGTGCGCGGGTTGATCGAGCTGACGCACCGCAATACCCGCCGCTACGGCGGCTACCTGGTGCACATGGGAATCGTACTCATGTTCATCGGGTTCACGGGCCACGCCTTCAACCAGAACGAAGTGAAGGAACTGAACAAGGGCGACACGATGCAGGTGGGCCGTTATCAATTGCGCATGGTGAACCTGCAGCAGGGGCAGAACGAGAATTACGCCTGGCACCGCGCCACCATGCAGGTGAGCAAGGACGGTAAGGATCTGGGCGTACTCGAGCCGGAGAAGCGGTTTTACCTGGCCAGCAAGGAAGGGACCTCGGAAGTGGGCATTCGCCAGCGGCCGAATGAGGACCTCTACCTCAACTTCGCCGGCATGTCGGACGACAACATGCGCGCCGTGATTCAGGCGTATGTCTTCCCCCTGGTTTCGTGGATCTGGGTGGGCGGGCTGGTGCTGATCGGCGGCACGCTGGTATGCCTGGTTCCGGCCAAGATCAAGATGCAGTACGCGCGCACCGAAGTGGTGGGCATTACCAAGACACATGCAACGGTTCAGAAGTAGTCTGATGAATCGGCTGCGCGAGGCGCTCCCGGACGGTCGCGGTTCGGTGTACGGAGTGGCCGTGCGGCGGGTGGGGATACGCAAGGCGGCGCTGATGGCTTTGTTGGCGGCGGCGGCCCTGGGGCAAACCATATCGGAGAAGCCCACGGCGGACGTGCGGCGCGTCGGGGCGCGGATGCAGTGTCAGTGCGGCTGCAAGGATTCGGTGTCCACCTGCAACATGCTGGAATGCTCCTTTTCCAAGCCTGCCAAGGAGCGAATCGCGAAAATGCAGGCGACGGGCTATTCGGATACGCAGATTGTCGAGGCGTTCATCCGCGATTACGGGCAGAAGATCTACCTGGCGCCCCCCAGCGCGTTTGGGTGGATCGTACCGTATGCGTCGCTCGGAGCGGGGCTCCTGGTGATTTGGGCGTTCGTCAAGAAATACCGGAAGCCCAAGGTCATGACGGAGATCGGTCCGGTGGAAATCGACGATCCGGCGCTGGACAAGTACAAGGAACAGATCGAAGAGGACCTGAAGAAAATCGAGTGATCATTGTTCTTACTTGCATTCTGGCGATCGCGGCGATCGCGTTTATCCTGGGGGTCCGGACCAAAGATCTTCCTGAACCCGAGCCCGAATCGCCTTTTGTTCACCTGGATGAAAGGAAGGCGGCGATCTACGAAAATCTCCGCGACTTGCAATTCGAGTACCGGGTGGGCAAACTCTCCGACGAAGATTACCAGAGCACGAAACGAGACCTACAAAAGGAATTGGCGGTAGTGCTTTCGGAGGTAGACAAGCTCAAAGCGCAGATCGGGACCAATGGGGCGGTTCCCCCGCCGGCGCCGAAACCATCGCCGGCCGCCGGGACGGTGTGCCAGGCGTGCGGCGCGAAATTCGAAAAGGAACTGAAGTTCTGCGGCGAATGCGGAAAGCCGATGAAGGTGGCAAAGTCATGAAGATCTTAGTAGCGCTGGCGCTGCTTGCCGCGCCCGCCATTGCGGCGGTCACGGGCACGGTGGTCAACGGCACCACGGGTCAACCGCAGGCCGGGATCACGGTCTCGCTTTTGCGCATGGGACAGAACGGGCCTGAACCGGCGGGCGATGTGAAAGCGGACGCACAGGGGAAATTCCAGCTGGATCAAGCGGTCCAGGGGCCGACGCTGGTACGGGCCACGCTCGACGGCGTCACCTACAACAAGGTTCTCGTGCCGGGCTCTCCGACGGAAGGCATTACGCTCGATATTTACAACGCGTCCAAGCAGCCGGGCGATGCCAAGGTTTCCAAGCACATGATCCTGCTCGAGCCGACCGGCCAGGAGTTGGTGATCAACGAAGCCTACATCGTTTCCAACACCGGCAAAACAGCTTGGAACGATCCGGCCAACGGCACGCTCCGCTTTTTCCTTCCAGCGGGGGCGCAGGGCAAAGTGCAAGTCGGCGCCACGCCGCCCGGCGGCCAGCCCTTGCGGCAGACCTCGCAGAAGACAGAGCAAGCGGATGTCTACAAAATCAATTTCGCGATGCGGCCGGGCGAAACACGCGTCGATCTGACCTACACAGTGCCGTATCAGGAAGGCGCGCCGTACGCCGGCAAGATCGTCAGCAAAGACGAAAACACCTATCTCATCGTGCCTACCGGAGTCACACTGAAGGGCGACAATCTGGGCGACCTGGGCACGGAGCCGCGCACGCAGGCGCACCTCTACGGATTGAAGGGCGCCGAATATAATGTGCAACTGACGGGTGCCGTATCGCCGCGGAATACGGAGGCGACCACCGATTCGGTGGGGAACCAGGATGGCGCCCCTCCGGTGCAGCAGATCATGCCACGCCTGTACGGCAAGGTGAACATCATTCTGCCGTTGGCGCTAGGGATTCTGGCCTTGGGGTTCGTGCTGCTGTATCGTGCGCCGGTCAAGGAGATGAATGAGCGCGGTCGCCGTTGATGGAGTCTGGAAGTATTACGGCGACTTCCCTGCCCTGCGCGATATCCGACTGGAAGCAGCGGCGGGCTCCTGCCTGGCGCTGATCGGCCGCAATGGCGCGGGCAAGACCACGCTGCTGCGCATCATCGCGGGCTTCTCGCGTCCCGGTAAAGGCGAAGTGCGGATCCTGGGCAACGCGCCGCGCGAGACCGCAACGCGCCGCAGCATCGGATTCATCGGTCATGGCATCGCGGTGTACGACGAGCTCTCGGCGCTCGAGAACCTGACGCTGTACGCCAAACTGTACGGCTTGGCCGACCCGCGGCGGACGGCCCTGGAGTGGCTGGAGCACACCGGGTTGGAACGCGTACGCGACGGGCTGGTGCGGGAGTTCTCGCGCGGGATGCGGCAGCGGCTGGCGGTGGCGCGCGCGTTCCTGCATAACCCCTCGGTGCTGTTGCTCGATGAGCCCTTTACGGCGCTGGACGACCGGGCCATCGCGGTGCTGCAGAGGCTGCTGCGAGAGGGCCTGGCGCAAGGGAAAACCATTGTGATGTCGACCCACCAATTGCGGGAAGCTCTCGAGCTGGCCACGCACGTCGCGCTGTTGAACCGCGGCCAGGTAGCCTTTGAGGGCGCGTGCACGCCGGAAATGGCGGCCGATCCCGGACTGGTCTACGCGCGGTACGGCGAGGGTTGATGGAATTTGCGCGGCAGGTATTCGTGATTGCGGCCAAAGATTTGCGCGCCGAGCTTCGCACCAAGGAGGCCATCAACGCCTCGGCGGCGTTCGCCCTGGTCATCCTGCTGCTCTTTAGCTTCGCGTTCGACCTGGACCCCGACACCAACCGCGAGATCGCATCCGGGCTGCTGTGGCTGGTGTTTGCCTTTGCCGGCACCTTGCTGCTCAATCGGAGCTTCGCGCGGGAGTTGCCCAACGACTGCCTGGATGCACTGGTGGCCGCGCCCCTTCCGGCGAGCGCGCTGTTTTTGGGGAAATCGCTGGCCAATTACGTCCTGTTGCTGGCCATCGAGCTGCTCTCGCTGGTGGTTTTCGGCATCTTCTATAATGTGCGGTGGACCGTGCAATTCGGTGAATTGATGGTGGTGCTGGCGCTGGGCACGTGGGCGCTCACAATTATGGGGACGATTTTCAGCGCGTTAACCGTCAATATCAGGTTACGCGAGGTCATGCTGCCCATCCTGATTTACCCGTTTCTGGTGCCGGCTTTAATGGGAGCGATACAGTTGACGCTGGGGCTGATGGCGGGAAAACCGATCGGACCGGATACGGCCTCGTGGCTGCCGATGCTGATCGGCTTCGACGTGATCTACACGGCGGTTTCAGTCTTCCTGGTAGAACAGATTCTGGTGGGGTGAAAAACGATGCGAGACAAGATCATTTACCTTCTCGGCGCAGTATCGATTCTGCTGCTGGCGCGCAACATTTACCTGATTTCCGGGCTGCCCGGAGAGGAAGCGCAGGGCGCCATTTTCAAGATCATCTTTTTCCACGTTCCGCTCGCCATCACCGCGCTGACCTGCGCTTCGGTTTCCTGTGTAGCGAGCATTCTGTTCCTGGTGAAGAAGGATTTTCGGTATGATGCAGTGGCGGTGTCGGTGACGGAAGTGGGGCTGGCGTTCCTGGCCGGGAACTTGATCACGGGCTCCATCTGGGCGCGGATTATCTGGGGAGTCTGGTGGGCCTGGGACGTACGGCTGACGTCCGCGCTGGTCTGCTGGCTGCTCTACGCCTCGTATCTGATGATTCGCCACGCGGTGGAAGAGCCCACGCAGCGCGCGCGGCTGGCGGCGGTAGTATCGATCTTCGCGTTTATCGACGTGCCGATCGTGTATTTTTCGATCCGCCTATTCCGCACCCAGCATCCCGGGCCGGTGTTCTTTTCGTCGGAGGGGAGCTTCCCGCACGATTGGAGCATGATCTTAATGTGGAACCTGTTCGCCATGTTTATGCTGGGCGCCGTGTTCACGATGATCCGCCTGCGCCAGGAAGAGACGCAGCGCGAGCTCGATTCGCTGCGGCGCGTGGCCCACGCTTTTTGAAAGGAACTCCATGCACGCATTTTCGCCGATTCTTCTGCTGGCACAGGCGGTCTCACCCGAGGACATCTCGCGCGAAATGGCGCGTCTGCAGCGCAACTACGAGTTCCTCAGCTACGGTCTCATCGTGGCGTGGCTGGTGCTGGTGGTGTATGTACTGATGATGGTGAGCCGCGAGCGCCGTCTCAAGCGCGAGATCACGAGTCTGAAAGGGATGCTGGAAGAGCGGCAGAAGAAGTAACCTGGTCCAAAAACACCAGAGCCGATTACTTGCAATGATGAGGACATGGCCACCACGACGCTGATGAGCTTCGCGGAATTCGAGTGCCTGGATCAAGGCCCGGACGAGATCGAGCTTCTGAAAGGAGACCTGATCCGCATGCCGCCTCCGGAACACGAGCACATGCTTATCTGCGAGCGGCTGTACGAGTGGTTAAAGGCAGCCGTAGAGCGATTGCGGCTGGCGAATCCCGGGTTGAAGCTCGGCAAGGTACACATCGAGCAAGGCTACCGCCTTAAAGGCGAACCGGCGTCCTGGCTTAGGCCCGATGTCAGCGTGACTCATCCGGATCAGCCGGTCGATCGATTCTACCTAGGCGCGCCGTGGCTGGTCTTCGAGGTGGTGTCCGCTTCGGATCGGGCTCTCCAACTCGATGAAAAGGTTTCCGAATATCTCGCCAATGGCGCGGCGGAAGTGTGGCTGATCTATCCGAAACAACGGCATGCATGGATCTACGACGACTCCGGAGTCGCCCGTCACGAGACCCGCTCCGTTCACACCGCGGCCCTTCCCACCATTGATATTCCTCTGGACGAGATCCTGTAGCTTCGGCGCGATGGACTACGCCAGGGCGTGCGCGACGATGCCGGTGGCGTCGCGCATGTGGATGTGGAGTGGGCGTGCTTGCCGGCGAACGGCAGTGGAGATCAAATGGGGCGCGCAGGCCTTGAAGAGACGGAAGTCCCACGCTGCCTGGTCGTCGTCAAAGCCGGAATCGAAACGAACTGTGGCCGTCTCTCCGGCCACGGAAAAGGAGAATCTCGCGAGACCCAGGCTGAGCCCCATTCCGCGGGCCTTGATGTACGCCTCCTTAAGCGTCCACAGCTCGTAGAAACGCTGCATCCGATCTCCGGCGGAAAGCGCCCGCAGACCCTCCGATTCCGAAGGGGAGAAGAACCGGCTGGCAATATCCAACAGATGCGCGCGGCCGTAGGAAGCGTCTTCGACATCCACCCCCAGGTCGCGGCCCACCCCCACCAGACAGGTCACGAAACGCGGCTTGTGCGACAGGTTGAAGCACAATCCGGTTGGCGCGCCGGCATTGGCGATATAGGGGCGGCCCCACGCGTTGGTGTCGAAGCACCACTCCGGCGGCGCCAACTGGCTATAGGCCGAAAGGATCGAGCGGAGAAACACTCTGGCGGCTAGAAAGGTCTGCGCCGCCGCGGGGACCAGATAACGCCGGTAGCGCTCTAACTCGCCGGCAGAGAGAAAGCCGACACCGCGGTGAGTGAGGGGCTCATCGAAAGACGAGAGGGGGCGCCACCACCACAAGTGGCAGCCGCCCCGCTCCAGTTCGTTATAGAACTTGACCGGCTTCTCCGTTTAACGACCTACCTGGCGACTCATGGAACCGCCTCGATTAATTCCCAGCCGCCGTGCGGCGCCGTGGTGCTGGTGGTGGCAGTGTTCATTGGGTTTGCCGTTCCGAATAGTATGCTCGACGTGCCGTTCGGCATCATCGATCGGATTCCGTAATTCAGATAGTTTCCCACCCCATTAATGGACTCGGCAGTGGCAGGCGAGGAGGTGTTGGAGAAGCTCCAAAGATCGGCGCCGTATCCCGAAGGTGGAATCAGCCGGGTGATGTTCGGGACTGGCTGGCCCTGGCCCATTTTGAGAAAAGCAAAGGAGTCGGCCGCGGTGTATCCCCAGTCCATGGTGCCGATCCAGAGCTTATTGTTGAATATAGCCATGGTCCAGATGTAATTGTTATACGGGTTGCCAAATCCGGCAGGGCCATAAAGCGGCCGCTTGTTTGGCATCTTGTTGGGGGTCAAGACCCATTGCTTGGTGGTAGGATTCCACACCTTGAACGTCGCCTGACCATACAGGAGATTGATGGTAGGCGATCCGGAAGTGAAATTCGTGCCGCTGAAAAGCACGGCCGTGCGGAAGGTATTGAGGACCGCTTGATCCATAGCCTGTTGAGTGGCTGGCGTCCCATAGGTCTGGAACCATTTCAGGGTACCCGCAACTCCATAGACCATGGTGCCCCAGTAGAGCGTTCCGTTGAAATCGGCCAAAGCGCCGGTCCCGATGGTAGTGGCCAAGAGGGGATCCGGATCGTAGTTAGTGTAGAGGTCCCACACCTTAGTCCACGCCGGCGGGTTCTGAGTGGGTCCACCGAAACCACCGTTCGGAATGGGCGGGCTCATCCACAGGCTTCCGGCGCTCGGAGGAGGCCAGGTGGCTGCGAACAGGCGGCCCTCATGCAAGACTACGTCGGTTCCTACGCCATCGAAATCACCCACATCCTGGAAAGAAAAGCATTGGCTGGTGGGCGAGGCTTGCGGCGGAATCGTCGAGGAGGTGGTTCCGCACGCGGCGATCTGGTTGTAATTGTTGCCAGGACCCGGTACCGGCGGCACCGGTAGATTTGCGAAATTACCCGTGTATCGCACCATCGCGCCACCTGCCTGGCTGGGCTTGCCCACCGGGGCATACAACACACCATTGACCGTCAGCCAGTGCCGCATGTCGCTGTACCCGATATATTGATATTTCGCCACCCACTGCTGGGCTGCAATATCATAGGCAAAGAAATTGAGCGCGTTACTACCCTGCACGATCGCCGGGCCGGAGACGATCAGAAAGGTCTTACCGGTAGCCGGTTCGGTGTACGCCGTGGCCGTTCGCACGCCGCGCACGGAGAGCCACAATTGGTCCACGCACAGGGGATTAGGGCCGCCTGGACTGCAAAACGCCCCAGGGTTACCGCCCAGCTTGGGGGTAATGTCCGTGACGACGTGCGTGGAGATATTGTACGAGTACATCCGCGGAGGCCGCTGATCGCCGAGCACTGCCGGCAGGGGTCCACCATTGGCCTGCGCATAGGGGCTGACACCAAATTCGCAAGCCCAGGTATCGGTCTGATAGGGGGCGGGATTCGTGGAGAAGACCGCTTCGGCGATGCACTCCGCATTCGCCTGCGTGCCGAAATAAGCGATCCCATTTATGATCGTGGAGCCCCATATATAGCCTTGATTGACTTTGGGAACTTTCCCCGGGGCACACGGCTGCAATGGATTCTCCTGGTTGATGAAATCCCATTTGACGTTGGTCCCCAGACTCTGGAAGCACTCATCCGGCGAAGCCTTGGCTCGGAGCGTCCCATGCAGAGTATTAAACCCGCCGATTACGGCGGAACTTGGCATAAACGGTGGGGGCATGGGTTCAGGCACGGGAGGTGGGGCGGCGACTTGAACGGTCCAGGAGCCGGTGGTGACCCAACCGGAATTGCCGGCGGCGTCATAAGCCACAACGAAGCTGTTCTTAGGGCCGTTGAAGGCCAGCGTAAAGGTGAGCGGAATACTGACTGTGAGATTGGTGCCGCTGGTGGACTTAGAGCCGGCGGCCGCGTTGACCGTGCATTGGCTATTGGACAAGGGGGTCGAGGCGCCGAGGGCGACGGACCCGACCCAGGCCGAGCCCGAATCGTTGAGCAGGTTGAAGGCATTGGCAGCAGGGTCGAACGCCACAAAGCAAGCGTGGGCTCCGGAGAGGGAATTGTTGATCAGGAAGTATAGGGTGCTGATGGCGGAAGAACCGCCGCCATCCGCCGTCGTGACGGTGAAGGTCTGTGACGCGCCGGAACCTAATGCGGGAACGGTGGAGAGCACCCTGGGAGCTCCCGACCCGGGCACCGTCCAAGCGCCCGTGGTCACCCAGCCGCTATTCTTGCCGGCATTATCGATTGCCATCACAGAAGTGCTCTTGGCTCCGCTGTAAGCGTAGGTGAAGCTGAGCGGGATGTGGACGGTGAGATTGTTGACACTAGGCGTAGAGAAGCCACCCGCCGCGCTGACCGCACACTGGCTATTGGACACCGAAGTCGTGGTGCCCAGAGTAACAGGCCCTAACCAAACTGAGCCGGAGTCATCGAGCAGGGCGAAGGTATTGGCTCCTTGGTTGAATGCCACAAAGCAAGCGTTGACTCCGGAGAGGGAATTGTTGACCAGGAGGTACACGGTGCTGATGGCGAAGGAACCGGCGCCATCGGCGGCGGTAACCGTAAAGGTTTGTGACGGGCCGGAACCGGAAGCGGGAACGGTGGAGAGCACCGTGGGAGATCCGGCGGCGGTCACCGTCCATGTGCCCGTAGTCACCCAGCCAGTATTCGTGTTCGCATCCGAAGCTTGTACAAAGCTGCTTTTGGCTCCGCTGTAAGTGGAGGCGAAGTTGAGCGGGATTCGCACGGTAAGATTGTTGCCGCTAGCGGAAGTAAAGCCAGTCGCCGCGTTGACAGCGCACTGGCTATTGGAAACGGAAGTAGTGGCTCCCAGAGTGATCGGCCCCAGCCAGACCGAGCCGGAGTCACTGAGCAGGCGAAACGTATTGGCCGCACGGTTGAATTCCACAAAGCAAGCATTGGCGCCTGAGCCGGAACTGTTAACCAAAAAGAATACGGTGCTGATGGCGGTAGCGCCCGAGCTGTCGGCCACGGTCACCGCAAAGGTGTGGGACGAGCCGGAGCCGGACGATGGCGCCGTGGAGACCACCGAGGGTTGCCCGAAGGCAGGCAACGATACGGCTGCCAGCAGTACCGCAGCAGCCGTCAAGCGAGCTGAACACGTCGACGTACCACTCTTTGTGACGGTGGCTATCTCAGACTTCACAAACAATTCCTCCCCATCGAATCTGCTTTCTTAACCCTATCACAGCTTCGTACGAACAGATTCTGCAACGTAGGGGGATGTCGCTTACACCGGTAATAGTACCCTGTGTTGTTGATTTACAAGTATTTACACTCGGCGGGCATCACTCAAGCACCTCCACGAAGATCGTCTCTCGGGGCGCACCAATCCTCATGAATCGCCAAGGAGGGGCGGGGTCTTTTGCGCGGCGAGTGTATCCCACCGGCTGTCGATCCGGATTGTGGAATCGCCGACGTGTAGGGTACTAGTGCTGCTTGACAAAGCAGTCCACAATAGTTTCTTATAGTTAGAAGTAGCTGAACGACTTTTCCCGGCGCTGAAAGGTTTCCGAAATCATGCGAGTACTTTTCACGAGCACGTGCAAGCCGATACACGTATTCCTGGGCCGCTTTCTTTCGATTGACGATGTGTCCTACCGCTTCATCGTCGATCAGGGGCCGTTTAGCGCAACTGCCGACATTCCCTGCTTCTCACTGCATTTTCTGGCGCAAAACATTTCCGCGCCATCGATCGTGCTGGAATGGCCGACGCTGGAGGAACTGGCGGAGGAACTGCGTTCCTGTCATTACGACTATGTCGCAATCACCTGCAAGGTGATTGATATGGACCGCTTGACGGAAATGATACCCATGATCCGCCGGGTCTCTCCCGAAACGAAGATCGTTCTCGGGGGCTTCGGTATTCTAGGATTGAACGAACCGCAATTCCACCATATCCGCGATGGCGTGGATCACATTTGCTCGGCTGGCGACGGCGTGAAGTTCATGCGTAAGCTGCTCGGTGAGCCATTGAATCGTAGTGTTCAAGCTCATCTTCCCGTCGAAGTAATTCGGATTCCTTGGATGGCCCGGGTGGCCTCGATGTTCGCCTCCGGAGTCCAGGCAGGATACCTGCTTTCCGCCCTCGGCTGCGTATGGAAATGCGAGTTCTGTACGACCTCCGCCTACACCAACGGTCAGACCGTCGATGTGATGACTCCGGCAGAGATCGTGGAAAGCATGAAATGGTATTACGCCAACAACTCGTTCATGAAACACGTATTCGTCATGGACGAGGAGTTACTGCTGCGGAAAGACAAGGTCAAGGCTATCGGCAAGCTGATTCAGGAAGAGCCTGTATTTGGACTCAACGCCATGACATACCTTGCCTTTGGCACAATCAAGGCGATCAGCCGGTGGGATCCCGAGGAATTGTTACTCAATGGCGTCGGCGAAGTCTGGACGGGTATCGAATCCAAGTTCTCATACCAGCGCAAGAAGGGTGAAGCCGACCAGGCGTCGCTCATCCGCGGGCTGTCAGCGGTCGGCATCGAGCCGCAACTGTCATGGATTATGGGCGACGACTGCCAGACCAAAGAGAATATCCAGGAAGATATCGACTATCTGATCGGTTTGGAGCCTACCACGGTTCAGCTCACTACTTTGTCCGCCTTTCCGGGCACGGCGCTGTTTAAGCGCCTCCAAAAGGATAACCGCGTCCCCGAGAAGCTCGATCCCAGCCAGTACCATCTATTTGGCAACACGATGCGAGCTTTGAATTTCACGCATGACGAACAGGTGAAGATTATCCTGGACACCTATCGGCGGATGTACGAGGAGTTGGGACCGTCCGCGATGCGGGCTCTGGGCGTCTATATGAACGGCTACGAATACTGCTCCCGTTCCCAAAACCTGCTCCTCAGCGGCCCCAAGCGGGAGTTCTTCAAGAGAAGGATCGAGCACGGAATCTTTCAGATCCGGATTGCAATCGAGATGGCTCCCGGGCCGCGCGCGAAGAGCGCCATGGAAGACCTCTACAACCGGTACGTGAGCTTATTCGGACCTATGCGAAAGAGCGTTCGAAACCTTGCGGATCGCGCGCTTGCCTTGGCGGAGAAGGAAATGGAGCGGCGAGCGCGGGAAGGTTACAGCACGATGCGCGACGTTCCGCTGAAGCGATTCACCTACGGCGGCCAACCCGGCGAGCCCATTCCCGCGTCGATTCCGTGTGCCGACGTGCCGTTATCTTCGCTCGTGGGACCGGCTTAACCGGCAGTTTCAGTATTCCGGCGCTTCGCTCCCTAACAGCCGCGGTTCGGTGCCGCCTGATGCGGCGGCAAGGCCGGGAATCCGCCCGTCAAGAGCCTATTTTTCAGAGAAGGAGGGCTGAGAGATTGTCCCGCCGCTGCCAAACTGACTTTCCTCTCCGCTTTCCTGAACCATAAACGGCTCTCGCCCTTCGAAGGCGTTCTGACCGAGCCGCATACACATGCGATGATGCGCGATCATGCCCTCGTCGAAGTTCTTCATATACATCGCACGCGGCTTTTGGCGGTCAAGGAAGGCATCTTCGTCGTCCTGATGGCGGGCAAAGAACTTGCGCACCGCCAAGTCAGCCCAAGGCATTCTACGTCCCCGCCGCAGCCTGGCGACCAGGAGCATGTCGGTTTGCGTCAGGTTCTCTTCGATGGGGAGACACGCGCGAATGTGTCCCAGAAGCTGGCGGTTGCCCCAGGACCGCGTGTATACCACTGCCGGTCCCCAGTAGTGGCCCCGGTATTTTACCCGTTCGCCCAGTCGAAAAATCTTACGGTGAGCGAGGTAGCCGCTGTCCATATACTCCACATCCAATGTGACGATCAGTTCGTGGGGCGCCGGCTGTTCCAGGCTTTCCAACCTCGATCTCAGTCCGTGTACCAGGTTTCCGTGCTGGTAGTCCAACGATCCGCAGATCGAGTCGCGCATCAGACAACGCCGCACGTTGCGGAAAGCATAAGCCGTGGAGAGCTGACCCAGGTGACCTACTTCTTTGATCACGCCGCAGTTCTCCAGGCTGGGAGGCGGAAAGGTGGGCTTCGGTCCATAGAACATCCAGATCATGCCCATAGACTCCACCACCGGATAACTCCGCAGAACCGCCGCTCTGGGCACCCGGTCGGTATCCGGCACCTTCACACACTGCCCTGCCAGGTTATACTGCAGACCGTGAAACGGGCACTGAATACATTCGCCGACGAACTTACCTCCATCTCCGAGACTGGCTCCGCGGTGAGTACAATGTCCTTCCAGAAAGGCGACAGTACCTTCCGGGGAACGGACCAGGATGTAATCGTCACCCAGCGCGCGGATGGACATGACCTGCCCGCGCGCCAACTCGTCGGAGCGCCGCACCGGATACCAGGTTTGCGGCCACTTACTCGCTTTCAACTGTGTGTGAGACATTTGGGTACACTCATTTGCGCATCTAATGTTGGTGGCCTCTATTGCCGCGGAACCCCGTCCGGAAGAAAAGGATTCAATTCTATCACCTGATAGCGCCACACCCGTAACGAGCGACGGCGGACGGGCTGGTCCTGGCACGGCATTCCCGGTCGAAACGATTCTACTCCGCGGCGGCTTCGACCGGTTCCGGCTGCCGTCTTCTTTCTCCGACAAACCCATCCGGATCGCGCAGGAACGGCAGGATATGTTCAACCGCTAGCGCCGGCCTGTGAACGGCATAGAAATGGCCTATCCCTTTGACCACTTCATGGCAGGTGTAGGGCATAATCCCGGCCAGGTGCCCAGCCATTTTGGCATAAGGGGAAGTCTCGCCGTAGAGCGCCATGACCGGGGTCTTCATCGAGGTCAGGCGGTCTTCTGTCAGGCCAGCGATCTCGCGAAATTCTAAACCGAGCTTAGTCTCGTCCAACAGCTTCTGTTGCCGCGGCGTGAGGCCACTCTGCCCCTTCTTGAAGCCCGCGCGGCGGGGGGCCGAAAGCCCGTGACGAATTACTTCGGTGACGTCCTGTTGATTGTCCAGCTCGAGGAACTTCTCTAGCGACAACCCCTTTTCCTTCATATCGGCGGGCCGGCCCTCCCAGCCCCACCAGTCTTGAATGATGCGCAGGTACCGCAGGCAGGCGACACCGGAGTCCATCATAACGACTCCGCGAACGCGCTCGGGATTCTCCAGTGCGAAGTGCAGGCCAATCGTTCCCCCGAAGCTGTGCCCCACAATCAAGACCTTGTCCAGATCGAGCGCATCGAGCAAAGCCCGAAGATCGGCCGCCATGGTGGACGAGTTGTATCCTGTCGGCGTCAGGTCGGAGAGACCATGGCCGCGAAGATCGTAAGCCGTCACGTGAAATTCCGGAGTGAAACCGTTGAGCAGGCCGTTGTACCACATGGCCAGGTTGGACGTGATCCCGTGGATCAGCACCACGTCGGGACCCGCGCCCCGTTGCGCGTAGTGAATACGAATTCCGTTCGCCAGGACCTTAGGCATGCCAGAGTTACTCCAAATACCCGAGGGCCTTCATTTTTTCGATGATTTCGGTGTCCTCGTCCGGCACACCCGCAGGCACGGGAACCGCCTCGCCCGCTTCCGTGTCTCCACCGAGAGTGAGGTTGTGGGTTACGAGATACTCCGGTGTATACAACTCCTCAATGACGCGTCCCTGCAGATCCGCCGGGATCTCCAGGCCCATGGCGTATAACGCCGTCGGCGCCACATCCACCAGGTGAACCGGATCGATGCAGGCGTTCTTGCGTATTCCGGGGCCGCGCGCAATCAAGATGCCTTCCGGATGATGCGTCCCGCCGATCAACGGGCGGTCCGCACGGACGCAGCTTGTCCGCCGCACCGACACAAAACCGAAATCGCGCAACTCCAAGGTCAGATCCGGAGCGTTGTTCATGCTTGGTCCCCAGTACGCTTCCTCGCGCGTACTCACTTTGGTGATCAGAGGTTCACCGGTCTCCGGGTCCAGGCATTTGGTGAGTAACGCATTGGCTAATTCCCGCCGGAACCTTTCGTATTCCTGGGCCGGGATGCCGGTGTTGTCACGGCGCCCTTTCACGTTGATGTAGATACCATTACTGGAGGCGGTAAGACAATAAGCCTTGGTGCGCGAGGCGTCGAAACCGACCTGACGGTAGACACCCCCCTCCAGTTCCTGTGTGCCATCGTCGAGTACGGCCGTTTCCTCCTTCCAGGTCAGGTATCCCATACTTGCCAGCCACGAGTTGATATACAGAATCTCGCGCGTGGCCGTGAACCCGTGATCGGAGCAGATCAGAATCGTGGCCTTGTTCCCGTAGAGTTCGACGACCTCACCGAGCAATGCGTCCACGGTCCGGAAATAGTCCCAAGCCATCTCCCGGATCCGAAGGTATTCCCCTTCCGGCTTCTCCGGGGTAATCCTCGGATCGAGATAATACCAGAGCAGATGTTGGAGCTTATCCACGCCGTCAAAAACGATGCCGAGCAGGTCCACCGGATCTTGCCGCATCATGTGACGGAGAACTTCAAACCACTGCCGCTCGCGCTCGATGTGCAGTCCGATCCACGACCGGTAATCGTCCATCCGGGCGCCCACTACCGATTTGCGTTCCTCTTCAAAATCGATCGCCAACTTCTTCACATCGAAGCCCGGGAGTTCTTCTTTGAGCTGTTCGATCACATCGGCGGGGTGGCTCAAGCGCTTCATCCAGCGCCACGAGACCCATCCTGGGATCACCCAACCGTCGATCTTAGGCGCGGGCTGATGCGCGACAAAGTTCAGCGATCCGGCGCGTTTGCCCTGCCGGTTGACCATTGACCAGATCGATTCGGCCGTGAACTGGCGCGAAGAGACGAGTTGCACCGAAGTGGTATTGGGGTCGGTGTACTGAACAAATCCCAGCACGCCGTGTTGCCCTGGCGTGCGCCCGGTGACCAGCGAAGACCATGCCAGTGGGGTGAGGGGCGGTACCGTGGACATCAAATGACCGCGAACCCCTTCGTGCTGGAACCGTGCCAGATTCGGCATGATTCCCCGCGCCACCAGATCGTCCAGCACCGTGAATGTGGCGCCATCGAGTCCGAAAATGATCGCCTGCGGCTTCACGCGACCTTCCTCTCCGCGGAACCGTCCAGATTGGTCATTAGGAAATCGAGCAATTGCCCGACGGTGATGTCTTTCAGGTTTTGTTCCTTTGCCTTGGACATGAACTCGGGGAACGGAAGGGTCTGTTCGAAATGGCCTTCCAGAGCGGAACTGAGGCCCACGGCGTCGATCGATTCGAGACCCAGCTCGTTGAAGATGCCGGTCTGATCGGTGACCGTGACGGATGTGTCCCAATCCTCTCTGGCGTCCTTCAACAATTCGATTAGATCCTGCCGGACTCGTTCCCTCGTCAGGGTTTGCATCTCGTTCTTTTCCTCCCTTACTTGAATGCAACTGCAATTACCAGATCTCTTTCTCGTGCAGTGGCGACCGAAATCGTATCTTCGGCATTCACCGCCGAGCCAGGATCGGCTATCTCCATAATGCCTTGTTTTGCGTCCAATTTGGAGATCACCAAAGTTTTCCAGTACTCGCCGTACTCCGCAGGCCGTAAATACCTTCCAGTAGCTTGCTTGGCTGCCAGGGCCCTGGACCTCCATTCGACCGGATCAGGTGTTCTCCTGAGCCAATCGTATTCTTCGGGGAGGAACGCGTCGCTTGCCTCGTCCTTTCCAATTTCCAATGCCACAATCGCGGTGTCGGCAGGGCCGGCCACGGAAACCGATATGGCCCCGCTGCAATGGGCGGATACTTTGGGGACTGGTACCTCAGAGGACCAGAATCCCCCGGCGACGAAACCGCCATCGGGCCCGCGCGCCAGTTTGATATCGGTGGGATAGAGCAATCTGCCGTGCCGGCTGGTCCACGCCCGCACCGCATCCTTGGTGGTGGTCCGCACCAGCAGCCAGGCAGCCCGCTGGTCCGGGCGAATGCGTTGAAACTCGGCCATCTCCTCCCGATTCAGGAGGATATGGGTCCACACATCTCCCGCCAGCCCTTCCCGCTCCTGTTCCCCCGTGGCATTGATGAGCCGGCATTCGTAACCCTGCTGCTCCAGGCCGGGGACGGTAACACCGGCGCTGGGCAGTTCGGTCATGGGGAAGCGCCAGCAGTCATACACGGTGCGCGACCAGTAAAATCTCCAATCTTCCCACCCCGTAATCCGCATCCACAGATTTCCATCGGGCAGGATGATGTCGTAATCGGCGGCCAGCGTCCGGTCGGTGACACCGCGTAGCCGCTGCCGATAGGTTACCAGCGTGCCGGGGGGCGGGTTTTCGGCGTATTTGGTGAGTTCGGCCAGTTTCACCGGGAGGAGAACAAAACCTTGCGGGAGGTACTCGAGAGGCCAATACCCCACGAGTTGTCCGGCCGCGTCCAGCAGAAACGGATCGATCTGGAATTGGGGATTGTGCTCCGATTGTAAGGCATTCCCGGCCGGAAGAACCTCCAGTTTAGCGAGCAGTCCGTTTTCCCCGACCTGATTGATCTCACAGATTCCCTGGAAGCTCGGACCATGGAACATGCGGTGCGTCGAGTAGACATCCCGATTGGTACAAAGGGGGGTTTTCGGATTGGCCAGGGTCACCTGGATAGGCGGCGGCGCAGGGGGAAATTCGTGCGCCAGCAACACCATCGATTGGGCAAGCACACCTCCCCCGGGCTTATCTTCGCGAATCGCCACCCGCACCGTCCCGGGGGTTTGGCGCGTTGCCGCCAACTGGATCCGGGCGGGTCCCTGGTTTTCAATCACCGCCAGCGGACGGAACACCTGCACGCCCGTGGTACCCACTACCTTCCACTCGGGCGCCAGCAAAGCCGCAGCCTGGCACATCAACTCCAGGCTTCCGGTCATGGGCATGACATAAGTGCGGTCGGTCTCGTTGTCCCGCTCCGAACACGGGTAGTACAGCGAGTGATCGTGCAAATAGCGATGTTCCTCGAGGTCCAGAGAAAGAGCCAGAGTAACGGACTCCCCCGGAACCTGATCCACAACCGTGGCCGTCCGCAGCAGGGAGCGGAGTTGGAAGTCCGGCCCAGCATCGCCGCCAGCGGCCTGCGCAGGCTGTGCGGGCGGAACGTCGCCCGGCATCTTCTGGCGGAGGAACTCGATTACGTGGCGGAGTGTCTTTAGTTTCGCCACCGCTTCCATATCGCCGTCGCTGGCAAGAGCGCTCTCCGGCGAGAGGTCACGCAGCACACCGAAGATCTCCACGCGCTTGATGGAGTCGATTCCCAAGTCGGCTTCCATGTCCTGATCGAGCCCGAGCATTTCCTCGGGGTAGCCGGTTCGCTCGCTGACGACGCGGAGGAGTAGCGGAGCGAGATCGATGGGGGCGGCGGGAGCGGGCTGCGGCGCAGCCGGGCTCCGGGATTCGATGGGGACCGCAGTAGGTATCGGTGGCGCGGCCGCCGCGACTGTGGAGACGAGGGTTGCTTGCAGAGCCTGGACGGGAGGCGCCAGAGCTTGTGCGCTGGGCGGCGCGGAGACACCGGTAGCTGCCAGTCCCGGCTGCCCCGCGAGAACGGAAGCGGCCCCGGCAAGCTGAGTCATAATGTCTTCCTCGGTGAGGAGGAACTCCTCCATCAGCGAGAAGTGGTCCAGTAAGGCGGAAGAGGGAACCGCACCACGCCCCGGACTGGAAGCAGACGGCGCGCTGGGGACAGGCCGTGGAGGCGTAGCGGTATATTCGGTTTCGACACTCAGACCGTCCATGTCAACGGTCATCGGACTACGAACGGGTTCCGCCGCTTGAGGCATCGGGAAGTCGGAGCGCAGCGGAATCCCCAACCGGTCGTAGCAGGTGGAAATCTGAATCACACCGGGTCGTTTTTCTTCGGGGAGCACCGAGTCGGCTTTGACATCGAGGCGGAGTTTCCGCGGTGCGCGCCGGCGGTACAGAGGCGCGAGGTCGAGCGGGACGTGTGCGGCCGCCATCATGCCGACCGCATGATTGAGGACCGTCAAACCCGGCCGCCGGAGCAGGTCGGTCGGAATGGCCAGGTGCGGCTTTCCCCGCAGAACATCGTCTACGAACGCGGTCAGGTTGCCGCGGGGGCCGGACTCGATGAAAATCCTGGCGCCCGCCTCATACATGTTTTCAATGGTCTGCCGGAACAACAGCGGCCGCGCGAACGTGTTCGCCACGATTTCCAGAATCTCCTCCCGCTGCTGCGGATAGGGCTCTATGGTCGTGCAGGAGTAAACCGGAAGCTGGGGGGCCAGGATGCGCAAGCTCTGAAAAAAAGTGCGCAGCGGGTCGCAAATGTACGTAAACGACGGGGTATGGTAACCGCGATCATAGGGCAGCTTCTCCACGAAAATGCCGTTTTTGAGGAGATGATCGCAAAGCTTTTCGACCTCGCCGGGCTCGACCACGGCCACCACCTGGTGCGGGCAGTTGTCGTTGGCGATGTGGACTTCGCAATCGACCTCCTGGGCGAGCTCGAGAATTTTTTCACGGCCCGTGCCGATGGCTAGCATGGCCATGCGGGGGACCTCGGTGCGCTGCGCCAAGTCCCGGTACATGGCGGAGAGGCGTCCCATACCGGAGATGAATTCGGAGAGATCGAGCATACCGGAAGCCGCCATGGCGATCCACTCGCCGGCGCTATGTCCGGTCATCATGTCCGGTTTCAGACCGAGCTTGTGTAGAGCGGTGTAAAGCGCTCCATCCGCCGTGAGCACGCTCTCGGTGGCCCGTTCGATGGACCACAGGCGCGATTCGGCGGCCGCCTCTTCTTCCTCCGAGAAGGCCGGGGGAGGATACACAACGGCGCTGAGCGGAACGTATTGCAGATCCTTCACCGCGCCATCCGCTACGTCAAACGACTTGCGCGCCTCCGGAAAGTGGATACACAGGTCCGCCAGCATGTTCAGGTATTGCGAACCTTCACCGGGGAACAGGACGGCCACTTTGCCGGCATGCAACTCCGGATTATCGAAATAGTAGAGGCCGGCGCGCTCGCGGATCTGGCGGCATTCGGGATCGGCCAGCCGCTGCTTGAGGCGATCGATCTTTTCCGCCAGATCTTCCAGGCTGGAGGCCACCAGGGCCACTCGCTGCCCGTGCCCGGCCCCATTGAGCGAACAGTTCAGCGTGTAGGCCAGATCGCGCAGCGCCACGCCATCGACCTGCACGGCATAGGCGCGCAGCCGGTCTAGTGCCTCGAGCAGTTCGGCGCGCGTGGGGGCTTCGACGATCACCACTTCGCTTTCCCACTCGTTCAGGTGCGTGGGAACGGAGGTCTCTTCCGCCTTGCGGTACTCCTCCATGACGACGTGCGCGTTGATGCCGCCGAAGCCAAAAGCGCTGACCCCCGCGCGGCGGGGTTCGCCGTCCGTACGGTGAATCCAGGGGCGGGTTTCCGAATTGATATAGAAGCGGCTGCCGGCCTCGCGCAACAGCGGATGCGGGCGGTTCACGTTCAAAGTCGGCGGAAGAACGCGATGATACAGCGCCAGGGCCGTCTTTATGAGGCTGGCGGCGCCCGAAGCGGGCATCGCGTGCCCGATCATCGATTTCACGCTGCCGATGGCGCACGAAGGATACCCGTTGTCGGCTGGCCCGAAAACGTGCCGCAAAGCTTCGATCTCGGTGCCGTCACCCACGGTCGTAGCCGTGCCGTGGCACTCGATCAGTTCGACCGATTGCGGCGCCACCCCGGCCATTTCATAAGCCCGCTCGACGGCCAGCACCTCGCCCTCCAGGCGCGGGGCCAGCACTGCTTTGGCCTTGCCATCGCTGGACGTGCCGACGCCCTTGATTACGGCATAGATCCGGTCTCCGTCCCTTTCCGCATCCGCCAGACGCTTGAGCACGAGCAGCCCAATGCCCTCGCCCGAAATGGTCCCATCCGCGTTCTCATCGAACGGCCGAATGGTGGAAGTGAGCGACACCGCGCGCGACACCTTGAACACGGAAAGAAACGGGATGTTGTTGAAGATGTGCACGCCGCCGATCAAGGTCATGTCGTCAATGCCCGTCAGCAGGTTGCGCACGCCGATCTCGGCCGCGATCAGCGAGGAGGCGCAGGCGGCGTCCACCGTAAAATTGCGGCCCATGAAATCGAAGCGATTGGCAACCCGCCCGGTGCCGATATTCGGAACCACGCCGGCCGCGGCTTCGGGAGTCAAGCGCGGAACCTTGTTATGCATTACGCGCCGGAGCTTTTGCAGTTGCTCGTCGGAAAGGTCGGGCCGCATCTGGCGCATGATGTCGATGAACATCTCGGTCACCGAAGTGCGCAAGGTCAGCCACATCAGACCGGGACCGACGTAGTTCCCCCTTCCGAGTACGATGCTGGTGCGCTCGCGATTGAAATTCCGCGTGACGTAACCGGCATCCTCGAGGGCTTCGAAGACGCAACGAATCAAGAGGCACTGGTCCGGCTCGGCGCCCTGAATCGAAGCGGGTGGAATCCCGAACTGCAGGGGGTTGAAGGAATAGGTGTCTGGAATCCAGCCGCCCTTTTTGCAATAAACCCGATCCTCGGCATTGGGATCGGGATCGTAGAACGCCTCCGCGGACCAGCGGTTGGGGCTGACGTCCTGAATGGCATCGACCTTGTTAACGATATTCCGCCAGAAGTCGCGGGCGCGGCGCGCGTGAGGGTACGTACACGCCACCCCAACGATGGCGATATCACCCTTGACCGGTGGATAGGAACTGCTGGAACCGAGACTCGTCACAGACTGGTCGCGTGCGCCCCTTTCGGTTTGCCGAGGCGGTTGAGGGACTTGCTCATAATCACTTCCATGCCGCGCATCCAGCCCAGGATCCGGCCGGCCTCATCGTAGAAGCACGGACGGCATCGCAAGGTCGGGCTCCCGGGTTGGCTCAGAATCTCCATCTCGCACAGGATTTCACGCGCGCCCGTCAAGGGCGCCACGTGAACGTAAGTCTCCATAGCGGAGGGCAGCGGCGTCTGGTCGAACATGGCCCGCGCCCAAATCAGCGCGAGTTGCAGGCTGCTGTCGGTCACCACCGGATCAATGAGCCAACGCCCCGCCGGCGCCGGCTGAATGAGGCTCTTGGGTTCCGAGGGCCGCAGCTTAGCAATCATGCCATTGTCCCCCATGGCCACGATTTCTGTGATTCCCGCCAGCATGGGCCCATGGAACAGCCATTGATCGTAGGCTTCCGCCACGGAAAGCGGGAAAGGACGCCGGTTGGCCAGCTCCAGCCGGCCCGGGGAGGGCGGGCGGACGCCGCCGCATTCGATTTGGGCTCGATAATGCAGTTGCCCGGATGGAGATTTGAGCGCGAGATCGAAGGAGGTCGGCGCGCCCGCGCCATTGCGCATGTTGCCTTCCACGCGCAATTCGCGCCCGCCGGTGTTAGCGTAACTGATGCCCTGCAAAACGCGCAGATTGTGGATCGCCGTCAACGGCACACCGGGCTTCAACGCGGCCACGACTTCGGTGAAGATTTCCAGCGCCATCACCATGGGCAGAACCGGTTTTCCGTCAATCTGGTGGTCGCGCAGGAATACGTGCGTCTCCGGACTGGTTTCCAGGGAGGCCTCGACCTGGCCATCGGTGTGCCGCGTGAAAGCAGCCGCCATGGGAAAGCCGGACAAGTCTCCCGCAGGCACGGCCTTCTTCACGCCGGGCGTCTGTTGCTCGGTGGCCAGCGGCCCGCCGAAGACGACTTCCACATCTTGCTTGCGGCCGTGCACGAGTTCTTCGAGGAAGGCCCGGCACCCCGCGGGAACTTCGATGAGTTCCACGCCGGCAGCTTTGAAGCGGGCTGCCAGTTCCGGCGACACCATGCCGCCTTCGGTCTGCCACGGCCCCCAGTTCATCGACACCACGCGTCCCGTCCACCGGCGGTTGAGGCTTTCCGCCAGCTTATTGAGCACTTCATTGGCGGCCGAATAATCGCACTGCCCGCGATTGCCATAACGCGCCGAAACAGAGGAAAAGAACACCAGGAACTGAAGGTTTTCCGGGCGCAAGTGGCGCACCAGCGCCAGCGCGCCGGAAATCTTGGGGCCTACCACGCGGTCAAAAGATTCGGGAGTCTTGTCGCCGATCAGCTTGTCTTCGATTACGCCCGCGCCATGCACTACGCCGTCGATCCGCCCGTACTGCTCATACAGGCTCGTGAGCAGCGCACCCACCGCGGCACTGTCGCAAACGTCGATGGCGTGGTATTCGACTTCCGATCCAAGCGCCCGCAAAACCGCCAGGTTCTCGCGAATCTCCCGTTCGTTCCTGATCCGCTTGACCGCGCCCTCAATCAAGGCCGGCGTGGGACGCTGGCCGCCTGTCTGCAAGCGGTCCAGGAGAACGGCCTTGAGCTCGCGCAGGTTCGTCACTCCCGCGATATCCGCCGGTTCCTTGGCGGGGGGCAGGGGGGAACGGCCCAGCAACACAAATCGGGGCTGATAGGCCTTGGCCAGTTCGATTGCGGTGTCGGCGGTAATGCCGCGAGCGCCGCCTGTGACCACGACCACCGAATTCCGGTCCAGATGCAGGGCCGATCTAGCATCGCCCACGGGAGACGCCACCGATCGCAGAGTCCTGCGCCGCCCGCCGCCATAAGCGGCTTCGGTGAGGCCGTCCCGGCACAGGAATTCATCGGCCAGGGAGTGGGCCACGGCCGCCGCATCGGCACTGGCTTCGAAGTCCACGGTGCGGGCCGCCACGTCCGGCCATTCGCGCGGCAGCGTTTTCACAAATCCGGAGATCGCGCCGCTGCCGGGGAAGAAGTCCTCCGCTTCGAAGCCGAAACTCCCGCCGAGCCGCGTCGCTGCCAGCACCGTGCCGGATTGGCGCAGATCCCCTTCCAATGCTTTGCTGAGCAGGTACAGCGACTTCAGGTCGCGCCTCGTGCGCGTCTCGAACTCGGCCGCTTCCTGGGCGGTAACCGGAGAAAGAGGCATCAAGTGAACCAGTCCCGCGATGCGCCCGTGAGAGACGCGGAGGGACTCGATCAAGGCGTTGACAGAAGCCGGGTCGCACAAATCCAGCGCGGTCCCGGAGGCGTGCATAACCACTCGATGCGCGATACCCAAGGCATTCAACCGCTGAGCGAATGCCGCCGCCACACCCGAACCATCATCGGTAACCAGCACCATTCCGGGCCGTGCAGGACCCGGTCGGGCAGTGGGTGCGTCGGTAACTTCCACGAGGAGCCGTGTCACCGGCCGGATTTCAGGCTGGGGAGGAGCAATCGCCGCGACGGGGGCCGGTGACGAGGTTTCCGGCGCGGCGTTAGATTTTTTTGGGGCAGTCAGCTCCAGGGTGACTTCACCACCCGATACTTCCGCGGTCTTGCTTTCGAGCCAGTCAATGATGGCGCGCAGGGTCTTCAGCTTCGAGAGGGTTTCGATTTGACCCTCCATGGCCGAGGCCGGGAGCACCGATTCATTCTGCAACGCTCCGAAGATCTCGACGCGCTTGATCGAATCGACGCCCAAATCGGCTTCCAGGTCGAGATCGAGACCCAGCATGTCGGCCGGATAACCGGTTCGCTGGCTGACCAGGTCGACCAGGCGCCTGGTCATGTCTTCGCGAGTCAGTTGCGGCGCAACTTCCTTTACCGGCGGGGCTACGGCCACCGGAGCCGGAGCGGGAGCCGCCGCTGCCGCGGCCGCCATGGCCTGGGCAGGAACGAGAGCCGGTGCCGCCACTGGGGCCGCCGTAGCGTACACCGGGGCAGTCTCCACGGGGAGCGCGTAAGCGGGGGCCGGCGAGGTGGTAACCGGCGATCCGGCCTGCGGCTGCTGCAAGTATGCCAGCATGATGTTCCGGTGCGTGTCCAGGAACTTGCTCATGAGCCGGTGATGGCCTTGAATCATCATTTCCATTTGGCTGGCTGGCAGGGGAGCCGTCCCCGGCGGGACCACCGCCGGCGGACCGCTTGCGACAGGCTGCGTGGCCGGAGGCGTGACCGCCGGCGCCGCAACGGGAGCGTGAGGCAATGCTGGATTGGACATAGGAATCGGTTCAGGAGTTACGGTCTGAGTGGTCCCGCCATTCAAATTCAACAAGACCTTGCCCGCCAACCGTACGGTGGGGCTGGGGAGTTGCTTGGGGGAGTCGCTCTTGCGATACTTCGAGGCCGGCACGGCCTTACCATGGCTTACCACACAGGCGGTCGGAGAAAAAGCCGCCGGGCGGGTGTCCGCCACAAGCCGGTCCAGGCGGAGGTTCCTGGTCACCCGGCCTTCAAATAGCCGATAGCCATAAAAGGGCACTCCCGCCGCCGCCAGTTGCCCCAGCGCATGCGTCAAGTGCAGCAACCCATGCCGCCCGGGCTGATCCATGTGAATGGCCGTGTGCGGCTTGCCGGAAAGAATCGAGGAAATCAGCCCCGTGAGCACTTTGCCCGGCCCGCACTCGATAAAGATGCGCGCGCCAGCCTCGTACATGGCGCGGATTTCGTCGGCGAAGCGGACCGGCTGGGCCAGATGATCGGCCAGCACATCGCGCATAACGCCGGGGTCGGAGGAGTGCGCGGCTACGGTAGTATTGGAGAATACCTGAAAGCGCGGCGCTTTCAGATCGCAGGCGCTCAGCGCCGCTCGGAGCGGCTCCGTGGCTTTGGCAACCAGAGGGGAATGGAACGCGCAAGCCACGGGAACCGGACGCGCCTTGATTCCCTTGGCCTTGAGGCGCTCGATGGCTAGCGCCACCCCTTTTTCCGTGCCCGAGATGACGGTCTGCGCGGGGGCGTTCAGATTCGCGATCACCACGCCATCCACACCGTCAATCGCCAACGCAATCGGCAACTCCGCGGCCTCCACCGCCGCCATGGTGCCGAGCTCGCCTTGCGCCGACTCGACGATGACCCGGCCGCGCAGTTCGGAGATGCGGATCAACTCCGGCAAACTGAAACAGCCCGCCGCGGCCAGCGCGGCAAATTCCCCATAGCTGTGGCCACAGCCGAACTCGGGTCGGATTCCCAGGTCGCGCAGGAGCCGGAACATGCCCAGATCGGCGGCGCCCAGTGCGGGTTGCGCCACGTTGGTCTGCTTCAGGGACTTCTCGTTGGCCTCCCGTTCCTGGTCCGTAAATACGGAGGCAGGAAAGACGAAATTCGATAGCTGCTGGCCTAACTGCATTCCGAGACTGCTGTCGGCCTCTTCGAAAACATCCCGTACGCGCGGGAACGCCACGGCTAGATCGCCCATCATACCCACGGATTGCGAGCCCTGTCCGGGGAAGGCAAAGGCGATCTTGCCGGCGGGGGACCCGGCGCCGGCCGAATAGTAGACGCCGCGCGGATCTTTGTGATCCTTACCGGCCGCCATCGCCGCGCGCGCCGCGTCCAGCTTGGTCACCAGGTCTTCCAAGGAAGTCGCGACCACTGCCAGACGGTGCACCCCAGGGTTCCTCCCCTTTTCCCAATAAACCGCCGCCGCAAGATCTCCCAGCAACGGCACGGCGCCCGCCTTCAAAGCGGACTGGATCTGGTCGATCGATTCCGTAATATCCCGGGCGGTCTGGCCCTTGAACAGGAATAACTCGGCGGGCCAATCGCGGAAGGAAGACTCTTCCAGCTCGGCCGGCTCCGCGGAGCGGAACTCTTCCATCACCACATGGAAATTGGTGCCGCCAAAACCGAACGCGCTGACACCGGCGCGGCGCGGCGCGCCATCCAACCGGCGCAGCCAGGGGCGGGTTTCGGTATTGACGTACAGCGGGCCCTCGGTCAAGGCTTTCGATGCCGGTTTGGTCACGCCCATGGTCGGCGGAAGCACACCCTGCCGGACAGCCATGACTGTCTTGATCAGGCCGGCCATGCCGGCGGTGCACTTGGTGTGCCCGATCATGCTCTTCACCGAGCCCAGCGCGATACTCTGATGCCGCGCCCGAGCCCGGGAGAAATAGCTGCTGAGCGACTCCGCTTCGGTGCGGTCGCCGACCACCGTTCCGGTTCCGTGCGCCTCCATCAGGCCCACGGTCTCCGGGTCGACGCCAGCCTTCTCGTAGGCCCTCTCGAACGCGCGAATCTGCCCGATCGGCCGTGGCGCCGTAAGCCCTTTGTCTTTGCCATCGCTGGACGCGCCCACACTCTTCACGACGCCGTAGACCCGGTCGCCATCGAGAATGGCGTCATCCAGCCGCTTCATGATAAGGACCCCGATGCCCTCGCTGATGACGATTCCGTCGCCAGCCTCATCGAAGACCCGGGGCTTGCCGGTGGGAGACAGCGCCTGCGTCTTGCTGAAACAAAGATAGCTGAACGGGGTCTGCATCATGTCCGTGGCTACGGCCACGGCGACATCGCTGGAGCGCGTCTCCAATTCCGTGACCGCATGCCGCACGGCCGCCATGCTGGTGGCACAGGCCGCATCCACGGTATAGTTGGTTCCGCCGAAATCAAAACGGTTGGCCACGCGCCCCGCCACCACGTTGAGCAGCAGCCCGGCGAACGAATCTTCCGTCCATTCGGGAAGATCCTTGGCCAGCCGGTCGATCAGTCCCGCCGAATCGGCCATGCTGCCGCCGGCCTGATCGATGTAGTACGGCAGCAGGGACCGAAACCCGTAAGCCATCCCCAGATCGCCTACTCCCCCGCCGGTGCCCACGATACAGCAGGTGCGCTCCCGGTTGAAACGCCTCTCGTCATAGCCGGCATCGGCCAGGGCGCGCTGCACGAATTCCAGTGCCATGAGCTGCATGGGCTCGATGGAGGGGACCGAACTCGGGGGCATGCCGAATTTCACCGGGTCGATGACAACGTCGTCGATAAAGCCGCCCCATCGCGAATAGACTTTGTCGCGGGTGCGCCGGTCCTGGTCGAAGTACAGGTCGGTGTCCCAGCGTTCTTTGGGAACCTCGTCCACGGCATAACGCTTGTTCAGAATGTTCTGCCAATATTCCCGCACGTCGCCGGCTTTGGGTAGAATGCACGACATCCCTACGATGGCGATATCGGAATTGGGGAAATGCCCGCCGGTCTTGTAGGCGGCCAGCATAGCGGAGACACGCTGGTTGAGCAGCACACCGCCGCTCGCCGTATCGCGGTGCAACTGTTCTACCGAACAGATGCTGGCGCGCAGCGCGGCGACCTGCCCGATCATAAACATGCCTTCGCGGCGCACGGTCTCCGCGTCGGCCTGCTCGTAGACTCCGCGCCCCGCGGCGTCGTTCTGCCGCACAATGCCCTTGGAGGCGATGCGCAAGCGCCCGAGGTTCAGTCCTTCCAACTCGAGACGAATCTCTTCCTTGGGTTTGCCTTCCTGCAGCAGGCGGCGCTTTTCGTCGGCAAACGCCTTGGCGAACGGGCTGTCCGCACAGCGCGTGGCGTGACCGACACCCGATTCCACCAGCACCGTTTCGCGACAGGCGACGGCCTCTTGCTGGAAGGTGGCCGTAATGGCCCGCGTGGAAACGATCTCGTGCGTGAACAGATAACCAGTCCCAATCACCACGCCCAGGCGGACTCCGCGTTCCGCGAGCGGCGCGGTAATGGCCGCCACCATGGCCGCCGAGCGTGCATCGTGGATGCCTCCGGCGAAAATGATGTGGTAGTCTTCCGGCTTGGTATTGGCGCCGGCGGCCCGCAGGTGGGTGAGAATCACCCGCACCATCTGCTCCCAAAGCACGAAGCTCGTGCGCGGACCCACGTGCCCGCCGCACTCGCGTCCTTCGAAAATCACCCGCCGTGCGCCCGCTTCGAGAAAGCTGCGCGTCAGCTCCGGCGAAGGGACGTGCAGGTAAACGTGTATCCCGTCGGCTTCGAACTGCTTGGCCATGTCCGGCCGGCCACCCGCAATGATGGTGTAGGGCGGCTTGTATTTCTTGACCTCCGCCAACTGCTCGTCGCGGAGTTCTTTGGGAACGAAGCCCAGGATTCCGACACCCCACGGCAGCGTCCCGAGTTTGCGCCTGGTTTCCTCCAGCAGTTTGCCCACTTCCGGGCCGCGCATCAGAGCCAGGGCGAGGAATGGAAGCGCACCGCCTTCGGCCACCGCCAGCGCAAAGTCGGCATTGTCGCTCACCCGCGTCATGGGACCCTGCAGGACCGGGAAGCGCGTGCCATGCGACTGCGCCAGCGGCCCGTTCTCGCTCAGCGGATTGAGCCGGGACGCCACGCGTACCTGCCGCGAGGCCTCGCGGCGGATCGCCTGGCAGATGCCCCGTACCGTGCGGAATTGTTCGGTCAGAGAACCGGCAAACGAGGCGTCCTGGCCAATGGCCAGGAGCTCGCGGCTGCGGACGCGCTCGCTGACGGCCTGCAGCCAACGAGCCAGCGTCTCGGGGG
>Ga0209698_10001007_pt1 | contig 32452 bp, 26 predicted proteins | sample LitLauG_LLR_2012_FD_187203 | JGI IMG/M metagenome (GOLD analysis project Ga0209698, IMG submission 187203) | Freshwater sediment microbial communities from Pennsylvania, USA - Little Laurel Run_MetaG_LLR_2012 (SPAdes) (version 2) | ecosystem: Environmental > Aquatic > Freshwater > Creek >... | reverse complement strand
ATCGGCAATCTGCAGCAATGGCTGATCGGAACCTATCACGGCGTGAGCCGCGATCAACTCCAGGTTTACCTTGACGAATTCGTCTTCCGCCACAATCGGCGGCGGCAACCCATGGCGGCATTTCAAACCCTGCTCGGCCTCGGGACCACACGCAAACCCACACACTACGACCAGATACGGGGCGCGAAGGACCTTCCGAAGAATCCGGCACAGGGCTGACCGCAATATATGGGGGCTTGCTGAAACAACCGGATAAGCAAGAGCTAGCTAGAAGACTTTCAGTGTACCGATTCCCGGCCGCGATTCCCTGGGGCGCAAGCAGGCTTACGCGGACGCGGTGCGCGCATCGACCGGATGCGGAGCCTGGCGGGTCCGGACCTCGATTCCGTCTTGGATGCCGCGGGAGGGTTGACGCCCGGCGATGCGGCATTTCTGGCGACCGCGCTCGATTTGAGCCCCTGATGTGGTTCGGCGAACTCACCACCGTTTTGACTGCCGACGGCCTGGCGCGGATCGCCGATTAGAGTGTGATGCCGCTCGGCCTGGGGCGCTCGGTAAATATCGGCGGCCCCTTCCAGCTGGGCTGGCGGCAGCGATTTCAAATCCTCGACGATGGCTTCGAGACGACCCCGCTTTCAAGATCATCGGCCAGGCTGCAGGAACAACTCGCATGCGAATTAGAAATAGTTTCGCCGGTACGATCAACTCCAGAGCCAATGCTGCGCGGCCCGGGCCCCAGGCGTTATCGCTGGTGGTGGCAATACCCTTGTCGAGGCGGCCAGCAAGACTGCCGGCGCTACTATGGTCTGGTGCGCGATAACCTCTACGACCAGGTCCACTACGACACCTTTCCTCGGCGGCAGACCCATCCCGACCGGCTGGCCAGCGTGGCCCGTCTCTTTGGCATGGACCCGGCGCCCATCCCGACCTGCCGCGTACTCGAAATCGGTTGCGGCGATGGAGGCAACCTCATTCCCATGGCGTACTATCTTCCCGGCGGCTGCTTTACGGGCATAGATCTTGCGGCCGAACCCATCGCGGCGGGGCGCACCATGGCCGACGCTCTGGATTTGCGGAACCTGACGCTGAAGGTCGCGGACCTGCGCGACATCGGCAGACAGTACAGCGAATTCGACTATATCGTCGCGCACGGTCTGTACTCCTGGATTCCCCCGGACGTTCGCGACCGACTTATGGCGGTGTGCAGCGAACGCCTGGCGCCGCAGGGCGTCGCCTTTATCAGCTACAATGTCCTGCCCGGCCGCGCCGTCATGCAGATGCTACGCGACATGATGCGCTACCACACGCGCGATGTCGCCGAGCCCGCTCCGCGGATCGAACAGGCGCGGGCCTTCCTGCACTTCCTGCGTGAGGGACGCCAGCTTTCGCCGAAGTGGCAGGCACTAATGGAGGAGGAGGTGAAGAATCTCCTCGAACACCGCGACGGCAGCCTGTTTCACGACGACCTGGCCGATATCAACGACCCGGTGTACTTCCACGAATTCGCCGCGCACGCGCAACGCCACGGCCTGGAATACCTGGGCGAAGCCGAGCCGCACGAAATGTTCGACCCCATGGATTCGCTGCAGCCGCTCGCGCCACCGGCAAGCCACATCATCGAGCGCGAGCAGTATCTGGATTTCCTGAAGGCCCGCCGCTTTCGCCGGACCCTGCTCTGCCGCGCCGGGATTCCGCTGCGGCGCGAGGTGCCGCTCGACGCCATGGACAGATTCCTCTTCTCTTCCCTGCCCTTCTCGATCGCGGATGGCGTCATCACGAACCAGCACGGCTCCCGCATCACCATCGTGGATGCGGCGGTGGAGCGCGTGATCCACGCGCTCGGCGACGCGCATCCGCTGCCCGTGGAATTCAAGGAGCTGATTCCATACGCCGGCGCCCGCGAACCCCTACGCGAGATCCTGTTCGGCCTGCTGGTCGGCGCGATGGTGAACCTGCACGTCCACGATTTTCCGTGCGAGGAGACGGTGACACAACATCCGGCGGCGAGCCGCCTGGTGCGCTACCAGGCGGCCGAGGGCCCGAAGGTCACCAACGCGTGCCACACCATGGTGAAACTGGACGAAGTCGCGCGCCATCTGGTCTGCCTGCTGGATGGCACGCGCAACCTGGAAGCCATCGCCCAGGACCTGGCGGCGATTGAGGGCGCGCCGCCCATGGCCGAAATCCGGCGCGTCCTGCCGGGGAGTTTGGAGTGGTTGGCGAGGATGGCGCTGTTGGAAGGATGAGGCGGAGAGTTAAGGGCCAGGCGATACATTACGGCGTTCGTGTCTGCCCTACCTCCGCACCAAAAACACCGCCACTTCCGCCATCAGATTCGGACTTAACTCCACCTTGCGATTCCCCGACAGAAAGTATCGCCGCTCCACCGTCCAGCCTTCCTCGCGGGCCAGGTCTTCGAAATCCTGGACGGTCAGCAAGTGGATGTTAGGCGACTCGTACCACTGGTAGGGAAACAGCGACGTGCGCGGCGCGCGGCCGCTCAGCAGCATCGACATCCGCATCCGCCAGTGGCCGAAGTTCGGGAAAGCCACGATGCCGCGCCGTCCCACCCGCAACATTTCGCGCAGGACCCGGCGTGGGTGGCGCGTCTCCTGCAGCGTCTGGCTGAGGATCACGTAATCGAAGGCCTGATCGGGATAGTCGGTCAGTCCCTCGTCGATGTCGCTCTGGAACACCGAAACCCCGCGGGCGATGGCGCGCTGCACCTTGGCCCCGGAAATCTCGACGCCGCGCGCGTCCACGCCCTTGTTTTCGGCCAGCCATTGCAGCAGCTCGCCTTCGCCGCAGCCCAGGTCCAGCACGCGGGTCTTCGCCTCGACGATTTCGCCGATGATGGCGTAGTCGCTGCGCCCCAGCAACTCGCGGACGAAGGCCTGCTTCTTCTCCATGGAAGCCGTCATGCCACCTTCTCGAATGTGCTGGCGAGGAAGCCGCGTACCAGGTCGGTCTGCTCGGCCACGTCCACCAGGAACGAATCGTGTCCGTAGTTGGACTGCAACTCCACATAGGCCACGTCGCAGTTGCGCGAACGCAGCGCGCGCACCATCTCCTGCGACTGGTAGCTCGGGTACAGCCAGTCGGAGCTGAAGCTGATTACCAGGAAGCGCGCTTTGGTTTTCTCCAGCGCGGCGGCCAGGGTTCCGCGGCCGCTCGTCAGGTCGAAGTAGTCCATCGCCTTGGTGATGTAGAGGTACGAGTTGGCGTCGAAGCGGCCCACGAACTGGCTGCCGCGGTAGCGCAGGTAGCCCTCCACTTCGAAATCCACGTCGAAGCCGAAGCTGAAGTTCTCCTTGCCCTTCAGGCGGCGTCCGAATTTTTCGCGCATGGAATCGTCGCTCATGTAAGTGATGTGGCCCACCATGCGCGCCACCGCGAGGCCGCGCCCCGGAGGCGGTCCGCCGTAATAGTTGCCGCCGTTCCAATCGGGGTCGGCCATGATGGCCTGGCGCCCCACTTCGTTGAACGCGATCTGCTGGGCGCTGTGGCGGGTGGTGCCGGCGATGGGGATCGCCGAGACCACGCAGTCGGGGAAAGCCACGGCCCACTCCAGGGCCTGCATGGCGCCCATCGAACCGCCGGAGACGCTGAGCAGCCGCGGAATGCCGAACCAGTCGATCAGCATCTTCTGCAGCCGCACCATGTCGCCGATGGTGATCACCGGGAACGACATGGCATACGGGCAGCCGGTGGCCGGATTGATGGACGAAGGCCCGGTAGTGCCGCGGCATCCGCCCAGCACGTTACCGCAGATGACGAAATATTTGTTGGTGTCGAAGGCCTTGCCCGGCCCGATCATGTTATCCCACCAGCCCGTCTTGCCGCTCTCCGGGCTGACCCCAGCGGCGTGTGCGTCTCCCGAGAAGGCGTGCAAAACCAGAATGGCGTTGGACCTGGCGGCGTTCAGTTCGCCATAAGTTTCGTAGGCCACCTCAACCGGCGCAATCGTGGCGCCGCTATCGAGAGAGATTCCGTCAAACCGGACAGTGTTGGACTGAACAATCATGCGGGAGTTTTCATGATAACGCCAACACCGGTAGCCCTGCCGCCTTGGCCATGGGAGAATCGGGATGTATGAGACTCATTGGTCTGTTTTTCGTTTCTGCCTTCATCGCGTCCGCGCAATTCGCCGATGGCATTGCCACTTCGGTCAATCGCACGGTCACGCTCACTCCTGACGAAGCCGATTTCGCCGTGGTCGCCGCGGCCGGACTGGACGTCACGCCGCAACAGGTCACGCAGGTTTTCCTCGATGCGGGGATCGCCAGCCTCTCGCTCACCGGCACCGCCCTGGTCCAAGCCTACGATTACTCCACGAATCCGCCCGCTACCCGGACCCAGGTCCTCTACCAGTTCGCGTTCACGGTTCCCGCCCCCGGGCTGAAGGACGCGACGAACAAGCTGGAAGGGCTGCGCGCCAGCCCGCCCAGTTCCCTGATGAGCATGCAATACACCGCCAGCCTCAACGCCAGCCAGGCGACCGTGGACGCCATGCGGCTAACCCTGTTGCCCCAACTCCTGGCGGACGCCCAGAAGAAAGCTCAGACACTGGCCGCGGCGGCCGGCCTGAAGCTGGGCGCGGTGAAGGGGGTGACCGAATCCTTCTACGGCAGCGGCAGTTCCGTGGCGAGTTGGATTGGCACGTCGCAGTTTGTGGGCGGCTTCAGTTCCTCCAGCAGCGGAACTGGAACGCAGTACACCTTCTACGCCAGCGTGAATTTCACCGTAGCCGCCCAGTGAAGGCCGGGACCACCATGAGACAGGCATTCTTCGTTCTGATTTTCTCCGGCATCGCATCTGCCCAGGTGTCCGATGGGATCAGCGCCTCGGTCAACCGAAGCGTCACCCTCACTGCCGATGAAGCGGCCTTCCAGATCGTCGTCGGCGCCACCCTCGATGGCACGCAGCAGCAGGTGAAGCAAGCCCTGCAGGCAGCCGGACTACCCAACCCGACGGTGGTGGCCACCCGTCTGAGCCAGGACACGTCTAGCGTTCCGGTGGCACAGGTACAGATCGTCTACCTGGGCACGGTCACCATCGCCGCGGCCTCGGCCCGGGACGCCGCCAAAAGCCTCGAAACGCTGCGCGCCCAATTGCCGGCCCCGCTCAGGAGCCTTCAATATTCGGTCGCCTTCCAGGCCAGCCAGGCTGCCATCGATTCTATGCGGCTGACTCTGCTGCCCCAGCTTGTGGCCGAGGCGCAAAGTAAGGCCCAGTCGCTTACCGCGGCTGCGGGAGTCAAGCTCGGCGCCATCATGTCGATCAGCGATTCCCAGGGCGGCGCGGTGGGCGGCGTACTGAGCGGCGCGCCCGCTGCCTACGCCCGCGTGGGCGATTTCAGCGGCTCCGGCTTCATCCTGGCTGGCTATCCGGCTGCGACGAACCAGTACACGTTCTACCTGAACGTACTTTTCCACACGGCGCAGTGAAAATTTCCGTCGCCGGTTAACGGCTGCCCCTGTCGCGGCGTCTAACCTGCAACAAGGAGGGGCACGATGTTCTCGAAATTCATCATCGTCCTGGCTCTAATGTCTCCGCTTTTCGCCGCGGATGTGACGGTTCACGAGTGGGGCACCTTCACCTCAGTGGCCTCCGAACTCGGCTCGCCGTTGTCCTGGTCTCCGCTCACGGCGCCCTCGGACCTGCCCTGCTTCGTAGAACGGCTCCGCGCGCAGTGCATCAAGTGCGGGCCCGGCATTGTCAGAATGGAAACCCCGGTACTGTATTTCTACTCGCCGCAACCAGCCACTGTCTCCGTCCAGGTGGATTTCCCGCAGGGCCTGATCACCGAGTGGTACCCGAAGGCTGCCGGAGTCTTGCCGGTCAACCAGACCTATGGCACCGGCGGCAGGATCGATTGGGGACAAGTGGAAATCGGCGCGGCCGGAGTTGGAGAATTTCCGGACGACGGTACCCAGAGCCACTACTACGCCGCGCGCGCAACCGACTCCGCCGCTCTTCGCGTGAACGGCCAGCAGGAGAAGCTGCTCTTTTACCGCGGCGTGGCAGTGGAGGGTGTTTTCGTGGAAGCGCAGTGGACGCGCGATGGCAAATTGCAACTCCGCCGCGCGGGGCTTCACACGATTCCCTTTGCGCTGCTGTTCGAAAACCGCGCGGGAAAGACGGGCTATCGAGTGATCCGCGACCTGCGTACGCCAGTCGCGCTGGATTCGCCCGAGTTGACCGCGGACGTCAGCGAGGTCCACGAGCAACTGGCCGCGGCCCTCATCGCTGCCGGCCTCTACGAAAAGGAAGCCGCGGCCATGATCGAAACCTGGCGCGACTCGTGGTTCGAAGAAGGCATGCGGGTCTTCTACCTGGTGCCGCGGGCGGCTGTCGATGCCATGCTGCCGTTGAAGATCACGCCGGCCCCGTCGGCTACCGCGCGCGTCTTTGTGGGCCGCGTGGAAGTGCTCTCGCCGTACCTGCGGCAGATCATCGAGACCGCGCTCGCCGACAATGACACGGCGACCCTGGCCAAGTGCGGACGCTTCCTTGACCCGTATCTGGCAATGATGAGGGGAGTGAATATCTCGCCCGCGGTTAAGTCGTTCCTCAACCAGGCCCGCCTGCGCGCGGCCCAGGCCAATGGGGCGCCGTGCAAGGCCGAGCCCTTCACGGTGCCTACGGGCCTGCCGTTACCATAGCCCGTGCTTGCATCTTGTTGAAGAGCCTCGAAGCGCTGCGCGCCAAGCCGACTCCGCTGTCGCGCCGGAGCGCGCGGTACAATCGGAGCCGCATGATCCGCAGCGATACGATCGGAACCGCGCGAGTGCTTCCCTGGCAACCCGCCACAGCGTCGGAACGATACGGAGCGCTGGACGTGCTTCGCGGCGCGGCCTTGTTCGGCGTCTTGCTGGTGAACCTCCTGGGCATGTTCCGAGTCCCACTGTCCCGGCACATCCTGACTTTCCATACCGACCCGGGTTGGGCAAATCACCTGGCGGACTTGCTGCTGGCCGGCGTTCTGGAGTTCAAAGCGTTCGCCCTCTTCTCGTTTCTTTTTGGCGTGGGTGTGGCCATCCAGATCGAACGGGCCGCAGCCCGGCGCACCGCTGTTACTCATTTCCTGGTGCGACGGTTCCTCGTGCTTCTGCTGCTGGGGCTGTGCCATTTGTTGCTGATCTGGAATGGCGACATTCTGACGCTTTATGCCGTGTGCGGCCTGCTGCTCGTGCCGCTGATCCGCTTGCCTGGGTGGGCCCTACTGATCGCCGGCGCCGTGGCACTCGGGCTTCCCAGCCTGGTTCCGCTGGGCATACCGTGGCCCTCGGCGGAGTTTTTGCGCGCCAACGTCACGGAGGCGATGCGGGTGTACGGCGGGGGCGGCTATTGGAAAATTCTGGCCTTTCGCTGGCGGGAGACCGGGCCGTTCATCGTGCCGCTGCTGCTTTCCGTCCTGCCTAGAACGCTCGGCCTGATGTTGTGGGGCGTAGCCGCCTGGCGATACGGCGTGCTGCGCCAACCGGAACGGCACCGGACTCTCCTCTTTGCGATTCTGGCAGGTGGGGGAGCGATTGGCGGTACCGTCACGGCGGTGCAGGTGCTTGCCGCGTCCTCGGGCCGCTCGTCCGGCCTTCCCTCCGTGATCCAGGAGTTGGGTTCCTCGGTCCCGCTGGCGTTTGCCTATGCCGCCTTGCTGCTCCTCTGGTGGAAGCACGCTCGCACTGCCGCGTTACCCAGCCTTGCCGCCGCCGGGCAGATGGCACTGACAAACTACCTGCTACAGTCGGTGATCCTCGGCTTCTTGTTCTACGGATACGGCCTCGGGCTGTTTGGCCGGATGGGACCGGCGCCCGCGGCGTTGCTCGGCATCGTGCTGTACACCGCGCAACTGGCCATGAGCCGGGTGTTGCTTCGCCATTTCCGGTTCGGTCCTTTCGAATGGCTCTGGCGGTCGATGACCTACGGACGGCGGCAGCCCATGCTGCAGTCTCTTAGCTATAGCCCCTAGGCTTTCGCTTTATGTCCCAGACGTGGCATCGTGTGGACAGGTGTTAACCAATGCCAAGATTGAGGCGGTTTTCTAATCCGCCTCTCCTCCGCCGACGTCGCCGAACTGAACCGGCGCGAGGCCAAGTATACGGCGCCGTACTTTCAGGTCCTCCGGGCCAAGATGATCCTCATGGCCGCCGATGGTCTCAGCAACCTGGCGATTGCTCAGCGTCTCGACACCCGCCGTTACGTGGTATCCATGTGACGCAGGCGATTCTTTCTGGATCGTCTTGCCGGTTTGGAGGCGTGAAATCACATCGTCTACCGGATACACGCCACGTGAAGGGCAGGCGAGGGCGCCTGCCATACGGTTACTTCAACGGATATCCGTGCAGCAGCTTGAATGTCCGGGTCCAGCGCGTCTTCGTGAAGAAGTGCGTCACCACGTCCAATATGTGGTCGAGCCCGATATTGCCGTTCGATAAATCCGACGTCGGCGCATCATACGACCAATAAATAATCAGCGGCGTGCCCACAATGTTCTCGCGCGGCACCAGGCCCCAGTAACGGCTGTCGTCCGAATCGTCGCGGTTGTCGCCCATGGCGTACACAAAACCCTCGGGCACCACCAGTTCGCCGTTCTTCACATGATCAGCCAGCATCTCAGCCGCGCGCGGGCGCAGCGGCATGTTGGGCGGCGCGGCGGGAAAATTGTCGCGATACTGATCCGGGTAGGACGCCGAATGCACCGTGTACGGTTCCTTCACCTGGTGGCCGTTCAGGAACAATTGCTGGTTCTCGAAGTGGATGTGATCGCCCGGGACGCCAATGGCGCGCTTCACGTAATCCTGCGAAATATTCAGCGGATACCGAAACACGATGATGTCGCCGCGCCGCACATCGCGGTACGGCAGCACCTTATTGGCAACCGGGCCGGTGGGGGAGTAGACCAGTTTGTCCACCAGCACATGGTCGCCAATCAGCAGCGTGCCTACCATGGACGCGCTCGGGATCACGAAGGCCTGCACCAGCGTAGTGGTGCCGAACAGCAGCAATACAATCGTGACCATCCATTCGGCGATGAAGCCGCGATGTACTTCCTGGGTAAGCTCCGTAAAGCGCGCGCGCAAGCCGAGCGATCCCGTTCGAGTCTGAGTCTCCACACGCTTATTGTATCGAACCGGCCGCGTCCTTACCGGCTCGTCTGGTACAATCGCCATTAGGAGGGGGGGAATCGCTTGTCCCGAGCCACACAGGAACTACCCCGCAGCCTGGGAGCGTTACGCGTCAGTTCTTTCTCGGAGGCCAAGCTCGCCTGCCTGTCCGTCAAGGACGAACTCCGAAACAATCTGATCTGTAAGATCCAACGCGGAGAAACCCTGTTTCCCGGCGTCCTGGGCTACGAGGATACCGTGGTGCCGCAGATGGTCAACGCCATTCTGTCGCGTCACAACTTCATTTTGCTGGGCCTCCGCGGCCAGGCTAAAACCCGGCTAATCCGACTCATGACAACCCTTTTGGATGAAGCCACGCCTTACCTCGAGGGCTGCGAGATTCACGATCACCCGTACCGGCCCATTTGCCGCCGCTGCCGCGACCTCGTCGCGGCCCATCCCGACGAAGCGCCCATTGCCTGGCTACACCGCGAACAACGCTACGTCGAGAAACTCGCCACGCCAGACGTAACCATCGCCGACATGATCGGCGATATCGACCCGATCAAAGCGGCCCGCCGCGGCCAGGATATCTCGGACGAGCTCACGGTCCACTACGGTCTTCTGCCCCGCGCCAACCGCGGCATTTTCGCCATCAACGAATTGCCGGACCTCGCCGGCAAGATCCAAGTGGGCCTCTTCAATATCATGCAGGAGGGCGACGTGCAAATTAAGGGTTACCCCGTCCGCCTGCCGCTCGACCTCATGCTGGTATTCACAGCCAACCCCGAAGACTACACCGCGCGCGGCAAGATCATCACGCCGCTCAAAGACCGCATTGGCAGCGAAATCCGCACCCACTACCCCGCCACGCTCGAACAGGGCATCGCCATCACCGGCCAGGAGGCTTGGTTGAGCCGGCCTTCGCCGGTGGTGGTGCGCGTGCCCGCCTACATGCGGCAGGTAGTGGAGCAACTGGCCTTCCTCGCGCGCGAGGACAAGCGCATCGATAAGCGCTCGGGAGTTTCGCAGCGCCTGCCGATTTCCGTGCTCGAAAACGTGGTGTCCAATGCCGAGCGGCGCGCTTTGAAAGCCAGGGACGATGTGGCCGTTCCGCGCATCGTGGACCTTTATTGCGCCCTGCCGGCCATCACCGGCAAGCTCGAACTCGAGTACGAGGGCGAACTCAAGGGCGGTGACACGGTAGCGCGAGAGATCATCCGCACGGCGGTCGGCAGGGTCTATACCGAATACTTCGAAGGCGCGAACGTCTCGCATGTCATTCAATGGTTCGACCTCGGCGGTTCCCTGAAATTGGACGAATCCGTCGATTCGGCCACGATGGTCCGCGAACTGAGCGGTATTCAGGGACTGATGGAGAAGACCAAAGCCCTGGGACTCGGTGCCAACGAGCCCGATGCGGTGCGCGCCGCCGCGGCCGAATTCATCCTGGAAGGCCTGTACGCGCACCGCCGCATCAGCCGGAGTGAGGAGCGCGGGTTCGCGGCCGAAGAAAAGAAGCGCGAGCCCCGCGAAGAATCCAAGCCCGAGCGGCCGAATTTCCGGAGGCAGTATAACTGATGAAGAAGCTCCGCTATGCGCTCACAGCTTTTCCGTGCGTCGCGAGACGGTGAAACCAAGGCCTCTTCTATGAAATGGATCCGCTATTCCCGTTACACCGGCGAAGATCTGGGAATCGATGCGCAGGACCTGCTCCAGGCGCTCTCCGATTTTCTTCTCGAAAGCGGCTTCAATACGCAATACATGCCCTTCAGCGAGTGGAACCAGCACACGCTCGAAGACCTCAAGAAGGCCATTCAGGACGCCCTGGAACACGGCAAGCTGTTCGACGATGAAACCTTCCGCGAAATGATGGAGCGGCTGGGCAATATGACGCCCGAGCAGATGGACCAACTGCTCGATCGCCTGGTACAGAAGATGGTCGACGAAGGCAACATCACCATCGAAGAACCCGGCAATCCCAAGACTGGAACCGGCGGGGTCGGCAACCCCAGAGACTCGAAGGTGAAGTTCGAGGTCACTGACAAATCGCTCGACTTCCTCGGCTTTAAGACGCTCAAGGACCTACTCGGCTCGCTGGGCAAGTCCAGCTTCGGCCGCCACGACACACGCGACCTCGCAACCGGCATCGAGACCTCGGGCGCATCTAAACCCTACGAGTTCGGCGACATGCTGAATCTGGACGTCAGCGAGACGCTCTTCTCCGCCATCCGCCGCGAAGGCGCCAAGGTTCCGCTCGACATGGACTATTCCGACCTCCGTGTCCATCAATGCGAGTATCAAAGCTCCTGCGCCACCGTGCTGATGCTGGATTGCAGCCACAGCATGATCCTCTACGGCGAGGACCGCTTCACCCCCGCGAAGAAAGTGGCGCTCGCGCTGGCGCACCTGATCAAGACGCAATACCCCGGCGACAGCCTGCGCTGTGTGCTCTTCCACGACAGCGCCGAGGAACTGGCCATCAGCCGGTTAGCGCGCGTCCAGGTCGGCCCCTACTACACCAATACCCGCGACGGTCTCATCCTGGCGCAGAAGCTGTTGAACCAGGAGCGCAAGGACATGCGTCAGATCGTCATGATTACCGACGGCAAACCGAGTTGCCTCACGCTCGAAGACGGCCGTCTCTACAAGAACGCATTCGGTCTGGACCCGCTGGTGATCAGCCGCACCCTGGAGGAAGTCAACCGGTGCAAGAAGCAAGGTATTCTCATCAACACCTTCATGCTGGCAACGGATTACGGTCTGGTGAATTTCGTCCAAAAGGTAACCGAGATCTGCCGCGGCAAGGCGTACTTCACCACTCCCTTCAACCTGGGCAAATACCTGCTGATGGATTACATGAACCGCAAGACGCGGACCATTCACTGAGCGCCGAACCCGATCGTCGTTGTTCCCTCTGGTTCTACTTCCGGATGGTGCATGAGGAGACCTCCACAGACCATAGAGCCCCTGAAATGGGTGGACGGTATGGGACACCTGATGCAGCGCGTGAGTCGGCCGCGGCCTCTTGGGATCACTACGGTAACGTTTCGCCGGGTTTTTCCGCCCGCCGGCGCTTGTGGTTCAATCACTGATTTCTGGCCTGTGGCGGGTACCTGATCAAGGCCCAAATGCACGCAGTTGGAGCGTTGGCAATCGAAGGCGCCCGTACTGACGGCCTCCGGGCGCTGCCCTCACCCAGCGGCCGATTGGTTCCGCACCGTCGTGAGCCGCGTGGCATCGATGAAATGCTTCGCCTGGGGTCACGGAGTCCGGCACGCATCACCTGCGCGACTGCAAGTCGTTCCCCAATCCAAGTCGAGACCCTGAGGGTCGCCGCTACATTACCCGGAAAACATCATAGCGGTTGACTTCGGCACAGCCAATCGCAAAGGGCAGGTAACCGAAGCGGATCGAGTAGAAGCCAGCAGAGAGTCTGCGGTTCAATACGAAGACACCGCAACGGTTGTCTGGCATCGACCGGACCGCTTCCAGCCGAAGGGGCAGTTGATCGAGTTTGCCGTAGTAGTCGAGGCGGCTGACCACAATGAGATCGCCCGGCTTCGGCAGGGGCGGCGTGTTGGCCAGCGGCTGGGCGCCGGCGCGCTGGCCATAGTAAAGGAAGGCCCACTGGCCGGCGGCCCAGACGGTTGTGCCGCTACGAATGCGTGGAGCCACGAGTTGGTCCACCGCCGAGCGCTGCGAGCCGGCAAGGGTGGAATCGCCCACGATGATCAGGGTGCCGGCAATCCCTCCGGCTGCAATCAGCAGGGCCGTGAGGAAGCGGAACCTCTGCGGTTGAAGGCTGGCGCCATGCAGCACCACCAGCATCGCCGCGGCCGGAACGCCCGGCAGCAGGTACTTGGCTGCCATGTGTACGTACGGCGCGGCGAGCAGGCCGGAACAGGCCCAGAGCGCCAGAGGCAAGGCGTGGCGCTGTTCGCGCAATAAGCCCATAAAAGCCGTGGCGAAGCAAATTCCCAGCGCTGCCGGGACGGCGTATTGATTCAGATTCGATGAATCGCTCAGCGCGGCGAGACCGTAGCCCAGGGCCAATAGCGCCGCGGCGGCCGCGAGGAACTTTCGTCCGGCAATCAGCAGCCAGTAGGCCAGCAGCGGTCCCGTGAGCGCCTGAAAGGAGAGGAAGGCCACCAGGTTGCGCGGAATGTTGCGCGTGGACGTAAGCTGCTGGAACGCGCCTGCCACGCCGGCATTGGGCGCCCGATCGCGGTTCAGAGCGAGGATTGCCACTACCAGCAAAACGGTCAGCAGCAGCGGCCAGAGATAGGCAGCCGCACGTTTCAGGCTCGATGGCACCAGCAGCAGCGCTGCCACCGCAAACAGCATGGCGGTGGTGCCCCGGCACGTGATGGCCAATGCCAACAGCGTACCGGCGGCGATTCCCGTGCCGACGCGCAAGTTCTCGCGAAACGCCAGCGCGCGGCCGATTCCGAGCATGGCGAAGGCGGCTGCCATGATGTCCGGCATGCAGGTGGCGGCCATCGCCAGGGTCACTGGGTTGGAGGCAACCAACAAGCCCACGGCGCCGGCCTGCATGCGGTCGCAGCCCAGCCGCGCGGCCAAATCCACGCTGGCCCAGAGCAGCAGGCATAGCAGCAGCAACTGGTAGAGGTGCGCGATCCATTCGCGGTTGCCGAGCGCCGCCACGGGCGCCAGCACGTAGGCCGGTATGGCTCCGCCCAGCCAGTATTGGGAAAGCAGTTGCCGATCGCCCGCATTCCAGACCTGTTCGAAATCGCCGGGGTGCAGCGGATCGGTGAAGACGTGTCGGGCCGCCGTCAGAAACAGCGGATCGTCAATGGTAAACGGTTTGTTGAGAAAGGGAAACAGCAGCACCGTGGCCAGCGCCATGCCGGGAACCGCGCCGCGCAGGTTCACGAGGGGCGCCGGTCCGCCACCATGCCCGGCCGGGCGAGGAAAACGAACTGATAGCCCATCAGGCTGGGCAGCAGCCGGGTGAGCGCAGCGTGAATGGCGTTGATGGCGCGGATCAGCGGATGGGTGGGGGCGAGGCCGAGTACTAATTCGACCGGCGTGATGGTGGCGCGGGTTTCCAGGATCTCGTAGCCTGCTTCTTCCAGGAAGCGGCGCGCGGTCTTGCGCGTGAAGAAATAGACGTGGGTACGGTCCAGGATGCCGCGCTCGGCATAGTTGAAATGGCCGAACAGCAGGCTGAGGCGCACCGCGAAGTGGGCTACGTTGGGCAGCGAAACCACCAGGCAGCCGTTCGGCTTCAAGACGGATTTGGTCTCCTCCAGCAGTTGCTGGGGACGCAGCAGATGTTCGAGCACGTCGAGCAGCAGGACGCGGTCGAAGCGCCGGCCGTTCAGCCGGCGGAACAGGCTGGCGGCGTGGTTGAGGTCGGCGCTGAAATATTCTTCCAAGGCGTGAATCTGGGACGGTTCTGGAAGGGCATCGATTCCGACCACTCGATTGCCGGCCTTTTGCAGTTCGGCAGCGAAGAAGCCCTCGCCGCAACCGATATCGAGCACGTCGTGATTGCAGCCGATCAGGCGGCGCGCGTAATCATGGCTCGAGTGGCGGCTCCGCTTGATGGGGTAGTGGACGAAGTACTCGGCGAATTCGGGCGCGCGCCTCACCGACCGGCAAGTCTGCTGGTAGCGCCACACCGCGCGCAACACATCGGCGGCATATTTCAGGCCATCCACGTTGCACAGTTCGACGCCGTAGTAGGTCGGGATGGGGACTTCGCGAATCTGGAAGCGCTGATGGTGCAGTTTGATGATGATTTCGGTATCGAAGTGGAAATCGGACGTCATGTGCGTGAAGTCCAGTTGGGCCAGCGCGTGCAGATTGTAGGCGCGATAGCCGCTGTGGAACTCCGTGAGGTTCATGCCGAGGGCGCGGTTCTCGATCATGGTCAGGATGCGGTTGCCGGCGTACTTGTAAAGCGGCATGCCGCCGCGCAGCGGGCCGCCGTAAGCCTTCATCATGCGCGAGCCGAAGACTGCATCGGCCTCGCCGGTGACGATCGGGTGATAGAGGCGGGCCAGGATCTCAGGGGCGTACTGGCCATCGCCATGGAGCAAAATCACAACGTCGAAGCCCTTTTCCAGGAAGTAGCGGTAACCGGCCTTCTGATTGCCGCCATAGCCCAGATTGTTCCGGTGCTTCAGCACGTGGAGCTTTGGAAGACCGAAGACGGTCTTGAGGCCCATAGCGAGTTCAAAGGTGGCGTCCTGGCTCGCGTCGTCGAAGACCACGACCTCTTCCACGTTGTTCCAGACCGCCGGAGGGATGCGCTTGAGGACGGGGACGATGGTGGCGAGGGCGTTGTAGGCCACGACCAGGATGCCGATGCGCTTGCCCTGGCAATCCGCGATGGCGTCATCCAGCGGCTGGGCGTAGCCCGGCCGCGGCTCGTAAGCGAGCGGCATAGCCACTCCCACCTGTGCTTCTTCAGCAGATCGCGGTTCCGGCATGAACGTCCCGTCTGTTTAATGGTACTCCGCCTTCGTTCGCTCCCAGAAGGCCGGCCGCAGGGACCGCCGCAAGCGTGGGCACCGGCTTTAAGATAGCGGCCGTCGCTGAGAGACCCGCCGGGAGACGATTCCGTTCGGTAACGATTTCGCGATCACACAGGGCGTTTCACGCAGGCAAGACCCGGCGTTGTGTATTGAACAAGGTCTTGGTAAATTGTAGCTCGGCAGACGAGACGCATATATGCGATCACGCATACAGCGTGTCGGCAATTGGCGCGCACTGGGGAGTAAATATGTCAGCCGGTGAGGTAAACCCAAACAGAACGACGGTGACGCTGCACGTGGTTTCAAGCCTGGATGGATTCATCGCCAGGAAGGACAACAGCGTCTCGTGGCTGGACGGTTATGGAGACGTCTACGAAAGAGGGGTTTCGGAAGACGGTGCTGAAGAGATCGTCAAAGCCATAGACTGCTACGTGTTAGGTTCCCGCACATATGAGCACGCTCTTCAACTTGGCTGGCCGTATGGCGATACTCCGACCGTCGTTGTCACAAGCAGAAATTTGCCGTCCACGAGGAAGAGCGTGGGGTTCTATTCAGGGGATCTCAACAAATTGGTTGATGTGGTCCTGGCGCCTCGATACGGAAACATCTGGTTGGTGGGAGGGGCTATCGTATGCGAGAGTTTTCTCCGGCTCGGCTTGGTGGATGAAATCAGACTGACCATTGCGCCGGTTTTATTGGGTGACGGGTTGCGCTTGTTCGGTAATTCCGGCGCCGAACGGAGATGGCAATTGAAGGATGCCGTCGCTTACAAGAACGGCTTTGTGGCGTTGCGTTATGGGCGCCAAACAGCCAACTGCTAGCCCTGAAAGGGGGCGAGGCTGGGCGTCACGGTACATCATGTCGAATAACGGTGGCATCATCGGGGTATCAGATCATGGCGGTTGGGCGGTGCTGGTGACGGTGGCGCCTGATGGGACGCTCCTCGACCGCCGCCGGGTAGACCTCGTGGGCGCGGGCCTGCCGAAGCTTCCGCACCACAGCGAAGGCCAAGGGCTCCCGCTCGATGAGGCTGTGGAGTTAGTAGAGCGCGTGCGCGAATCGGCGGAGAGGCACGCGGTCCTTGCCTTGGACGCCGTCACGACGGCGGTGCCGCGGATCCTCGGTGTCGCGCTTCGCGAGTGCCCACGTTGGCTTCCACCGACCATTGCTGAGCGGATCAAGGACTACCGGTCACAGAACGTCGCCGACTGGGTGATGTACCGCAAGGCCCTTGCCGCCGAAGCCGAGGTGCGCGGTTGGAGCGTCCACTGGTACGACGCAAAGAAGGTGTTTGATGCCGCTAGCCGGGCTCTGCGGATCGAGAATCTCGACGCTCACTTCCTGCAGGTGAGGAAATCCATCGGGCCGCCCTGGGGCAAAGATCATAAGCTTGCAATGGCGGCGGCGATCGTTGCGACGAAGGCGCGCTAGACAGCTCTTGCTTATCCCGTTGTTTCAGCAGACTCCAATAGCTTGGGGTCCGGTCCACGAAAATCTATAGCGCCACGTATCTGCTCATAATGCGTGGACTTACGCCACGTCCCGAGGCCAAGCAGAGTTCGGAACGCAGCCATCGGTAGATGCCGACGATTGTGTCGAAAGACGAATTCATCGAGATAAACCTGGATTTGCTCTCGCCTCACACCATGATCGGTTCCGATCAGCCATTGCTGCAGGTTGCCAATCGCGCGATCCGCTCGCGGGACGGACTTTGCGCCTTTCCGTAGATCGCTCCGCGGAGGTTGAGGGTCTGCGCATCGACCTGCTGGAGACGAATCAGGGGATCTTCTGCACCGGCAACGCTCAGCCCACCGCCGCTGGGGCAGCCCTTGCTGGCAACACTCGGGCGGGAACTCAGAGACGCATGCCGAACCGGATTGTGGTGGAAGGGCACACGGATGCCAGGCCGTTCCGCAATGCCGGGCCATCGAATGGTTATGGCAACTGGGAGTTGGCCATGGATCGCACCAACGCGGCCCGCAGGCTGCTCCTTGCCGCTGGAGTGAGGCCGGCACAGTTGATCGAGTTACGCGCATTCGCGGATCACAAACTACTCAACGAGAAAACTCCGTACGACGCCAGGAATCGGAGGGTATCAGTGGTAGTGAAGTTATACATGACAATACAAGAGTAACGACGTAACCTAAGTCCCACATTTCAGTAGCCCGCTAACTAACTCATTACACTTCACAGACAGTAGAGCAGGCGGAATTCGCCTGCCAGCAGCCGAGCCGGCTCTCCGCGTGTTGGAGGTTCGCCCGGCAACGTGACGATGACCACATATACAATACCGGTGCGGAACGTAACACTATCGGCCGCGAAGAAGTCGCTGGCCTCAATTGATTGGTTGCCGGAGAACCCTATCTAAGTAGCACAACGATTGGTGAACGAAATCGAACCTGGACCAGAGGTCCGAGTCCCGCCCGCAACCGTGGAAGCAGCAGTAGGATAACTCCCTCAGCAGGAGACTTATCCACAACTGTGCGGTATGGGTTCGTTCGCACTGAAGAAACATACAGTTCGCAATGAGATCGAAGAAAGAGGGATGAAATGGGTATTGAACAAACGGCATCATATATGCATGGGGCAAGGAGCCGCTCCGTACGGCATCTTACTCGAAACATTGCGGTCATCACCGGTGGCTTCCTGCTGCCGGCAGTACTTATGGCTTACCCCAGCAACCCGCCACTGGGGCTGACTGGCGCGCCTGGGGAGGGAACCTGCGCAAGTTGCCATAGCCCACTCACCGCGGGCAGCGGCGTCACCATCACCTTCGGCAGTCTCACCTATACCCCGGGCGGAGCGGCTATCAACCTCATGGTTGCCATGAGTCCGGGGGTTCAGGACGGGTTTGAACTATCGTCCCGGGCCCTGAACAATAACAGCCAGGCTGGAACTCTCACGGCCGGAGCCAACAGCGTAGTTTCCACCAGCGGCTCCGTGCAGTACGCCTACCAATCCGGCCCGGACGTCTCCTGGGCGCTCACATGGACGCCACCGGCCACCAACGTTGGCAACGTGGTGATGTACGTCACGGGCATCGTGGGAGGGGGTGGCACATTTTCGAACAGCTATACCCTGACTCCTGCGGCCGGCCCTCCACCGCCATCCCCGACCCTGTCAGCAAGTCCGTCGGCTTTGACGTTCGCTTCCTCCGGAACAACGCCGCCCGCTCAGACGATACAAGTCACGAGCAGCGCTTCGGCCATTGCCTTCACCACCAGTGTGTCGACTTCTTCTGGAGGCAACTGGCTGTCCGCAACTCCGGCCGGCGGCAATACGCCGCTCGGTGTGAGTGTCACGGCAAATCCGGCCGGTCTTGCCACCGGAACTTACACAGGCACGGTTTCAGTGGCTTCTACGGGCGCGTCCAACAGCCCTCAAACCGTCGGAGTTACTTTTAACGTGACCGCGGTGCCGCCGCCACCACCCGTCCCGACTTTGGTTTCCACGCCATCCGCGTTGAGCTTCTCCGCGGCAACGGCTGGTAGCACGGTGGCCGCGCAATCGCTGCACGTAACCGGCAGCGATGCCTCCGCCTTGCCGGTGGCAGCGGCCGCATCAACGTCCTCCGGAGGCAACTGGCTCGCCGTGACTCCGGGCACTGGCACCGCGCCGGCGGATTTTTCCGTCAGCGTTACGACCTCGAGCCTGACCGCCGGGCACTACACGGGCGCCATTACTCTCACGTCCAGCGGAGCCTCGAATAGCCCGCTAAACATCCCGGTAAATCTGACGATCGGTTCCACACCGCCGCCGCAGACTGGTCCTTTGCAATTCAGCCTCGATGTGTTGGACAAGCTATCGGGCGGTCCCGACGAGTTGCTTCTTGCCGGCACTGGGTCGGTTTCCGGTACCGGCAGGGTCACAGCCGGCGGCCTGTTCACGCGATTCACGCCAAGCTCGGAAGAGGGACAGATCCATGTCGTAAGCACCGGGAGCTGGACAGCCAGCAGCATGGTCAGTTTCACTCCGCTTTCCGCCACCAGCACTTCCGGCGGTGTGCTGGTGATCATGGTGAATCTGAGTACAGCCGGTGGCTCCACGACACCGGCTACCATGAGGATCGCTCAGACGGGCAGCGATACCGGCGTTACGCTGACCATCACGGGAGGCGCCAACTTTACGCCGACGGGCGCCGGGCAGGACTCGATCGTTGCTTCATCCGGTTCGGGCGGCTGTCCGGCGCCGGGTGGCGGCGGTGGAGGCAGCCACGAAGACATAAGCGAGCGCAGATAGTGACGTCTCCGGTTTGAGCAACGGGAGGGTGACTCGCAGACGGGCCACTCTCCCAGCCAAATTCGTCACGCGACCCGGGAAGCGATCGGCGCGTGTTCCGGGACCTACCCGCAGGAGCCGGTCTGCATCATACTGAAAGAATGCTGACCGAACTGCCGGCTTGGAAGGCCCTCGAGAGTCACTGGCGCGAGATACAAGGCACGCACCTCCGTTCGCTGTTCGCCGGCGATCCGGCGCGTGCCGAAGACCTGGCCATCGATGCCGCCGGGATCTATTTCGACTACTCGAAGAACCGGATCACTCGCGAGACTCTCGGCCTGCTCATCGATCTCGCCAACCAGTGCGGGCTCGACGAGCGCCGGCTGGCGATGTTTCAAGGCGACAAGATCAACCGCACGGAGAATCGGGCCGTGCTGCACGTGGCGTTGCGCGCGCCGCGCGAAGCCTCCATCGTGGTGGATGGCGAAAACGTAGTCCCGAAGGTCCACGAGGTATTGGACCGCATGTCGCAGTTCGCTGTGCGGGTGCGAAGCGGCGAATGGAAAGGCCACTCCGGCAAGGCCATTCGCAACGTGGTGAACATCGGGATCGGCGGCTCCGATCTCGGCCCCGTGATGGCTTACGAGGCGCTGCGGTCCTACAGCCGGCCCGAACTGCAGTTCCGCTTTATCTCCAACGTGGATGGCACGGATTTCTACGAGGCCACGCGCGGTCTCGATGCCGAAGAGACACTGTTCGTCGTCTCTTCCAAAACCTTCACGACCATCGAGACCATGACCAACGCGGAGAGCGCGCGCCGCTGGGCGCTCGACCGGTTGGCGAGCGAAGCTGCCATCGCCAGGCACTTCGTGGCCGTCTCCACCAACGCTGAAGCGGTGCGCCGGTTCGGCATCGATACCGCCAACATGTTTGGATTCTGGGACTGGGTGGGTGGCCGCTACTCGATGGATTCGGCCATCGGCCTTTCCACCATGCTGGCCATCGGACCCGAGAATTTTCAGTCGATGCTGGCCGGTTTTCACGCCATGGACGAGCACTTTCGCACGACGCCGTTCGCTCGGAACCTGCCGGTAGTGATGGGGCTGCTGGCCGTCTGGAACAACAACTTCCTGGGAGCGGACACGGTGGCCGTTTTGCCCTACGACCAATACCTGAAGCGTTTCCCGGCGTATCTCCAACAGCTCACCATGGAGAGCAATGGGAAGGGGATGACGTTGGCGGGTTCAACGGCCGAATGGCAAACCGGTCCGGTCTATTTTGGCGAGCCCGGCACCAACGGCCAGCATTCCTTTTACCAACTCATTCACCAGGGGACCCGGGTGGTGCCGTGCGATTTCATCGGATTCGCACGAAGCTTGAATCCACTGGGCGAGCATCACGACCTGCTGATGGCAAACATGTTTGCGCAGGCCGAAGCCCTGGCGTTCGGCAAGACGAAGGAAGAGGTGCTCGCCGAGGGGACGCCGGAGTGGCTCGCGCCGCATCGCATTTTCCCGGGGAACCGGCCTTCGAATTCGCTGCTCATCGACAGCTTGACGCCAGACGTGCTGGGCCGCCTGGTGGCGCTTTACGAGCACAGCGTCTTCACGCAGGGAGTCATCTGGAACATCAACTCTTTCGATCAGTGGGGCGTGGAACTGGGCAAGAAACTGGCGGGCGAAGTGGTGACGGAATTCAAAAAGGGCAGTTCCTCGAAGCCGATCGTTAAGCGGTACCTCCGTCTCAGGCGTCACTGATCTTGCGCCGGCTGCGGCGCGGTGGCGAGAGATTCGGTAATCCCCGACCCGGTGTATGGCATCCCGCAGCCGAATGGAAATCGGCGCGATATACTTTGACGGAGGATGATCCCATGCGCAAGAAGCTCGCCGCCGCGTTGTTTCTCGTCTCCTGCGCCACCTTGTTGGCACAAGTGGCCACGGTCGATGTTCCCTACCAGAAGTTCATTCTGAAGAACGGCCTGACCTTGCTCGTGCATGAAGACCACAAGGCGCCCATCGTCGCCGTCAACGTCTGGTATCACGTTGGATCGAAGAACGAGCGGCCCGGGAAGACCGGCTTTGCGCACCTGTTCGAGCATCTGATGTTCGGGGGAAGCGAAAACCACCAGCAACGATACATCGAGGCCATGGAACCGCTCGGAGCGACCGACCTGAACGGCACTACCAACGAGGATCGAACGAACTACTTTCAAAACGTGCCCACGCCGGCTCTGGACTTCACCCTCTGGCTCGAGTCGGATCGAATGGGGCACCTGCTCGGCGCGATCGATCAGAAGACCCTCGACCTGCAGCGCGGCGTGGTTCAGAACGAGAAGCGCCAGGGGGAAAACCAGCCTTATGGCCTCGTTTGGGAACTGATCACCAAGGCTACCTACCCCGCCGGCCATCCGTACTCGTGGACCGTGATCGGGTCCATGGACGACTTGAATGCGGCCTCCATGAGCGACGTCCAGGAATGGTTCAAGACCTACTATGGACCGTCCAACGCGGTTCTCGCCGTAGCCGGCGACATCGACGCCAACACCGCCCGGCAAAAGGTGGAGAAGTACTTCGGCGATATTCCCGCCGGACCTCCCATTGCCGCGCATCGCGTCTGGATCGCGAAGATGACCGGCACTCACCGGCAAGTGGCTCAGGACCGCGTTCCGCAGTCGCGCATCTACAAGGTTTGGAACGTGCCGCAGTACGGCTCGCCGGACGCCGATTACCTGGACCTGCTCGCCGCCGTGCTAACCCAGGGCAAAAGCTCGCGGCTTTATAAACGGCTGGTCTACGACGACCAGATCGCCACCGACGTGGCCGCCTTCAACTCCTCCGCCGAGATTGGGGGCCAGTTCCTGATTCAGGCCACCGCCCGCCCGGGCGACGACCTGACGAAAGTGGAGACGGCCCTCGACGAGGAACTGGCGCGTCTGCTCGAGAGCGGACCGGCGGCCCAGGAACTGGAGCGCGTGAAGAACCAGCGGCTCGCCGGGTTTCTGCGCGGGATCGAACGGATCGGAGGCTTCGGAGGGAAATCCGATCTACTGGCCAGCAACCAGGCATACCTCGGCAGTCCCGATGCTTACAAGGCCAGCCTCAGACGGATCGAGGGGGCAACGCCGGAAGACCTCCGGTCAGCCGCAAGACGGTGGCTCGCCGACGGCGTCTTTGTCCTCGAAGTCCATCCGTTCCCGAAATACGAGACAGCCCAGACCGGGGCGGATCGTAAGCGGTCCCCCGAGTTGGGCGCGGCCCCGGAATTGCGGCTGCCGAAGCTGCAGCATTCCACTCTCACCAACGGGATGAAGGTGGTATTGGCGGAACGGCACGAAACTCCGCTGGTGAATTTCTGGCTGGTGCTGGATGCCGGTTATGCCGCGGACCAGTCAGCCCTGCCGGGTACCGCCCAGGCAGTCGCGGCCCTGCTGACCGGGGGCACCAAGAGCCGCACGGCCCTGCAGATTAGTGACGAACAGGGATTGCTGGGCGCGCAGTTGGGAGCGTTCTCGAATTTCGATGCGTCAGTAGTCCGGCTCTCCGCGCTCAAGGCCAAACTGAATCCCTCCCTGGCGCTGTATGCCGACGTGATCCTCAACCCCGCATTTCCGCAGGAGGACTTCGCGCGCCAACAAAAACTGCAGATCGCCGCCATTCAGCGTGAAAAAGTCACGGGAATTGCCATGGGCCTGCGCGTGTTACCGGCCTTGCTCTACGGAAAGGGACACTCGTATGGGAATCCTCTGACCGGCTCCGGGACGGAGGAGTCGGTAGCCAAACTCACCCGCGAGGACTTGGTGAAGTTCTACCAGACCTGGTTCCACCCGAATAACGGCACGCTCATCGTAGCCGGGGACACCACCATGGCGGAGATCGCTCCGATTCTGGAAAGGCTATTTGCCGGTTGGCCGAAACGCGATGTCCCGGCCAAGAACATCGGCCACGTGCCGTATCCGGCCAAGCCCGTGGTGTACCTCATGGACCGTCCCGGCGCAATGCAGTCCGACATCCTGGTGGGCCAGGTGGCGCCGCCGCGAAACAGTCCGGATCAGATCGCCATCCAAACCATGAACTCGATCTTCGGAGGCGACTTTGGTGCGCGCGTCAATATGAACTTGCGGGAGGACAAACACTGGTCGTACGGCGCGACGACGATCTTGTTCGGCGCGCGTGGGCAGCAGCCCTTCCTCGCATACGCTCCGGTGCAGACGGACAAGACGAAGGAGTCACTCGACGAGTTGAACAAGGAGTTCCTCGGGATCGTCAACGACCGCCCGCCGACCGCCAAGGAACTGCAGCGCGCGCAGAACTCAATGACGCTGACGCTTCCCGGGTCGCGCGAAACCATCAACGAATTGGGGAATTCGATTCTGGAACAGGTACAGTTCGGGCTGCCGGACGACTACTACGAGACGTTTGCGCACAAAGTCCGGTCGCTTGACGTGCCTGCCGTGACCGATGCCGCCAAATCCACGATCCGCCCGGACAGTCTGGTGTGGGTGGTGGTCGGAGATCGCGCCAAAATCGAGAGCGGGGTCCGCCAACTCGGACTCGGCGAAGTAAAATTCCTCGACGCCAACGGGAATCCGATGTAGGTCAAGTCTAAACCCCTGTTCACTTAAACCAACGAATGGCCCTGCTCCGCCCCCCGAAACTCGTGGGCGGGGTTGGCTGAAGACACTTCTCCCGGAACGAGACTTCCGGGAGCTTGAGCGTCTACTACCACGTTTTGCGCGTTACGCGTCAACGTGACCGCCATGCCGATCTCGTCGGGTGCAGGTTTGCCCACAGCCGTCCGAGTACCTTCTCATCAAACCGGCAGCAATTCACCAGGTCCCAAACCTCGATGGAGTCGTTGGTGATGTCCTCCTGATTACCATCCCCGGCCGCGTGAAGGACGGCGTCGCAGGGGTCCCCGGCTAGCTTTAGCTTGGGTGGAGGCCGGCCCTCTGTAGTTGAAACTGCAGGAGTCCGGGTCCTTCTATTATGAGGGACTCGTATGTTCCAACCATTACGGAGGATGCAGTCTACCAGGACAACCTGCGGCTCAGCCACCTCGAGTACCGCCGGCAACAGATTTATCTTCGTTCCCTGCCGCGATGCCTCGGGCTGGTGCTGGGCAATGCCTGCAATATAGACTGCCCCCATTGCTATCAGGCCAAGAACGGCGATAACCTGCTCAAGCCGCCGGCCATCGGCCGCGAATTGCGGCGCGAGTTCGCCGGCTTCTATCCGCACCTGGCCACGCTCCGAATTCAGGGCGGGGAGGCCTTCGCGTTCACCGGATTCCGGGAGCTGATTGAAGACGTGCGCGCGACCGTCGAGCGCCCGATCCTGAGCGTCAGCACCAACGGAACGCTGATCGATGAGGACTGGGCCGAGGCGATCGTGCGGGCGCCGTTCCGCAACCTCACTGTGTCGATCGATGGCGGAACTCCCGAGACTTACGCGCGGCTGCGGCGGGGCGCCGATCTCGGCCAGGTACTGGAGAACGTGCGGCGCATTCAGCGCTGGAAGGCCAGGCTGGGCAGCGAGATGCCGTACCTGGATTCCTTCTTCGTGGTGATGCGTTCAAACTTCCGCGAGATTCCCCGATACGTCAGCCTGATGGCGGAGCACGGCTTCACCGAAATCGGTTTGCAGACCGTTTCCATCAATGGCGAAAACACTTCGCGGGAGCCCGCGCTGGTTCGCAATGAGCTGATCGCGGACGGCGACGAGGTGCGGGAGTTGCACTCCCTGATGCGCCATCTGATGCCCAGGGAGCGGCCTCGTTTCCACATGATTCGTACCAGCGGGCTGACGTCCCTCTTCGAGCAACACGGCCTGGATTCGGAGTTTCTGGAGGAGCGGACGGAGGGCCTCTATCCGGACAGCACGGATCTTCCCCCAAGCGGCGGGATCTCGTTGTGCCCCAATCCATGGACCACCTTATTCGTGGTCGAGAACGGCAATGTGCACCTGTGCTTCCTGTCCGAACCCATTGGCAATCTCTACGAAGCGCCGCTGGCCGCCATCTGGAATTCGCCGCGGGCGATGGCCAAACGCAGCGACATGATCTCCGGTCGGTACCTCCGCTCCGGCTGCTCGCGGCAATGGTGCGGCTGGCGCGAAGGCAAGACGGCAGCCACGCCGGCAACGGAGGAATTCGCGGCCCTGCGCGCGGAGATGCGCGAACTGGCCGCCCGAGCGGCAGCGCGCGGGCCGCTGGTGCAGATCGGCGAAGAGCAGCCCAACATCGCGGCCGTGCGCCGCCTGGTGGCATCCCGAGACCTGCAAATCCGCGAACTCGAAGCCATGTTTGTTCGACTCTGCGAGCAGAACGAGGAAATCCATGTGCGCGGCCAACAGTACATCACGCACCTGGAGGAGCAATGCGGACGGATGCGCAGTTTGCCCTTCGTGCGGCTGGCGGACAAGGTTTCGAACCTATGGATGAAGCTGTGGGGAAAGTGACCGTAACCTGACACCCTTTGCCCGGGGATAGGCGCCGCCTTCCGATCCGCGACTTCCCTGCCCCGTTCCTTCGGCAATAAATGATGAGACTCAGAGTGTCCAGAACGCTGTGTAACCGCGCTGCTCTATAATCAGGCAATGCCCCGTTGCTTGCTTTTGATCTGTTGCTGCGCTCCGCTGCTGTTCGCCCAATCCGACGAGATCCACGCCATGCTGAAAAATTCCGAAGCCGCCTGGAACCGGGGCGACCTGGTGGCCTTCGCTTCGGACTACGAGAACTCCCCCAGCACCACCTTTGTCGGCAAGGAACTGACCCGCGGGGGGACAAACGCGATCCTCGAACGTTACCGCCGCGCCTACTCAACGCCGGAAGCCATGGGTGCGTTGACCTTTTCCGAGATCGAAGTACGGCCCCTGGGCACAGGCTACGCGCTGGCGCTTGGGAAGTTCGCGTTGAAGCGTACCGCGGCCGGAGGTGGCGATGCCAGCGGCCGTTTCACGCTGGTGCTGCACAAGACCAAGGCCGGCTGGAAAATCATCCACGACCATTCGAGTTAGTTAGTGAAGTGATTGGAACTGCACGGTCACTTGCGATTCGAGCCGCGCACCAGCACCGCCTCACGCGGCTGCAGTTCGCCTGAGGTGAAGCCCACACATAAGTGGGTCCACGTGGCGTTGCAAGCCGGTCTGGACTCAAGCCAATCGCGGTAAGCGGGGATCGGGAAGAAATTGGGTCGAGGCCCGAGCGACTGGATTAACGACTCGATATCCGCGGACTGGCCGACCTTAGCCAACGGAGCTACCCACTGGTCGTAGGTAGTTCCGCGGGCACTCCGCTCGGAGGACAGAACCAGGATGGCATCGCTGCCCGCCCGGTTTGCCGGTTCGCATTTCCACACCAGGCGCCAGGCACGCCACCAGAAACCGCCGCTCGTCAGTTGCAAAAGGTGCCGTCCGAGACCTAGAACCCTAGCGATTGGGCTAAGCATCGGTATCCCGGGTACTGGTCATGATCGACTGCCAGATTCGGATTGCGTGGAACATGTTGTGGAAGGCTATGTATTCATTGTTCTGCAGATCCACCTCCGGATCAACGTCGGCAACTGCCACGCCATCGGTGTCCTGATCCATTGCAAGAACTGCCTTCTGGGGAGTCAGTGCGCCATTTTCCACTTTGCACGTAAAGGCGAAATCGCGGTCGTGCCCGCCCAGGTCGCCATGCCAGATCACCAGGAAGTCTCCCGTCGGTTGGCTGTTCTTGTAGGCGTGCAGCGCCACCACGTCGGACCTGCTGTGCACCAGGTCTACATAGGCCTCCTGCAGCGATGTGTCATGGGGCGCTAGCAGTTGGGCGATTCGCTCCGGCATGCCTTCAACGCGGGCCAGGCCAAGAAACTGCGTCAGTTTATCGCCGGATAGTACGAAACCGGGTGTCTGGATATCAATCGACACGCGCTCCCGGCTCCCGGCGCGCGTAATGTGGATCGATGCGGATCCCTCGACGGTGCGCAGAGGGTCGCTTTCCTGCCCGGACGTGGTCCCCGTACGGTTGGTCAAGTCGAGTCGCGGCACATTATGCGTCTCGTCATAAGCGACCGAGTAGCGCACGATGGCATCGGCATCGCTGAGATCGAAGAACGATGGCAGCGGACCGTCCGACTGCATCGCCGCCAGACGATCCCAGGCGGTCACGTACCCGGAGCGAAGCTGGCCCGCGAAGTTTCGCAAATCCAGCAGGACACCGATCTGGTTGCCAGCAATCTCGCGCTTCAAAGCAGGGGCGCCCGAAAGGGACCTGCGCACGGCCAGCGCAAAACGATGAAGCGGCGTATAGTGGATGCTGTTCTGCGACACGCTTGGAAAGCTATAGATGCGAACAAGGTTGGCCGCAGGATCGAAAAGATAGATCCCATCCGCTTCGTGCTTGCCGGTGACGCGAACCACGAGATATGCGGGTGAACCGTCGCTCAAACGGAAAACGAGGGTTCCGCGACCGGGGTTCCTCGGGTCCGTCGGCTTGGTGATCTCACCGGACTCTGACTCATAGTCCACCGGCCTCGGCGGGGGCTGAGTGAATTCCTCCTGCACACTTCCAGCCTGGAAAAGGGACGCCACGGAGCTGAGCACCTGTTCCCCATCCTCCGGCAATACCAGAAAATCCGGCTGGCTGATCGTCTCGGTTCCAGAGCCTTCCGTGTGGGTCGATGCCGGCGGAACCGGAGGGCTCGGCGCAGCGAAAATCGAGAAATCCAGCAGATGGGTGTGGATGGTGTGCCGGTCACCGCCGGAAAAGAAAAACAGGATCTTGGCGTGGTCGGTCTCGTCGAAGCGGTATTCCAGACGGATGTCGACTTTTCGAAAGAAGTGCAGCAGCCGCTCGTCGGTGCGCGTGCAGCTCATGATGTATCGCGGAGTGAGTTGGCTATCAAGCGTGGTTTGGGCGGAGAGAACCGCACTCACCGTGCTGGCGAAGACGTCCTGGACGTCGAACAGGTCCATACAAGACTACTTCGTATCCTGCTTGACACCGATTGACGACATCCAATTGTGGAGGGTGCCGAGGATGTTCATGACTACGTCGCCCATATCCAGGACCGTGTTGGTCAGGTCCGTCTTGGGGCGGCTCCTCAAGTCCGTTTTGGTTGAGAGGCTCAAGATGGCACTGCCGCTGTCCAGGAGGTCGGTAAGCAGCGTCAGCTTGGTTCCGTCGTCTGCCAGCCCGAACATCACCAGTGCTTTCCATTCCGGATTGAGGATGTCCGTCTTGGCGTCCTGAATTAGGTACACCACCAGGTATCGGCTGCCGGCCGAGGTCTTCGGCAACTGAAAGACGACGGGGAACGAGATCGTGCCATCCAAAGTGATGGCTGCGGCCACTTCGGGGATGGTGGCCACCGCCCGCGCCAGCAGGGCATCCTTACCCTCGATCAGGAGGAAGGGCGTAAGCGCCGTGAGCCCGCCTGGCTGCGGGGGCGCCGCCACCAGGTCGAACGTGATGGTGTTCTGGCTGAAATGCTCCTTGCGGGTCTGGTCGTTAAGGAAAACCAGGTTCACCGACTTCTGCGACATTTCGCTGATGCCCACCTGCATGGAGGCCTTGACGCTAGGAATGATGTACTGGGTAGGCGGGATGAATCCCTTGAACTGGGCCTGCACCTCGGCCGAGTATTCGAGCGAGGTCTGGTTCAAACGCTTCTGCGCTTCCACCAGCGAGTTGGCAATGTTGTGGAAGAAATCGTCCAGGCCGGGTTGATCGGCATCGCCAGGTTTTGGCACGGTCATGTTCTGGCCGATGAAGTCCAATTGCGCCTGCGTGATCGCCTCGCCCGCCTGAGGGTTGTTGGGATCGTTCGAATTCTTGATGCCCTTCTTGTTGTCCAGGATGGCGCTGGCCACGTCCATCAAAGCTTGGGCATTTTGGCGGATTTGAATCCGGCTCTGCGGGTCGTCAACGCCGCTTTTCACAGCCTGGGTCAACTGCTGGAAGTCAAGGTAGATCGTCTTGACCCGCAGAAGCAGATCGTCTTTGGTGTACTTTACAGGCACCGCGAGCCCTTTGCTCTATTTCACTGTCATGGTGAAGGTCTTCGAAGCCGTCAGAGGGGGTGCTGAGCTATCGGTGACCGTGACATCGAACTTGATGGTGGCGCCTGCCGCCGCGGTGGGAGTGCCGCCAATCTTGCCTTCCTTGAGTTCGAGGCCGCCCAGGTCGGCGCCGGCCGCAGGCGCGAAGGTGTAGGGCTTGGTGCCGCCGCTCGCGTCCAGGGTCACCGCGGTCATTGCCGTTCCATGCGTTGTACTTGGCAGATTGCCATCGGTGACGATCGCCAGCGGCGCCACTAGCTGCTTCAGGCCATCCAGAATCGGCTTGGCGCTGTTGCTGGGCAGAATCGTACCGGCTGGAACGGGAGCAGCGTTCTTCAGCAGTTCCGTCATGACGCCTTCGTCGGAAGAGATGGCGTTGATTTCGCAATGAATTTGAGCCGAGGCCTGGAACGAAGCCGAGGTGCGCTGCGAATAGGAAGCGTTGACGGCAACGGCCAGCAGGGGGGTTTTCAGCCCGAGCGAACCACCGATGGAGAATTCGCTTCCACTGGTCATCTGGAGATCTGCCTTCACGTCCACTACGGTCTTGGTGAACTGGTAGCGCGAAGGGCCAATCAGTTTGAACAGGGCCATGAAGTCGGCCGTGCCGATGGCCGCATTGGCGCCCTTGAGTTCCCCGACAATCTTCTGAAACGTGCCAAGGCTCTGCAGATAATCGTCATCCAGCCGCCGTTGCGCGTCCGCAATAGCCAGCGCGAGATTGCTGATCAGCTTCGGGAGCGTATCAAAATCTTCATAAAACTTGTCGATGTCAGACATTCTAATCTTCCTTTCGCATGGAGGTTATCTGCCGCACTTCCAAGGTCACACTGCTTTTGGCCAGGTCGGACCGCTCATACTTCTGTTGGTAACCCAGATTAAGAATGGCGAGCCCAACGGCGAACTCTCGGGAAGTATCGAGAACCGTCTGCACATCCACGCTGGCCTGAAACGTCGGTATGCGCAACGGCCGCGGACAAACGGCCTCGACTAATACCGGCTGAGCAGCGTGAAGCGACTGCCAAACGGGCAAGAAAGCGTTCAGGCGGTCAAGAGCATCGGCATCCAGACGCCGCTGAGCTTCCACCACCCCATTTGCCAGCGCGTAAACCAAGTCGCCCACCGAGTTCGAAAGCGTCATGGCTTCCTAGCATACACCAAGAGTCACAAATCTTTCACGCTCCCTACTCCACCCGCCACGGCGATGCCGTCTTCCACCCGCGCAGTGCGTCGCCAGCCCATGCGATGCCCTTATCGGCGTGACACCCAGCACAGCCATTGGGAATCTTCAAACGCTCCCCCTCGGCCGGAGAAATGAAGCGGAACGTATGCGCGCGCACGTTGACATCGGCGATGGTCTGCTCGATCTTCGGCATGTGGCAATTCACGCACTCGTTCCCGCTCGACCCGGCGCGATGATGCGTGTGCTGCTCCACCGTGCCGGGGCGCGGCCCGTTGGGCGACCCGGGTCCGTGGCATTGCAGGCACATCACGCTGGCAGGCTTCAGCAGGTCGGCATTGTTGGCGGTTCCGTGAACGTCATGGCAGCTGAAGCAGGTCACGCCGTGAGTGTACATTACACTAGTGACGAAGTCGTTGCCTTGCATCCGGTTCTTGTGTGCGGTGCCGTCGGCGAAGTGGGTGAACGTGGTCTCGCCCAGCTTGTGGTCCTCCAGTTGCCAGTAGTCTTTCAGGTCCTTGCCCATGTGAAAGCCCACCGGCCAGTCGTAATACTTGCCCTCGATCGGGCGGGTCCGCGGCTTGCCCTGCGAGTGGCACTGGATGCAAGTGTCATTGGCAGCCACCGAATCGAGGCGCGCCGGGTTGACGATGTTATCGCGCGATGGCTTCTGCACATGCTCGCTGCCCGGCCCGTGGCATTTTTCGCAACCCACGTTCCACTCCGTCACGGTTTTGTTCCGGATGTTGTAGTTCACCGAGTGGCAGCCGTCGCACAGCGGGCCGGTAGGCCGTTTCATGTTGTCGGCCGGATAGAACGGCACCCACCAGTCCGTCCCTTCGCGAACGAAGTACGCGCGCCAAATCTTATGGGTCACATCCCACTGCGCCGGCAGCGGGAAATAGTCATCGCCGAGCTTTTTGAAGTAGCGCTGCTTCCACTTGCTGCCGTAGACGAAGGCGATGTCGTCTTTGGTGAAAGTGAGCAGCGGATCGGGCTTCGTCAAGTCGGGGATGATGGCCTCGGGGTGTACCTTCGGGTCCAGCACCACGTTAGCCATGCGGGTCTTGCTCCAGCGGTTGTAGACCTCACCGTGGCACGTCTTGCAGGCAGCGGAACCCACATAAGCCGCTGTCTGTGCCTGGAGCGAAAACACCACGGGCGCCATCAGGACGAGTGGAAGCAGTGGGCGGAGCATCGGGGATATTATCCCATCCCGGCGATCGTCGAGGCGGACCGGACTCGAGAGTTTACGTCAGCCGTCGCAGAAGCATGGCAACTGGTTATCCACTTGGCTCAGGTAGTCGTGCTGCTGCAGCCAAAGGTCTACCTGAGTCGCGTTCGTTGCGTAACAATTCTGTTATGCAATTTTGCCGGCGCCCAGCCTCTCCCCCACCA
>Ga0209698_10001006_pt1 | contig 32462 bp, 23 predicted proteins | sample LitLauG_LLR_2012_FD_187203 | JGI IMG/M metagenome (GOLD analysis project Ga0209698, IMG submission 187203) | Freshwater sediment microbial communities from Pennsylvania, USA - Little Laurel Run_MetaG_LLR_2012 (SPAdes) (version 2) | ecosystem: Environmental > Aquatic > Freshwater > Creek >... | reverse complement strand
GCGTCGAGGACCGGCCGGGGGGCGGGCCGGGCGGTGGGTCGACGACCAGCTGGTCGACGCGCGTGGCGAGTGTGCAGCCGACCGGTGACCGCGTGGTCCTGGGCCTAGAGTACCCGTCCGGCTTCACCGCCGACGTCCCGGCCCAGCGCCCGGACGGTGGGCCGTGGGTCGAAGGGACGTCCGTGCAGGCGTCGTTCGATCCGTCCGAGCTCGATGTGTTCGCACCGCCGTCTTCGTAACGGTTCCGGGTCCACCGGTGACTGCAGTGTGTGAGAGCCATCACCAGGAGCGCGTCCGGAGTGGTTGCAGCACTGATCGGAGCATTCGCGATCCTGTCGCTCGCGGCCGGGGCGGCCGGGGCGGCCGGGGCGGACGGCGCGGCCGGGGCGGACGGCGCGGCAGACTCCGCGTCGCCGTGGCCCATGGCCATGCACGATGCGGCGCACTCGGCGACCTCTTCCGCCGTGGGCCCCCGCACCGGTTCGGTGCTCTGGACCCGTGACCTCGGCGGGAACGTCACCCCGAGCCCGGTGGTCGCCGGCGACGGCACCATCTACCTGGCGTCGAACACCGGAGTGCTCCACGCCCTGGACCCGACGACCGGTGCCGACCGGTGGACGTTCGCCGGCGCCGGCCCGTTCACCGGCGAGACCGATCTGTCGACCAGTCCATTGCTCGTGCCGTCCGGGTCGATCCTGTGGCCGGGGCCACAGGACACGCTCTACGAGGTCTCGCCTTCCGGTACGGCCGTCTGGTCCCACCGGTTCACCGGCCACGTGCTGTCCCCGGTACGGGTCGGGTCGACGGTGTACGTGGTGACCATGTCCGGCACCGTGTCCGCCGTGCGCCTCGCGGGTCCCGTGCCCGTCGTCGTGTGGACGGTCGGTATCGGCAGGCGGTCGTTCGGCGCCCCGGTCGTCGGCCACGACGGTCTCGTCGTCACCACCGTCGACAGGTCGGTGGTGGCGGTCCGCGACCACGGGTCACGCGGCACGATCGCCTGGCGTCGGGCGCTCGGCTCCGCCATCGAGGTGTCCCCGTCCCTCGATGCACGAGGCGACGTGTTCGTGACCACGAACGCCGCCTCGGTCTACGGCTTTTCCCCCTCGGGTCACCTGCTGTGGCACCGTCACGTGGGGGTCGAGTCGTATTCGTCCTCGTCGGTCGCTCCGGGCGGACTCCTCTACTTCGGGGACAACCGGGGCGAACTCCATGCCCTGCGCACCTCGGACGGGCACGAGGTCGGCCACCACCGACTGGGTGTGCGTGGGTTGTGGGGCGGCCAGGCGATCGACCGCAACGGCGACGCGTACTCGGGCACGCAGAGCGGCCTGATCGTCGGCCTGAGCGCGAATGGGCACCAATTGTTCCGTGTCGAGGCCGACGGTCCCATCGACTCCTACCCGGCCATCACCGGGAACGGGGTCCTGATCGTCGGGGACCAGTCGGGACGGGTCTACGCCATCGGGTGAGCTCCGCGACGGCGCCGCACGCCGCCGGCACGGTGACCGCTACCGGTCGCCGGAGGGCGCGTCATCGGCCGGGTGGTCGACGACGACCTCGTCACCGGCCCGCACGGTACCCGGTTCGGCCACTGCGGCGTAGGCGCCCACGCACGACCACGTCCCGAGCCCGGGGATCTCGATGCGATTGAGGCGGCTGACCGTCCGCAGGACATCGTTGTCCCGGGGCAGGTCGCCCTGCGCCAGCGTCGTCATGATGCAGCGCATGGTCGGAAGCAGGACGGTCGCCTGCAGTGCAGCCCCGAACCGGACCGTGCCGCCGGACCACGAGTTCTCGGCGAATGGTGGGTCGGAGGAGTCGACCACGATGTTCGGCCGGTAGCGCTGCACCGCGAACCGGCTGGCGGGTTGGACCTCGGCGAGGTGTCGGAGGGTCGAGGCGTTGACCACATGGAGCGCGGCGACGTCGAAGAAGGTCCCGGGGGCGGAGGCCAGCGCGAGTGACAGATCCGTGAGCGTCCCATCGGGTTCCGACGTGTCTGCGGAGATCTGTTGGAGGTAGTCGTCCGGAATGACGCCGTCGATGTCGGGCCACACGGCCTGGTACGCGTTGCCGTCCGGGGCGATCGACGTCAGGTGGACCGGGTGGCCGAGGAGATCCGACAGGCGCCGGTCGACCTCGGGGTCGAGGCTCCCCGTCTCCTCGCCGTTCGGCAGCCGGATGGTCACCGCCGGCAGGGCCGTGCCGGCGCTCGGAGGTTCGGCGTACCGGGCTGCGCACTGCAGGAGGTCGGCCCACAGCCGGGGGTGCTTCGCACTGCCCACCTTGCCCGTCTCGGAGTCGACGACGGCGTAGGCCCGGTCACCGACGAGACCTACGGGGGTGACCTCCGAGACGTCGATGCGCTCGCCCTGCATGGACTTCACCGGGAAGCGCCACAGCTCCCGGACGGTTGCCTGCTCGACGTCACCCGTGGTCATGGCCCTCGCCTTCCATCGGAAGTCCGCCGTCCCGATCCGAGGGATGGTACCCCTTCGGTCCCCGGTCCGGTCGTGGACGGCCGGGGGTACCCGTCCGACATCGGGACCGGAGGAGCGGATCGGTACAGTGAGCACAGCGGTGGTACCGGGCAACGGTGCCGTCCACGCGGTTGGGGATTCCGGAGGCGCACATGACGATCGAACACGCGGAGCCGTCGGACGTGGGTTCCGTCATCTCGGTGAACGTCGGCAGGCCTCGTGACGTCGAGTGGGCCGGGAGGATCGTGCGCACCGCCATCTGGAAGGACTCCACGGACGTGCGGGTGCCGGTCGAGCACGACAATCTGGCCGGCGACGAGCAGGCGGACCTGCGGGTCCACGGCGGACCGGACAAGGCCGTGTACGCCTACGCGTCGGAGGACTACCGCTGGTGGGAAGAGCGACTCGGCGTTCCGCTCGGGCCGGGCACCTTCGGGGAGAACCTCACGACCGGGGGTGTGGACCTGGACGACGCGCTCATCGGCGAGACGTGGGCGGTCGGTACCGCGGTCCTCCAGGTGGCACAGACCCGGCAGCCCTGCTTCAAGCTGGGGATCCGGATGGGCGATGCCCGGTTCGTGCAGGAGTTCGACCGTGCCCGTCGATTCGGCATCTACCTCCGGATCATCGAGGCCGGCGAGGTGGGCCGGGGGGATCCGATCACCCCGCTGTCCCGGCCGGACCACGGGATGACGTCGGCGGAGTTCGCCGACGCCCTGGACTCGGACGACCCCCTCGTCATCCGCCGACTCATCGATGTCGATGCCGTGCCCGAGGGGATCAAGGAATGGGCACGGCGTCAGATCGACCGGACAGGGCGCGCCGGGTCCTGATGCGTGCCGGCACCGGCACCTCGCCCTGCCATCGGTGGTGCCGCCCGGGAGCGCCCGCCGGGGGGCGATCGCACTCGGGATCGAGCCGGGCTGCGCACCCGGCCGACGTAGGATGTGTGCTCCCCCGCAATCAGATTCGAGGTGCTGCATGCCCGTTCCCGGTGGCAGATGGTGGAACGCCTGTGCCGGCGCGCTGGTGCTCGGGTGCACGGTGGTGGGCGTAGCGACGCCGACCGCATCGGCGACGTCGGCCAGGACCGGGGGACCGGCAGCCCTCCACCCGCGGATCGCGGTGGGTCCACCGGCGGTTCCCTCGTTCGCGGCCAATGCCGGGGATCCCGACGTCGTGTACGCGAACGGGACCTACTACGCCTTCACGACGGGCACCGCCCTCGGGAACAACCTCCAGGTGGTCATCGACACCTCCGGTGACCCGACCACCGGGTACCGGAGCTACACCGGTCAGTCGTACGGGTCGACCGCACTTCCCAGCCCGCCCGGTTGGCAGCAGGTGAACACCCAGACGTCTCCCGGCGTGGCGTCCATCGGTGGCCACTGGGTCATGTGGTACGACGCATCCGTCGTCGGTCACGCCGTCGACTCCGGGTTCAGCTGCCTGGCGGTGGCGACGGCGGCAACGCTCACTCCGGCCTCGCCGGTCTTCAGCGACACCTCCTCCGGTTCGCCGTGGTGCCCGGCCGGTGGGGTCCTCGATCCGAGTCCGTTCGTCGACCCGTCGACCCACGTGCCCTACCTCGTGTGGAAGTCCAACGACGGCAGCTCGGGCGCCCCCTCCCAGGTGTGGGGAGTGCAGCTCAGTGCCGACGGCACCGGCTTCGTGGGGTCCCCGACGGTGCTGATGACCGTGACCGTCGCCGAGCGGACCACCGACAACCCGCAGATGGTGGCCAGCGGTGGCACGTACTCCCTCCTGTTCTCGGGCGGCAACTTCGAGGACTCGTCCTACAACGAGCAGTTCGCCTCGTGTGCCGGTCCGCTCGGTCCGTGCGCCAACCCTCCCGGTCCGTTCCTGACCACGTACGGCGGCGCCTACGGTCCTGGCGGCGGTTCGGTCTTCCAGGACCCGTCGGGTCATCAGTGGCTGGCGTTCGCCGCCTGGAACCACCCGTGCAGCAACTGCACGGCCGACCTGGTGACCAACCAGCGCCAGCTCTATATCGCGTCGACCGATCTGGCCCCGTCCACGCCGCCGACGACCTATACCGGCATCGCATCCACGCCGGCCGGTGACGGCTACTGGCTGGTGGACTCGAGCGGTGCCGTCCACCCTCATGGTGCGGCCGTGTCCCACGGATCGATGGCCGGGGTGCCGCTCAACGCCCCGATCAGCCACCTCGTGCCCACCCGCGACGGACGCGGCTACTGGATGGTGGCGGCAGACGGTGGGATCTTCTCGTTCGGCGACGCACGGTTCTTCGGGTCGATGGGTGGCCGGCCACTCAACGCGCCGGTGGTCGACCTGGCGCCGACGTCCGACGGCGGCGGCTACTGGCTGGTGGCGTCCGACGGCGGCATCTTCGCCTTCGGCGACGCGCCGTTCCTCGGGTCCATGGGTGGTCAGCATCTCAATCGACCGGTGGTCGGCATGGCCGGCGACCCGGCAGGTGCTGGCTACTGGCTGGTGGCCACCGACGGCGGGATCTTCGCGTTCGGCGCTGCCGGATTCCACGGCTCCACGGGCTCCCTCACACTCAACCTGCCGGTCAACGGCATGTCCGCCACGCCCGACGGGCGGGGCTACTGGATGGTCGCATCGGACGGCGGCATCTTCGCCTTCGGCAACGCCGGGTTCCGTGGTTCCATGGGAGGCGTACCCCTCGTCGCACCCGTGACCGGAATGGCGACGGACCCCGGTGGCGGGGGCTACTGGCTGGTCGGCGCCGACGGGGGCGTGTTCGCCTTCGGGGCGCCCTACTACGGGTCGCACTGAACCGACCTCACCGGCCCGTGGTCCGGGGCCCCGGCCGACGTGCTCCCGACGCGGGACACCCGGGTTCCGAGCCCGGATGGTGCGGGATAGGGTGCTCTGCGTGCCGGCCGCGCGGGCAGTTGCGTCCGGCACGGGCCAATCGATCGGCGACACCGAATGGGAGTTCGAATGACTGAGTACGCGGTAGTCAACCCAGCGACCGGCGAGACGGTCAAGACCTACCCCACGATCACCGATGACGCCCTGCGGGACGCCATCGCCGGGGCGGACGGGGCCCACCGCACCTGGTCGGCGTCGACGACCGTGGCCGAGCGGGCGGCCCTCGTGCGCCGGGTCGGCGAGCTGCACACCGAGCGCGCCCAGCACCTTGCCGGGATCATCGTCCGGGAGATGGGCAAGCCGATCGCCCAGGCGGTCGGCGAGGTCGAGTTCTGCACCGCCATCTACGACTTCTACGCCGACAACGCCGAGTCGCTGATGGCCGACGAGCCGATCACCCTGCTCGACGGCGAGGGAACGGCGGTCGTCCGCCGCAGCTCGCTGGGCGTCCTCCTCGGGATCATGCCGTGGAACTACCCCTACTACCAGGTCGCCCGGTTCGCCGGACCCAACCTGGTCAACGGGAACACGATCCTGCTCAAGCACGCGCCGCAGTGCCCGGAATCGTCGGAGGCCCTCCAGGAGATCTTCCACGACGCCGGTTTCCCGGCCGGGGCGTACACCAACATCTACGCCACCAACGAGCAGGTCGAGTGGGTGATCGGTGACAGTCGCGTGCGGGGTGTGTCGTTGACCGGCTCCGAGCGGGCCGGCGCCGCCGTCGCCGAGATCGCCGGGCGGAACCTCAAGAAGGTCGTGCTCGAGCTCGGTGGCTCGGACCCGTTCATCCTGCTCGGCACCGACGACCTCGACACGGTGGTCGAGTCGGCCATCGCCGCCCGCCTGGAGAACACGGGCCAGGCCTGCAACGCCGCCAAGCGCTTCATCATCATCGACGAGCTCTACGAGCCCTTCCTGGAGAAGTTCACCGCCGGCATCACCGCCGTCTCCCCCGAGGACCCGACGTCCGAGGCGTCGACCATCGGTCCGCTGTCCTCGACGCTCGCCACCGATCGGCTGGCCGATCAGGTGGACCGTGCCGTCGAGGCCGGTGCGACGATCGTGACCGGCGGCGAGCGCAACGGCAACTTCTACCCGGCGACGGTGCTGACGGACATCACGCCGGACAACCCGGCGTACCGCGAGGAGCTGTTCGGCCCGGTCGCCTCGGTCTACCGCGTCGGCTCGGAGGAGGAGGCCGTGCAGCTCGCCAACGACACGCCGTTCGGCCTGGGCTCCTACGTCATGACCAACGACTCCGCACAGGCCGAGCGGGTGGCGGACAAGCTGGACACCGGCATGGTCTACGTCAACATCGTCGGCGCCGACGGTGCCGAGCTTCCCTTCGGCGGTGTCAAGCGCTCGGGCTTCGGACGCGAGCTGGGCCGCTTCGGAGCCGACGAGTTCGTCAACAAGAAGCTGATCCGCATCGGGGGCTGAGGCCCGACCGGCCGTCGCCGGGTGCATCGGGGTCCCGCCTGGGGCATCGGCGCCAGCGGTCACCCGTCGTGGCCCGGCCCGACGGTGGGCCCGTCACGTCCGACGAAACGACGCGAACTGGCCGGTGGCTACACGAGGTTCCCGACGAAGAAGGCCTGGGAGACGTACGTGGTGACCACAGCGCTGACGGCCACCAGGGGCACCAGCAGCACCATGGGGAGCCGACGCAGACAGAGCACGCACGGCGCGGCCAGCACGACGCTGCGGTTCCACGCCCCGCCGTTGGCATTGAGGATGAGGATGCACACCACGACCGCGAGTCCCACCGCTGCCGGATAAATGTCAGCGGTGAGTCTGGCCTTCACCCAACTCCAGGTCGCCGACCAGGCGGCGAGCAGGGCAGTGGCCACCGCCACGACACCCTGGGCGGCCAGCGCGTCGGCCGCGGTCCGTCCTATCCGATGCTGTTCCGGGGTGTTGCGGTGCAGGACGAGCTGCACCAGACCGGACCCGGGGTAGCCGGTCCCGTCGAGGCCCGGGCCGGTGGTGACCAGGAGGTAGGCATCGGCGTGCCCGAAGGCCAGCTGGTCGTGGACGCCGAGCACGACCAGCGAGCCCAGACCCGCCAGTCCCCACAGCGCCCGGCGGATCACCTGGCGGATGCCGAGGGTGCAGCCGACCAGCACCATGCCGATGGCCAGACCCAGCGCCGCGAACCATGCCGACGGGTAGCAGAGCCCCGCGCAGGTCATCAGCAGGGCCGCCACCAGGAAGCGCTCCCGGGTGGCGGCCAGGACGGCACCCACGGCGAACGCCAGGGCCACCGAGGTGGGGAAGAGCGCGAAGTTGTAGACGGCGCCCGGAAAGACCCCGAAGGCGATCATGACCAGGAGCGCCCGCACCGGATGCTGGGCCCGTCCCCAGCCGAACCACACCAGGAAGAGGGCACAGGCCATCGCCGTCCACGACAGCACGAGTCCCCCGTTCGGCACGCTGATCCCGGTCGTCTGCGCGAGGCGGATCAGCCACGGCCAGCCCGGCAGCCACGAGGCGGTCCCGCACCACGTGTCGTGGTGCGGGTTGGGGAGGCCGGAAAACGGTGGCCGGTCGCAGTGCCCGAAGTTGCGCCCGTACTGGGTGATGGCGCCGTAATTGAAGGTGTCCCATCGCGCCCACATGCTCGGCTCGAACCGGAACGGGTTCCGGGCCGGCCCCCACCGGGCACCCACCACCTCACGACAGACCAGCCAGGCGATCGCCGTCAGGAGCACGCCCCAGCCGATGGCGGTGCGATCTGGCGCAGTCGCACTCGACCCGGGTGCTGCATCGTCACCGTGCACCATCTCGCATCCCGTCCGCCGGTGCCCGCTGTGGTGGATCCGACTGCCGCCACGGTAGCCAAACCGACCGGAGGGCACCCTGGCGTGTCAGATGGTCGCCGGGCGGCCGCCGACCGTCGCCGATCCGATCTCCACGTCGGGTCCGGCCACCGAGTCGGGTGGTGTGCGCCCGGCGTCCGGGCCGCGCAGGTACGGCGGTGGTCGCGATACATCGAGCCGGTGGCTCACGGCATGAAGTAGCCACCGATCCGGTGGTCCCGGGGCCGTCCTCGCACGGCGTTGGCCGCCTGCAGTCCCGACAGCACGGCAGCCTCGATGCATCCGGCGTTGAGGCCCGAGTCGGTCCAGTCGCCGGCCAGGAACAGGTTGTCATAGCCGCTCTCGTCCGACCGCAGCCGGTACCGGTCGGTCCCGGGCAGCGACTGCACGTAGCGATCCGAGGGGTCGACGTTGGCGCGCCAGTACTGCGAATCGAGGGGTTCGGCGCGATCCCGACCGCCGGAACCAGACAGGAGCTCCCACCGGAACCCGTCGGGCCCGACCGTTCCCGGCAGCAGGCCGACGATGTCCTGATCGATGAAGTCGGCGGCGCGCCGGCGGACCTCGGCGTGCCAAAGGGCCGCAGAGGCCGCGTCGTCCACAGGGGGAGCATCGAGCACGCCGCAGAAGTAGGCGATGGTGCCCGGTCGGTCGCCCGCCGGCCACTCTTCGACATCGATCAGGTGCGACATCGAGGCCCAGGTGGTGAACGACGCATCGATCGCACTCACGGTGGACCCGGGGTGGTCCCACCCCAGCGACGGCTCGGGCTCCCGCAGCCACAGCTGCAGCGACTGGGTGGCGACGGTCCCGATCCGCGTCACCATGTCCCGCCATTCCGGACGGTGGTCGATGAGCTCCGTGCAGACATACCGGGCCATGCCGGGAGGGAGCGCGAAGACCGCCACGTCGAAATCGACGCCGTGCCGCAGCACCCTGCGCTCGGCATCGGGCCACTGGCACCAGTGGGACTCGAGCGGGTGCTGCTCGATGCCCTCTGCACCGGACAGTTGGCGGACCAGTGGTTCGGCCGGGAAGCACGGCAGTCCCCGGTGGGACACCAGGGGGTCGTACTGGGATCGGCCGGTTGCGAGTCGGACCTGGCGCCCTACCGTGATCGCCTCGATCCGGTCGCCCTCGCGGGAGGGGTGCAACTGGTCGACGCGATGGAAGAACTCGAAGTCCACCCCCCGCCGACGGAGGGCCTCGTAGAAGGGGGCGAAGACGATGTCGCCCATCCCGGCGCGCATCTTCCAGACGAAGGAGTCCTTGTAGTCGAAGAGCGTCTTGCCGCCGAACAGGACGGCGGTCCCCGCACTCATCGACGGTCGGGAGGTATCCCCGTCGGCGTACCCGAACGCCAACTCGTAGAGTGCGCGGACCACCGAGAATTCGCGCAGCTGCGCAGGACCTCCGTGCCGCTCGATCCAGTCGAGGTACTCCTCGTCGTTGATGGCGGCAAAGGCGCGTGGATCGGTCAACAGCCGATCGGCAAGGATCCCCCGGACGGAGGACGCCATGAGCGCGACTCCCTGCCAGGTCCGGTAGAGACTGTCCCCGCCGGCTTCGGGTGCACCCGGCGCTCCGGACGGACCCGATCGGTCGGACCTGGTCCCCTGGATCCCAACAGGACGCCCGGGGTCCCGCAGTCCGACCAGGCGGGCCGCTCCGGTCAGGAGGGCGGTGGCTGACACCGCGACGCCCGTGGCCGCCGTCCGGACCGGGTCTGATCCGGGGGAGCCCGGTGTGCCCGCCAACCCAGCGAAGTACCGCGAGACGAGGTTCCAGGCCTGGACGGGCAGGTCGACAGCGGTCAGTTCGCGCCCGGCCCTGGACGGGGAGGCCGATCGACTGTTCCCCGGCATGTCGCCCGCCCACAGCGTCGACGTGTCACCCCGGTGCTCGGCGAGCCCGATCACGCCGGAAGGACGCATGGCATCGTCGAAGGACCGCACGGGGCACTCCGGATCGGTGACGTCGCGATCGAGCTCCTCGTAGCACTCCCGGAGGACCTGGAACGCGTTCTCGTACCAGCCGAACCAGACGTGCAGACCGTGTTCCTCGATGCGGCCGTTGACTCCCCGGCTGCTGGCGCCCTTCCCGCCGAGTCGCCAGCCGCGCTGGTACACGGTGATCGACTCGAACTCCGTCTCCCACCCCGGCTCGCTCAACCGCCACGCGGCGGTCAGCCCGGCCATCCCCCCGCCGAGGACCACGACCTTCTTGCGGCGGGTCACCGGTGTCGTGCGAGGGCCGCTCGGCCCCGCGCCAGCTCGGGGTAGGCCGACCCGTCGGCGAACCCCGTGAGGGCTGACTCGAGTGTCTCCGCCTCGGCCCGCCCGCAGAGGTCGACGAGATCGATGGCGGCCCGAACCTCGAAGAGCACGCAGTGCTGGCGACGAGCCACTGCGAGTGCCTCCCGGAGTCCCTGCTCCCTGCCGTCGGGGTGGAGATCGAGATTGGCGAGGTGACGCGTGGTCTCGGCATCGTAGAAGCGCATCGCCGTCTCCTCGCCGAGTCGCAGCGACTCCTCGAGGCGCGCACGGGCCAGGCGCGGGTCGCCGGCCGAGGCATGGGTCAGCCCGGCCATCGTGAGGTAGTAGGTGAGGAAGTACCGCGTGTCGAAGGCCTTCCAGATGTCGACCATCGCGTCGATGGTGGCGGCATGCAGTGCGAACTGCTCGACCGACGCCGACCCCGTGGCGAGCGATCGCAGCGCGGTCGAGACCGTCGTCTGCATCTGCGCGACCATGGACCACGAGTCGAAGCCGTGTCGGGCGGCACCCTCGCCCAGTCGGCTGATCCGTTCGTCCGCCTCGTCGAACTGCCCCAGTTCCAGCCGCACCCAGGCCTCGTGGGTCAGGGCATGCGCGGCACTGTACGGACCCCGAGGGAACTCCATGCTCTCGGCCCGGGCGAGCACCGTGGCGAACTGCGACGTGGCGCCCGCCGCGTCGCCGGTCAGGAACCGGACGACCGCCGATGCGACGAGGACACCGCTCACCGGTTCGTCCGGGTGCAGCCACTCGACGGCGAACCGGTCCTCGTCCTCGCTCGCCCGTGTGGCGTCGAACACCTCGATGAGATCCCGGGCCGATCGGAAGTCACCCTCCCAGCACGCGAGGATCCCGAAGGACGCAAGGTTGAAGCTCCGGTACCACTCGCGACGGTCGAGGCTCCGGTACGTCAGATTGCTGATCTCCTGTGCCTTGGCGATCTCGCCCCGGATGAGGTGGTAGGTCCACAGTACGATCACGGTGGCGAACCACTCGTCGCCGTGTGGACTGGAGGAGGTCAACTCGAGGCAGCGTTGGTAGTCGGTCGCCGCCGCCGGGCTGGAGTGTCCTTCCTCCGACACGGCCAGGTAGCCGCGTTGCAGGCGGAGGTAGACCTCTCGGAGGTCACGCCCGAGATCGTGGGGCAGGCCTGACTGCAGGAGCTCGATCGACCGGCTCAGGTGCCGCTTGGCCTCGCTGAACGATCCGCGCCGACGCGCCGACGTCGCCGCGGTCTCGTAGGACGCGACGGCTGAATCCACCCGTCCCGCCTTCTCGAAGTGTGCGGCGGCGTCGCCCCAGTCGACGACCTCGCCGTCGGCGCCCGACGTGAGCGCCTCCGCGAACCGACCGTGGACGATGCGGCGCTGGGACGGGGGCTGCAGCTCGTAGGCGACCTCGCGGAGCAGTTCGTGACGGAACCGGTAGGGTCCATCCCCGTCTGTGGGGGACTCCAGGATGCCCCGTTCGCAGAGCGACTCCAGGAGTTCGGACAAGGCGACGCTGTCGAGGCCCAGGACGGACTGCAGGAGGTGCGGGTCGACGTCGCGTCCGATCACCGCAGCGGCCGACACGAGGGAGATGATGTCCTCGCGTGAGCCGAGTCTGGCCGCCAACAGGTCGTAGAGGGTGTCCGGCACGGCGCCGGAAGGACGGGCCCCACCGTGATCGGGGGCCGAAGGCAGGCCGTGGAGGGTGGCGGCGACGAGCTCTTCGATGTAGAGGGGGATGCCGTCGCTCCGGGCGACCAACGACCGACGATCCTCCGTACTGAGGACGGCGTCACCGCAGAGTGCGTCCACGAGCGACGCGCTGTCGTGCTCAGCGAACGGCTCCAACCCGATCGTCTGGGCGCCACCGATGGGCGCGGTGCCCGGGCGGGCCGTCATGATCAGCATGCACGGTCGGTGGTCACCGGCGACCCGCTCGAGGATCTCGAGGGTCGGAGGGTCGATCCACTGGAGGTCCTGGACCAGCAGGACGGACGGGCGTTCGCCGAGGCGGGCGGCGAGGTAGCGGTAGGCCGCATCGGCGATCGTCGCGCTCAGCAGGCGCGTGTCCAGCGGCTCCGGCTCGTATCCGGCGTCCGGTTCGATGTCCAGTACCGGTGCGAGGAGAGGGACGAGTTCACCGGGATCGAGTCCGCGGTACTCGAGCTCGCCGGCCAACAGGCGCAGGCGTTCCGGGCCGTGTGCGCCGTGCCGGATGCCGGCTGCGTGTTCGATGAGTCGCCGGACCGGGTGCAGGCCGCTGTCGACGAAGAACGCCGACCCGACCAGCTCGACCACCGGTGCCCGCGCCTCGCCCGCCGCCTGGGTGACCCGCGCGGCCAGGTGCGACTTCCCCACACCGGCTTCCCCTTCGAGCAACACGGCCGACCCGTGGTGGTCCGGGTCGGTGGCGACAGCGTCCCAGATGTTCCGGAGCCGTTCCCACTCGTGCGCACGGCCGACGAAGGCCGCCTGGAACGGCTTCCGGGCCTCCTCCTCCGAACGTTCCCCGACCACCTGGTGGGCATCGATCGGCTCGGTCACACCCTTGACCAGGTGCTGACCCAGGGGGACCGTCTCGAACGTCCGGCCGATCATGCGCAGGACGTCGTTGGAGATGACGATGCCGTCGGGCGGCGCGAGCCCCTGGAGGCGCGCCGTGACGTTGGTCGTCAGCCCGTAGACGGTGTCGAGGTCCCGATAGATCTGGCCCCGATGGATGGCGATCCGGACGGCGAGCGTCTCTCCCCAGTCCCGTCGGGTCGCCACGGAGAGCGCCTGGACGACGTCGACGACCTCGAGTGCGGCCCGCACGGCTCGTTCGGCGTCGTCGCCATGGGCCGCAGGTGCGCCGAACAGGGCCAGCAGCCCGTCCCCCTGCACGCCCACGACCTGTCCGCCGTAGCGGTCCTCCAACGTGGACCTGACGTCCCGGACGTACCGCTCGATGAGCAGCCCGTAGCGTTCCGGGTCGTGGCGTTCGGAGAGCTCCGTCGAGCCGACGAGATCGCAGAACATCACCATCACCCGGGGCTGAGAGCGCCCGGACCGCAGCGATGCCGATTCGACCTGCCCTCCGTCGTCCACCGCTAGCCGATCAGGGGATGACGATCCATGCATCGGGCTGGGCCGCTGGTGCATCAGGCCCTGTCTGCACCCGCACGGTCCCGGTGTACGTCCCACCGGGCTGGTTGCCGAGGTCGCTCGCCTCGACGATGAGCCGGTACTCGACCGGTGGTCCGGTCCGGGTCGGCTCGCACCGGACGATCCGCGCGGCGATCTTCTCCAACGAGGCGCCGCGGCCGGGTCGCGCCAGACCCGGCTCGAGGTCGGAGCACTCGAGGACGACGGAGGCGGGCGGCTGGGCCGCGGACGCTGGGGATCGCGGAAGCACGAGGGGCTCGGACACGTACCTGGCGGGCCCCGAGGTGAACATCTTCTGCTCGGAGGCCCCGTCGCAGGAGAAGAACCCGGCAGCCACGTCCAGCAGCTCGCCGCTGTACCGTGCCACGTGCTGCACGAATTTCCCCAGATCATCCGAGTAGTCGGTTGCGCCGTAGCACCCCTGGCGCATCTTCCCGTACGCCGACTCGAACCCGCCGACGCATTCCGCCACCTCCCGCGTCCAGACGTCGCCGAGCCGCCCGGAGGTGGTCCTGCCCTTCCGGGGTCGGGTCGGGCGCGGTTCCGATCCGGCCGCATCCGCCACCTGGATCTGCTGGCGCTTCGTCACCCTGTTGACGAAGTACTCGGCAAGGGCGCTGTACCCCATCGCCCAGACGAACTGGGCGATCCAGGCGTCCACCAGTGACGGCATGTCCTCGAACCCGCGGAACTGGATTCGCTTCGTCGTGATCAGGTGGATGGCCCCTCCCCACTCCCGCACGACGATGCTCCCCTCGTCCACCGAGACGATCCCGTCGCCACCACGCTTGCGCCAGTCCCGCGCCAGTCGGTACTGCAGTACGCGACCGGTGGCGTCCGGGAGCGGGTCCACTCTGAACAGCAGGGGCGTGCTGAGTCGGAACGGCAATTCCGCGGGGCAGGCGGTGGACATGACCTCGAGGTAGAGATCATGGCCGTCACTCGACGTCTTCTGCTTCATCGAGCACCACGGAGGAGTGAAGTTGGTCCACAGGGCCGGCACGAACAGGTCGTCGAAATCGGCCATCGTCATACCGACGATGCGGTTGCGCGTCTCGAAGGCGATCGTCGATCCCATGCTGGTCGGCTTGACGATCCACGAGTCGGGGCTCACCTGCAGGCGGGCCGTCGACGGCGCGATCAGTCCGTCGTCCGCCGCCCGGGCGAGGAGGCTCCCCCAGGACTCGCCCGGGCGGTGCGTGCTCAGGTGGTGGAGCAGGCGTCCGGCTCGGGCCTCGTCCACGCCCACGGTCAGCGGTCGGAGGGCCCGCACCAGGTCTGCGGTGCTCACATCGGCCGTGACCAACCGGTGGGCCAACGGGAGATGCGCCTGGTCCACCGACGGCCAGATCCGGCCGAGGACTGCGACGGCGAGAAGTCGGCGTGCCACGAGGTCGTCCGTCACGATGGCGTCGTCCGGCAGCCGGGAGAAGGCGACCAGCGCGGTCTTCAGGTCCGAGGCAGCCTGCGCCATGCGGGCGTCGTCGTCCACCTCGACGGCTGCGTCCGCGCCGACGGCGGCGTCCGCCCCGGGCTGCTCCGACTCATCGGACGCGTCAGGCTCCTCCAGCAGGCGGAGGGCGGCGGGAATCCACTCCGACACCCCCTCGTACCACCCGGCGGCCCCGCGGTCGTAGCCGGGCAGGAGCGTCGCCACCTTCGGGGCGAGTCCGGGGTCGGCAACGACCGCATGGTCGATGAATCCGAACACTGCCATGACATCCGCTAGTCCTGACATCCACCGCCATCCTGTGCTCGCCCGGCGTGCGGATCTTACCCGATAACCTCTGCTCGGGTCCCGGGCGCAGGAGCCGTCCGAACCATCCGACACCACCGGCCGGGGAGCGCGACAGTGACGTCCGCAGGAGACGAATCGAGCAACTCCGGTGCCGGACTGCCCTGGGCGTTCGTGCTCGACCCGGCCGCCAATGCCGCGGCCTTGACGGACGTGCAACGACAGGGTCTCGAGGCCGCCCGACGGCTCGTCGACCGGGTCGTGGCCAGGTCGGAGCGGTCCAGCGGGGGAGGACCCGCCGCCGCGGACGGCAGCAGCCGGGGCACCGCAGAGGACTCCCGCCAGGGTGATCCACTCGGCGACCTCATCCGGTGTTGGACCGAGCTGACCACGCAGGTGATGGAGCAGCTGGCCGAAGAGCACGCGCACCGACGTCCGGCCGGATCCGGGCACGACGGGTGCATCGTGGTACCGGTCGACGGCTCCGGACCGCAGGGTGCCGTCCGGCTCCGCCTCGAGGGCGGCCCGGACGGCGGGCTCCACGCCGCCTCGGAGTTCTGGCTGTCCAATCCGGGCGACCGACCGGTGGGCCCGGTGGAACTCGGGGTCCGCGATCTGCACACACCTGGTGGCCACGAGCTCGCCGGTAGCGCCGTCCGGTTCGATCCACGGGTGATCGACGGACTCGCCCCCGGCTCGAGACGGCTGGTCGGTGTCACCGCATCGACCGATCGCCGGTCCGCTCCAGGGGCCTATCGGGGGATCATCCAGTCCGAGGGGGCACCGGAACTGATGCTCGCCCTGGAGATCGAGCGTCCACCGTCGGGGCGATGACCGCCAGCGCGATCACCGGTGAGGCGGTCGACTCGGAACTGCGCCAGGTGAGCCAGGCCGTGCGGCGGGCCATGCTGGTGGCCGTCCCCGACGGCGAGCCGCACCGGTGGCTCTACCAACTCGTGCGCTCCTACCCGAGCCGACCGGGAAAGGCCCTCCGGCCCACACTGTGCATCCAGTCCTGTCGGGCCTACGGAGGCTCCGACGCGGATGCGTTCCCGGTGGCCGTGGCCATCGAGATGCTCCACAACGCGTTCCTGGTGCACGACGACATCGCCGACGGGAGCGAGCTGCGTCGTGGTCGACCGACCCTGCCCGCCGACTACGGCCAGGCGCTGTCGCTCAACGCTGGTGACGCCCTGGTGGTCCTGGCCAACCAGTTGCTGCGGCGCCATGTGCGGACGCTCGACGACGAGGTCGCCGATCGGATCCTCGACGAGTTCGACAACATGGCACTGCGCACCCTGGAGGGCCAGGCCACCGAGCTCGGCTGGCGGCACGAGCAGGTCGTGGATCTGACGCCCGAGGACTATCTCGACCTGGTGCTCCACAAGACGTGCTGGTACACCACGATCCACCCCCTCCGGGTGGGTGCCCTGCTCGGTTCGGCCGGGCCGGCGGCCATCGGGGCCATGGTGAGTTTCGGCTTCTATCTGGGTGCCGCCTTCCAGATCCGTGACGACCTGCTCAACCTGACCGGCGCCGAAGGCGTCTACGGGAAGGAGATCAACGGTGATCTCTACGAGGCGAAGCGGTCCCTCGCCCTGATCCACGCCTGCGGTCTGGCGCAGGGCGACGACCGCGCCTTCCTGGCGCACTACCTGTCGGTCGACCGCACCGAGCGCACGCCGGAGATGGTCCACGAGGTACGGCGGCTCCTCGACAGGTTCGGCAGCATCGAGTTCTCGGCCGACTTCGCCCGTGGCATCGCGGGGGCCGCCCTGGAGGCCCACGAGGCCGCCTTCGGCGACGCGCCGGACCAGCGCAGTGCGGCGTTCCTCAAGGCCCTCGTCCCCTACATGCTCGGTCGCACGGCCTGAAGGGAGCGTTGTGGCATAGCATTGGCCCGTGCCTGATGACGTGACCGACGAGCTCATCGGACAGATCGCCGACGCGACCGTCCGCCTTGTCAATTCGAACGTGGCGCTGTTCCAACGAGTCGTGGACAGGGGACGTGGTGCCCCGGTGTCCGACGAGGCGATCGGGCCGATGCAGGATGCCTGGCTGACCTGGGCCGACTGCGCCGGCGACGTCGTCACCATCTCCTATCTCACCGCGAACCTGGCTGACGTGGTCGGCGGGTTCCATCCACCGGCGACTCCCGAGTACTGACCGTGGTGCCCGGCCTACACCGGATCGTACGAGATGTCGCAGCCGGCGACTGAGGGCAGGGACGCCTTCATCAGGTTCTGGTCGTCGCTCCACGAGGCGACGTATCGGGCGACCGGCGGGAGGGCCCTCAACCGCGTCCTGGGTATGCCGGTCGTGCGGGTCACCACCACCGGCCGTCGGTCGGGGCAACCGCGATCGACGATCCTGGCTGCACCGGTGGTCGAGGACGACCGGATCGTGCTGGTGGCGTCCAACGGCGGCGACGATCGGGACCCCAAGTGGTTCCTGAACCTGCTCGCACAACCCGTGGTCCTGGCCGCTCAGGGAGAGGTGGAACGGTCGTTCCGTGGTCGGGTGGCGCAGGGGAGTGAGCGATCGGATCTCTGGCGCCTCATCAGAACGGTCACGCCCGTCTACGAGCTGTACCAGCGCAGAACCACGAGGGAGCTGCCGGTGGTCGTGCTCGAACCCGCCGGTCACCCGACAGACCCGACGACGTAGCCAGGCCACCGTGACTCGTCACCCTGCCGGACGCCGGCGACCCCGTCCGCACCCGGGAACCCGTCGGAGCCGGGCGACCGGACGCAGACCGGACCACGTCCGGGGGATGTGTGGTCGACCAGCCGGAGGATCGGTCCACGTGTCACCTCGGAGACAGACCGTGGACGCAGCTGCCGCCACAATTGCTCCCGGGCGGCGGGTCCCCCCGAGTGATCATGTGCCGGCGGCGGGCTCCGGGTGGCCGGGCATGATCGCCTCGGGCCTGTCCCCCGCGGCCCGCTCGAGCTCCCACCCGGTCGCGTCGAGGCGTCTGCCCCGTCGGTTCGGCGATGTGGGTCCGTTGGTCCGTGTGGCGGCGCCCGCATGACCGGTCTGGCGGAGGACCCGCTGGCCGGTGCGACGATCCTGGGCGTGCTCGAGGAGTCCGAGCGGACCTACCTCGCGTCGAGGGGCCGCACGAGGAAGCTCGACAAGGGACAGATCCTGTTCACCGAGGGTGAGCGGTCCGACTCCGTGCTGGTCCTCCTCTCCGGGCGCCTCAAGGTCCTCAGGTACTCGCAGGACGGTGACCCGTTCATCATCAACACCATCGTGCCGGGAGACAGCATCGGCGAGGTCGGCGTGTTTTCGAAGGGTCCGCGGTCGGCGACCATCCAGGCGAGTGAGGCGAGCGAGGTGCTCGAGCTGTCGGCAACCGCCATCATGGACCTCATCGCCAAGCGACCGGCGGCGTGTATCGCTCTGCTGGAGCGGGTGTCGGCAATGGTGCGGAGACTCACCGATGTGGCTACGGACCTGGTGTTCCTCGACCTGAGGCAGCGGGTGGCCAAGTACCTCCTCGAGGACCGACTGGCAGGTCCCCGATCGACCACCAACCGCCTGACCCAGACGGAGGTCGCCGCGAGCATCGGGGCCAGTCGCCAGCGGGTCAACGCCTGCCTGCGTGACTTCGAACGCAAGGGCTGGATCAGCATGGAATCCAGGCGGATCCGTGTCGTCGATCCGGAGGGACTGGGCCGGGGGGTCGGCCTCTGACCGGACCTCCGCGCACCGCCGGCACGTGATGCCGGTCTCCTCCGTCGCACCCCGGGCACTGTCCCTCAGGAGACAGACGGATCGCGTCCCGGGGCGCAGGATCGCCGCATGGGATCCGATGGGGCGACAGGAAGGAATGGCGATGAGAATGCGCATACGAAGGCAGGAACCGACCGTCCAGCTACGGGAAGTGGGCCTCTTCGCCTCGTGCACCGAGAAGGAGCTCCTGCAGATCTCCGCACTGTGCTCGGTGGCCGAGGCGCCGTGCGGGGAGGTGCTCACGAGGCAGGGTGCCTACGGTGACCAGTTCTTCGTCATCGTCGAAGGCGAGGCGACGGTGTGGCGCGACGGGCTGAAGATCGCCACATTGGGATCGGGGGACTTCTTCGGTGAGATGGCCCTCCTGGAAGGGAATGGACGCTCCGGCACCGTGGTCGCCGAAACCGATGTCCAACTGCTGGTCATGACCCGAACCGAGTTCCGATCCCTGGGCCTGGTGGCTCCCACCGTCACGAAGCGGATCATGGTCGTCCTGAGCAGCCGCCTACGGCAGGCGGACGCTCTGATCGCTGCAGACCGGAAGTGAACCGCCGGCACGGGTGGGTCAGGATCAGATCGTGCGGCTGGGTGCACCTGCCCGACCGGGGGCGACCGGTGGTGCCGGGGGCGACCGGTGGTGGCCACCGTCCCACTGCTGCCCCTGCCGCCGGACCGTGCACCGGTCCGGCGTCGCGGGTCCAGCGCAGTAGCGCGCTCGGCCCCACGCCCCCTGCATGAGCCCCACGCCCCCTGCATGAGAAGGACTCATGGGCGCCGAAGCACGCTGAGACCAACATGAATGTTTCGCGACATGCTGTACCTGGAGGCTGTGGAGCGCGACGCTTGACTTCCCAGCAGCAAGCCACCGTGTCGGAGGTAGGCGAATGGTCAGTGACGAGGAATTGGGCAACTGTCCTCACTGCGGTTTTCGTGATGTGCCGACGTTGATCGTCGGCAGGTCAGGGGAGATCGGCGGCGGGACGAGCTGGCGATGCCACTCGTGTCACCAGACGTGGACGGACCGGGAGGACCTGCCGCTCAAGGCTTCCTAGGTCGGCCGGCGCCGGACACCGACAGCCTGCGCAGCCCCGATGGCCGGGTGCGCCTTCGCGTCCCGGCTGCGACCGTCCCGGGGGGACGCCTGACCTTCCGGCCGTCGTTGACGCTCGCCGGGTCCGGACTTGGCGTGGTCCCTGATCCCGCGCAGCATCTTCCGGCTCATGACGAAGCGCACGAGCTCGACCGGTTCGACCAGGAGTCGAGCCCAGGACCTCCTGAAGTGCCAGCGCTCGCGCACCGACATCCGACGGCACCTCCTCGAGCACGAATGAACAGGTGAAGCCGTAGGGAGGCATGCCTGTCCCGATCGGACCCCTCCGGACAGGACCAGCGCACGTGCCTTCTCGAGGCCCGCTACCGTGAGGCTGACCCCGGGTGCGAGCCACACGGTGTGGCCGACGTACACATCCTGCCGCTCGGCCACGGTCCGATCTGCGCTGTGGATGTCGCAGCCCACCAGGTGCTCCGAGGCGTCATCGCGGGAGAAGCCCCGCGCCCCCGGCCGATCTGGGCGATCCACGGGCGGGGGTCGTCGGCGGCGCACCGGATGCCGATGGCGCGGGACGAGGCCGGTTGCGCCTGTCCGATGAGTCCGTCGCCCGGCAACGCGGCACCGCGCTCGTTCCTCGTGTCACCCCACTGCAGCCGCCACCGACGACCGGCCATGAGCTACGGCGACCCGATCCCACCGACCGCGATCGCTACCTTCGCCTTCCCGTGCCGCATCACGTCGGGTTCGGCGCGCCTGCTACGAGTGACGACGACGTTGTCCCGGACTCGCATGCGCCATCGGCCGTACCTGCCGTCCGTGTGGGCAGTAGTGCCGAACGGCCCGCCGGCTGCCTCGACCGACCGGACTCCGTCCGGGACCGATGGATTCCTTCCCGCCCGTCATGGTGACGTCATGTTGTGTTCCTACTGTGCGATCCGGCAGTCCGGTGGAGGTCGTCCCTCCGCCCTCCCCGACGTCGACCATCGACGATCGGGAACCGCGTCGAGGAGTCCACATGAAGAAGTTCGCACTAGCCGCCAGCGTCGCCGCCGTCCTGCTGTCGCTCTCCACGGCGTCGGTCGTGTCCTCGGTGTCTGCAGGTGCAGCCACCGTCACCGTCTACTCGGCCGCGCAGAGCGGGGTCCCCGGGTTCGAGTCGAGCATGGCGTTCACCCCCACCGCCGACCCCACCCTCCTCGCCCAGCTCGACAACCAACAGGGCAGCGACGCGGACAGCACGGGCTACTCGCAGGCGTTCCAGATCCCCGCCGACGGCACCGTCAATACGGTGACCTGGTGGGGGACCGGCGCCAACCAGGCCGGATTCATGGTGGCCCTCAGCGACGGGGTGTGGCCGGGGACGCCGCAGACCAGCCTCCCGAACGGTCCGGTGGTGAACGGCACCCTGGTCAACCTCAGTGTCGTGCCGATCACCAGCGTGTCTCGCACGCCGTCGATCAACGGGGAGACCCGGTTCCAGATCCAGATCCCGCCGACGGCCATGTACGCATCCCACGCCTATCGGCTCTCGGTGACCGCGGTCGGCGGGAACTTCGAGTGGGACACGTCGTCCGCCCTCGGATGCTGTACCGGGACGACCGGGATCAACTGGGTCCGTGGCCGGCTGCAGTCCTACCTCTCGATGCCGAACGTCTCCTTCTCCCTCGACAACAGCACGACACCGGTGCCGTTGCCGCCACTGGTCACCACGACGCCCGCAGGCACGGTGGTGACGGTCGGCCAGTCGTACTCGTTCACCGCATCGGCCTCGGGCAGCCCGACGCCGACCGTCCAGTGGCAGCTCTCCACCGACGGTGGTGCGACCTACTCGGACATTCCCGGTGCCACCAGCGCGACCTATTCGGCGGTCGCCACCCCGGCCGACAACGCCCACTGGTTCCGCGCCGTGTTCACCAATACGTCGGGATCGGTGACGACAGGAGCCGCCGGGTTGACGGTGACCCCTGCACCGGTGGCTCCGCTGGTCACCACGTCGCCGACCGGCACGACGGCGGGGGTGGGCCAGTCCTACTCGTTCGCTGCGGCCGCATCGGGCATCCCGTCGCCCACCGTGCAGTGGCAGCGCTCGAACGACGGAGGGCTCACCTGGGCTTCCGTCGTCGGGGCCACATCGCCCACGTACTCGGCCGTCGCCGTCCCCGGTGACGACGGCGCCCAGTTCCGCGCCGTGTTCACCAACAGCCAGGGCACGGCCACGACCACGCCGGCCACGCTGTCGGTGCCCCTCGGCCCGGTAGTGACCACGTCCCCGCTGGCGGTCACGGTGGCCGCCGGCGCCCCCTACGGCTTCAGCGCGGCGGCATCGGGCTATCCCACCCCGACCGTCCAGTGGCAGCGCTCGGACGACAACGGGCTCACCTGGAACCCGATCGCCGGCGCCACCGCTCCCAGCTACTCGGCGACGGCGGCCGCCGGCGACCAGGGTGCCCAGTTCGAGGCGGTCTTCACCAACGCCTCGGGCACGGCGACGAGCGCCCCGGCGGTGCTGTACGTCACCGTGGCGCCGGTGGTGACCACGGCGCCGGCGCCGACCTCGGTGGCGGTGGATGGGAGCTACTCGTTCACCACGACCGCTACCGGGCAGCCGGCCCCCACCGTCCAGTGGCAGCGCTCGGGAGACAACGGGGTCACCTGGGGGCCGGTGTCCGGTGCCCTGACCACCGTGAACCCCGGGGTGACCACATCCTCCTACACGGCCACCGCGGCCGCCGCAGACGGGGGTGCCCAGTTCCGGGCCGTGTTCACCAACTCGACCGGGGCGGCCACCACGGCTCCCGCCACCCTGTCCGTCACCATGGCCCCGCTGCTCGTCTCCTCACCGGTCTCCCAGACGATCAACGCGGGGACGGCCTACACGTTCATGGCCGTCGCCTACGGCATTCCCGGGCCGACCGCACAGTGGCAGCGCTCGAACGACGGTGGGACCAGCTGGACCGACATCCCCGGGGCCAACTCGTCTTCGTACACGGTGATCGCAGCCCTCGGCGACAACGGTGCCCGGTTCCGTGCGGTGTTCACCAACTCGACGGGCACGGTCACCACGGCCATCGCCACCCTGGGCGTGACCACCACCACTTCGATGACCCTCAAGTCGGCCCACCCCAGCATCAAGGGCGGCAAGAAGGACGCCCTGACCGCCACGGTCTCCTCGCCGGTCACCGGCAAGGGCAAGGTGGGCTCCGGGACGGTCACCTTCTACGACGGCTCGACGGCGGTCGCCACCGCCACGGTTGCCAAGGGCAAGGCAACGGTGGCCGTCACGCTGGCCACTGGCACGCACCTGCTGCGGGCGGCCTTCAGCGGTTCAGGATCCGTCCTGCCCGCCCAGTCGTCCGTGGTGACGGTCACCGCCACCTAGGGGCAGCGCTTCCGCACCCGAGACGCCCGACGCCGGAAGCGGCCCGGGCGTGGCCCGCAGCCTGGGGCACGGCCGTGCGCACTCCCCGTGCAACGACAGACCGGTCGGGGACGAGGAGACCAGGCGGACGTCACCCCCCGGTCGGGTACCCCCCTTGACGACAACCTCCCGGATGGTCAGACTCCCGGACAACGACACCCGGACGCACAGCGGCGCCCGCGAACCATGGAGGACACGGTCGATGGATTCGCAGGCTCGGCGCACGCATGCCGCTCCGGACAAGGGGCACCGGACGATGGTGCGGGCGCTGGCCGCCGTGGTCGGCGTCGGCATCGTGGTGACCGGTCTGGTCACCGTTCCGGCTGTGGCCCGTGCAAGCACCTTGCCTGCGCTGGGTGTCAATCCGACGACGCACCTGCGTCCGGGCGTCACCCCATTGGTGCTCCCGACGTTCCACCACGGCGCCAGCCGCCGCCCGACAGCCGGCCTCACCTACTACGGGGGCCCGGTCGTCTCCTCGATCCACTCGATCGACGTGAGCTACGGCCCCGTCTCGTACCTCACCGCCAACGCGGCGTTCGTCACCAGCTTCACCAGCCAGTTCCTCGGCAGTGGCGTGTCGGACTGGCTGAGCGATTACGACACCCCCACCCAGTCCATCGGGCGGGGAACGTCGGGTGGCGTGGTGACGATCACCCCGTCCGCCCAGAACGACGGCACGCACGTCACCGACGCCGAGATCCAGGCCGAGCTGGCGGCGCAGATCGACACCGGGCAGCTGCCCGCCCCGACGGCGGACACCTCCTATGCCCTGTTCTTCCAGCAGGGGCAGTCGATCTGCGACCGCACGGGCTCCTGCTCACTGGTGAGTGGCGGGTTCTGCGCCTACCACGGCGCCATGACCGCCAACGGCGTGACGTTCACGTACCAGGTGATGCCCGACCTGACCGGATCCTTCGGGTGCGGCAGCGGATCGGACGCCCAGAACACCACCAGCGTCCTGTCCCACGAGCTGGCGGAGACCATTACCGATCCGGACGTCAACCTCGCCGCGACGTACGCCCCTCCGCTCGGCTGGTACGACTCGTCCCGGGGGGAGATCGGGGACTTGTGCAACGGCCTCCAGGCGACGTTCGTCGGGACCGACGGCGTCACGTACACGTCCCAGAAACTGTGGAGCAACGTCACGGCCGGCTGCACCGAGACCCGGCTGACGGCCGTCGCGTTCACCTCGGCGTCGTCTGCGAGCTTCACCCCGGGAGTCGCCGGCGCGTTCGCCGTCGTCGCCACCGGGCTCCCGTTCGCCACGGTCGTCGAGTCCGGTGCACTGCCCGCCGGCATCACGTATGCGAACGGCGTGCTGTCCGGAACCGCCGTCGCAGGGTCCAACGGCACCTATCCCCTGGTCTTCACCGCCACCAACGGGGTGGGCAGCCCGGTGGTCCAGAGCTTCACGCTCACCGTCCCGGGCGTCGACGTGACCACCTCGTCGGTGCCGGGCGCCACCCGGGGCGCGCCCTACACCGTGCAGCTGGTTGCGGCCGGCGGCACCACGCCCTACAAGTGGAAGAAGTTGACCACCCTGCCGAAAGGACTGAAGCTCAGCTCATCCGGCCTCCTCTCGGGCACCCCCGGCCTGAAGGACCCGGCTGGACCGACCACCGTGTCCGTGCAGGTGACCGACGCCACGCCCAAGACCCACCTGGTGGCCACCGCCAGCTTCACGCTGACCCTGCACTGACCGCCGGATCCGTCGGCGCCGTGGAGCGTGCCGATACGCGGGGACGGTCCCTCATCGACCGCCTGGCCCCGTCGCCCGGACGCAGCGGAGATCGCGATGGTGGACACCCGCTCGGCGTCGTCCGTCCCGTACGCTCGTCACCGTGAACCCGCACCTCGCGACGATCCGTTCCGTCGGGGCCGGCGTGGCCCCGGACGCAGTACGCCCCCGGGCGGCAGGGACGGTCGGGTGAGCACCACGGCTCCTGACCGTCCGGACGTCGTCGTCGTCGGCGCAGGGCCGGTCGGCTGCGTACTCTCCCTCCTGCTCGAGGCACGGGGACGGAGCGTGCTCCTGGTCGAACGGCACACCGACCCGTACCCGTTGCCGCGCGCCGTCCACTTCGACGACGAGACGGCGCGCATCCTCCAGGCCTGTGGACTGGGGGACGATCTGCCCGCCCTGTCCGAGCCGGCCACGACCTACGAGTGGCGGAACGGCGACGGGGTGCCGCTCCTCCGGTTCGAGACGCCCGCACAGGGCCGTCAGGGGTGGCCGACGTCCAACATGTTCAACCAGCCCGACCTCGAGTCCCGTCTGTTCGACCGGGTGCACGCCGCCCCCGGCATCTCCTTCCAGTCGGGCACGGCGGCGGTCGACGTCGACCGGTACGCCGACGGCGCCCGGGTGGAGCTCGAGCCCTCGGTGGGTGGTGACCGTCGGAGCGTGGAGACCTCCTACGTGGTCGGCTGCGACGGGGCCAACAGCACCGTGCGGGACCTGCTGGGGGTCGAATTCGAGGACCGGGGCTTCTACTTCGACTGGTTGGTGGTGGACGTCGCGCTCCACGAACCGCGGGTCTTCGATCCTCCGAACCTCCAGGTGTGCGACCCCCGCCGGCCGACCACCGTGGTGTCGGGGGGCCCGGGCCGACGGCGGTGGGAGTTCATGTGCCTTCCGGGTGAGACCCTGGAGACGCTCGACGAGGAGCGCGCGGCGTGGGCGTTCCTCGAACCGTGGGACGTTCGCCCCGACAATGCCGCCATGGTCCGCCATGCCGGCTACCGGTTCCGGGCCCGTTGGGCGACCAGCTGGCGCGACGGCCGGATCTTCCTGGCCGGGGACGCGGCCCACCAGACGCCTCCCTTCGCCGGCCAGGGGATGTGTGCCGGGCTGCGCGATGCGGCCAACCTGGCCTGGAAGCTCGACTACGCGCTGGGACATCCCGACGCGACCGCGCTCCTCGACACCTACGACAGCGAGCGCATCCCCCAGGCGGCCGCGGTCATCGGGCTCGCCACCGAGCTCGGCCGGGTCATCTGCATCCCCGACGTCGAGGAAGCCCGGATCCGCGATGAGCAGATGGCTCCGCTCGTGCCATCCGGTGGCAGCACCCCGGCGCCCCCGATGCCCGCCATCTCCGGCGGCATCCTGACTGATGCGTCCGGTGCAGGCGAGCTCTTCATCCAGTCCGTCGTCCGGGTGGGGGGCGTCGAGGGGCTCCTCGACGACGTCGTCGGCTCCGGCTGGCATCTGGTCACGGACGGCAGTCCCACCGACCTGGACGGCGAGCTGGCCACCTGGTTCGAGTCCATCGGCGGCCGGTGCGTCTCGATCGGCACGACGGCGGAGGACGTCGAGGGAGGCTACGGCCGGTGGTTGGCCGACCACGGGGTCGCCGCGGTCCTCGAGCGCCCCGACTTCGCCGTCTTCGGCACGGCGACCACCGGCGCGGACGTCCCCGAACTGGTCGCCGGACTGCGGAACCGGCTCGAAGACAGCCGGTCCGGACCGCCGCCATGACCTCCGTCGGCGGCCGGGCGTAGCGCGCCACCCGGCGGACCCACGTCCGGACGACCGGCGGGGACGGTGGCTCAGTCGCCCGAGCCGGCGCCGATCCGAATGGCCTCGTCGATGTGGCGTCGGTCCGCGTCGAGCTCCTCGGCGACGGCCTCGTCCTCAGCCATCACCTGGTCGAGGTCGGTGGACTCGTAGCCGATGACGCCCATGTCGGCAAAGGTCTGCCGCATCTTCGGACCCCACAGCCCGACGTCCTTCAGCGTCGGAACGATCCGGGTGAACAGCAGGCTCCGGAACAACCGCTGGCTCTCGCTCTCGTCGACGTAGGCGATGCAGGCCTCGGTGTCGTAGCCGAGCCGTTCCCACAGCTCGTTGGCCAGGAACCGGTCGCGCATCCGATAGCAGGCGTCGGCGCAGAACTCCTCGCGCTCGTCCCGCTCAGACTGGGTCAGCTGCGGGTAGTAATCGCGGAGCGCCAGTCGGCCGAACATGACGTGCCGCGCCTCGTCCTGCATCACGTAGGCGTTCACCGCCTTGCCGAGCGGATCGCCGGCCGTGTTGCGGATGAGTCCGAACGCGGCCAGGGCCAGACCCTCGATCAGGACCTGCATCCCGAGGTAGGTCATATCCCACCGCGGGTCGCTCAGGATGTCGTCGAGGAGCGACTTCAGGTTCTCGTTGATCGGGTAGGCCATCTCGATCTTGTCGAGGTACCGGGAGTAGGACTCGACATGGCGTGCCTCGTCCATGACCTGGGTGGCGGCGTAGTACTTGGAGTCGATGTCCGGAACGGTCTGGACGATCTTCGCGGTGCAGATCAAGGCACCCTGCTCGCCGTGGAGGAATTGGCTGAACTGCCAGGCGACGAGGTTCCGCCGCACGTTGCCCCGCTCCTCCTTGTCCAGCCGGTCCCACATGGTCGAGCCGAAGATCGGGACCAGTTCGTCGGGCACCTGCAACGGGTTCTCGGGATCAGGGTCGTGCGACCAGTCGATCCGCTCGGCTGCGTCCCACTGCTTCCGCTTGCCCTTCTCGTACAGATTGATGAGCTTCTCTCGCCCGTCGTCGTACTCCCAGGTGAACCTCGCCGTGCCTGTCTGGTCCGCCGTCTGCCACTCCGTCTTGTCGACGGGCAGCTGAAACACCTTGGTCCCCATCCGCCATTCCCCCACTTCGTCGCCTCGCGCCAGTGTGAGCGTCGAACGGGCGCGAGTCAACGGTGTCGGAGCAAGCGCTGTATACGGTGCCGGCACCGGGCCGGACGCCGTGTGACCCCACTGCCGCCGGATGCGTCGTCAGGGGTGCAGTGCGTGGAGCACGCCGTCGGTGCCCCCGAACAGGAGGTAGCCGTCGGCCCAGACCGGGCCGGCACCCGCGGGTACCTTGGTCGGGTACGTGGCGAGCACCACGCCGGTGGCTGCGTCGAGCAGCGCCAGGTCGTTGGTGGTTGCCGGCGACGCGAACGAGAACGTGTCGGTCGCCAGCACGCCGGAGCCGTCGAGGGCCGAGTTGCCGACGACCGGTCCGTCGGCCAGCCCGGTCTGCCACAGGACCGCACCGGTCGCCGGGTCGAGCTCCCGTGCCACCGCCGGATAGGCGACCGCGGCCACGGTCGACCGGTTGGCGGTGACGAGCAGGTGCGATCCGTCCCAGGCGGCGGTGGCCAGACACGCGTCGTTTGCCGAGGCCTTCGCTCCCAGCGCGATGCTCCACACCGGGCCCTTGGCCAGCGCCGACTGTGACCAGGCGTAGAACACACCGTCCTTGTCACAGGCACCCACCATCGGCGTGGGAGTGCCCTGGAGCGTGGCGGTGAACAGCGTGGGCGATCCGCCGAAGTCCGAGTCGAGGATGGAGACGCCGGGTACCGTCCAGTGGTCGACGGGCCGGAGCGTCGCCGGGTTCAGGCGGACGACCGAGTTCGACAGCCCCTGGGTGGTCGGCTGCTTCTGGTTCCCGTTGCCGGTGGTGACGAACACACCCAGCGGCGACACGGCGACCGTGCTCCAGACCGACCCGCCGACCGAGCCGGCTGCGACGGTCCAGAACGTCGCCAGCCGGGCGCCGGTGCTCTGGGCGAACGACACCAGCCCGCCACGGATCAGCGGGTTGTCGCACCCCGACGCCATGCCGATGAAGACCCGCCCGTTGGCCACGGTCGGCGATCCCCAGACGAACGACCCGAGCGCCGTCGGCTGCGGGAACACCGGAGCCTGCCACTCGACCGCCCCGGACGCGCCATCGACTGCCCACAGCAGGCCGTTCCCGGAGGCGAAGTAGACGGTGGGCCTGCCCGAGGTGGGGTCGGCCACCACGGTGGCGGTGTCCTCGATGCCGTTCGGTGGCGAGCACGTTCCCGGTGGCGGCGCGCCGGTGTCGAGCGACCAGGCCACCACCCCGGTGTCCTCGTGCAGGGCGTAGAAGATGCCGGTGTTCGAGCCGATGTACACCAGACCGCCCGACACCACGGGCGAGCCGTCGAAGCCGGCCCGGGACCGGCCGGTCGCCGGTGGTGGCGTCACGAACTGCCAGGTCCGGCTCAGCGCCGACGCATTGGCCGGCGTGACCGAGGTCGCCTTCCGGTTGAAGGAGGAGTGGGCCCCGTTGAAGCCGAAGGCGGACCAGGGGGCGGTGCCGTCGGACTGTGCGGATCCGGTGGCGCCCGCCCCCGTGGTCATCCCCGTGCCGAGCGCGGCCACCAGGGCGCATACGCATGCGACTGCTGCCACCAGGACACGTCCACCGTTCCGACTGCGCACCGGCTACCCCCAACCGTCGAGATGGCCGTCCCCTCCGACCAGGACAACGACGCTACTCCGCCGTGGCCCGCCCCCGTCGGGCCGGCCCTTGACTCCGACGACGCCCTCGTTACACTGTCCTGCGTGTCGTTCGTCCCCGCGTCCATGCGTCACCAAGAGGAGTGCACCTCCTCGCGGTCCGTCGCGCGCCCGGGCGGTCTGACGTCGGCACCACGCCCCACCGTCACCCGAATCTGACCTTTCCCCGCAGCGGAACCCCGGGGGAGGGTCGACCGCACAGCGGCCTGTTCGGAAGCCGACGGTTCCCGCGATGCAGCCCGGCCCGCCGGCCTGCGCGCCATTCCTGAACTCCACCTGCAGGCAGGTGTGCCCCCGCGCCGAACGGCATCCGCGTGCACACGGCCGCCCAGGGTGGTCCCCATCGTGTCCTCGCATCGACCGCCGGCTCGAGGGAGCCGGCGCACCAGAAAGCAGAAGACCCATGCCGGATCTGATCGGCAACGTCCTGTCGTGGGGCAGCGACGTGGAAGAGAGCACGATTGAGCAGGCGGCCAAGGCCAGCAGACTCCCCTTTGTGAGGGGCCATCTGGCCCTCATGCCGGACGCGCACGTCGGCATGGGGGCGACGATCGGCTCAGTCATCCCGACACAGGGGGCAGTCATCCCGTCGGCGGTCGGGGTTGACATCGGCTGCGGCATGATCGCGGCCGAGACGCAGCTTCTCGCCGACGACCTCCCTGACGACTTTGAGCCCTTTCTCAGCCGGGTTGAGGGAGCTGTCCCCGCTGGTGTGGGAAAGGGACATGCCCTCTCCGGGTCGCGTGACCGCACGCAGCCGACGACCGGCCTTCCGGTCTACATCGGGGCGTCCACGCTCACGACCAAGCAGGAGGTCAAGATCGTGGACCAGTTCGGAACTCTCGGGGCGGGCAACCACTTCGTCGAGGTCTGCCTCGATGAGAGCGAGCGGGTGTGGGTGGTGCTGCACTCAGGGAGCCGTGGTATCGGGAATCAGCTCGCCACACAGCACATCGAAGCGGCCAAGGGCCTGATGAAGAAGCTGTTCATTTCGCTCGAAGACCCTGATCTCGCGTACCTGGTCGAAGACACACCGGAGTTCGACGCGTACATCGCCGACATGCTGTGGGCTCAGGACTACGCCCGAGCGAATCGTGAGGCGATGATGGATGCTGTTCTCGCAGAACTGTGGACCTTTGTCGGGGTCGAGGAAGGCATGCCCGGCCGGGTCGGTCGGACGGTGCAGCGGATCAACTGCCACCACAACTACACCGAGCGTGAGCACCACTTCGGAAAGGATTTCTGGTTGACAAGGAAGGGGGCGATTCGTGCCCGGGAGAATGATTTTGGGATCATCCCGGGATCTATGGGCACGTCGAGCTACATCGTCCGTGGCTTGGGCAATCCCGCCAGTTACCACTCGTGTGCGCACGGTGCAGGTCGGCGCATGAGTAGGTCTCAGGCGCGGCGCGAGATCGCGGTCGAGACGTTCGTGACATCAATGGAGGGCCGTGGTTGGCAGGAGTCGAAAGCGGATCAGTTGCTCGATGAGGCACCGCAGGCCTACAAGGACATCGACCAGGTCATGTCTGATCAGGCTGATCTGGTGGTGATCGAGCACACCCTGCGCCAGATCCTCAACTACAAGGGCACGACCTGAGAGGCGTCTTTCTCGCCCGCCCAGGGCACAGAGCCGATCTGGTCGCCATGTCACCGGTGGCGACCCACCATGTCTCCACGCCAGAGCATCTGTGGTCACCGCTCTGACCAGGGCCGCCCGGGTCGGCCGATCAGTGCTGCAAATAGCAGACGGGCCACCCGGGGCCGGTCGGAGCTCAGGGACGGGTCGTGAACGGGTGTCCGTCATGAAGACCATCTCGTGGCAGCTGAGCGTGTCGTCGGAATACCTCTACGGCGGTGGACAAGCGCGACCCTCGTGCTGAGAGGCGCCGTCGCGCCCATTGTCCACACGCATATTTGGGCTTTCCCATTGGCCGATATCGAGTCCGGACTGCGGCCGGCCGTCTCGCCTGGTCCTTGCCCCGGGACGCAATTCCCACACCGAGCGTAACGTGTGGAAGGAGGGCATTCGCGTTGGCGACAACTACGGGGGAGCTCCATTGGTGATCATGGCGTCAGCTCCCGTCCGGGTGTGCGACAACGGTGGGTGGACCGATACGTGGTTCGGCGGACCGGGACGGGTCTTGAACATCGCTGTCAACCCGGGGGTGGAGGTCTCGATCCGCGGGGCGACAGGCCCGGATCCGGTGGTGTTGGACGTAGAGACCTTCGCCGATCGGTACTCCATCGTGCCCGGCGTGACTCGGGTCGCTCGCCACCCGCTGGTCGAAGCCGCCGTCGACTCGCTCCCACCTCCGGCCGCCGTCGCTGTCGAGGTGAACATCCGTTCCGCCGTACCGGCTGGTTGCGGCACCGGTACGTCTGCATCGGTCGCGGTCGCCATGCTGGGCGGGCTGGCGGCGTTGCGCTCCGAACAACCGTCACGACGTGACATCGCCTACGCCGCGCACCGACTCGAGGTCGACATCCTCGGTGCCGAGAGCGGGATCCAGGATCAGCTGAGCGCCGCGTTCGGTGGGATCAACTACATCGAAATCGAGCCGTACCCCGAGGCGGCGGTTCACACCCTGCCCTTGTGGGAGG
>Ga0209698_10001005_pt1 | contig 32488 bp, 33 predicted proteins | sample LitLauG_LLR_2012_FD_187203 | JGI IMG/M metagenome (GOLD analysis project Ga0209698, IMG submission 187203) | Freshwater sediment microbial communities from Pennsylvania, USA - Little Laurel Run_MetaG_LLR_2012 (SPAdes) (version 2) | ecosystem: Environmental > Aquatic > Freshwater > Creek >... | reverse complement strand
GCCAAAAGATAACCACAGAGGTCACAGAGAATCACAGAGGGAATCTGAATTCCTCTGTGATTCTCTGTGACCTCTGTGGTAAAGCGTTGGCCTGGATCGACTCCCAAATCGCGCCTATTCGTACCGCAGGCTCTCGATGGGATCCAGCCGTGCGGCCCGGATCGCGGGTACCATGCCGCTGACAATTCCCACCAGGCTAAGAATGATGGTTGCCACAAGCAGGCTGCCTGCATTGATGTGGAGATGGATGTCCCCGGCCTGAAGGTTGTCGCCGAATGCACTCATGAGCGGTAGCGCCCCGACGAACCACGATAGCAGATAGGCGATCCCGATCCCCGCCAACCCTCCCGCAAACGTGATGGCCAGCGCTTCGGCGAGAAACTGGAAAAGGATGTGGCCTTTGTGCGCTCCGAGAGCTTTCTCGACCCCGATCTCGCGCGTACGCTGCTGGACTGAAACCAGCATGATGTTCATCAAGCCGATGCCGCCGATGCCGAGCGTCAGTGCGCCAATGAACGCCAGCAATACCTTCAGCGCGGTGGTCACGATGGTGAACTCGTCAAAATCCTGCTTGAAGTCGGCGATGAAGACGGCGCGACGGTCGTCGGGGCGGAAGTTGTGGTGCCCGGCGAGCACCGACCGCACCACCCGTGCCAGTTGCTGGTGGTCTTGGCCTTCATAGTCCATGAAAATGCCGGTGATGTACTGGGTGTCAAACAGATCGCCCATGGCGCTAAAGGGGATCACGACCATACTGTTGTCGTTATTATCGCCGCCCTGCACCTTGTGCTGATAAATGCCCACCACCTGGAAACTCACGCCGTTGATGCGGACGCTCTGCCCGAGAGCTTGTTCGCCCGAGAAGAGTCTGCGCTTGGCCTCGTCGCCAATGACGGCGACACGCGCATGCTGGGCCTGGTCTTCTTCGCTCAAGCCGCGGCCGGTGGCGACGTTGAAGCCGCGGATGCGCTGGTACACCGGATACACGCCGGTGAGAAAAAGATTGGTGAAGGTGCGCGTGTCATGTTGAATGGTGACACCATTCTGCTTGTCGAAGATCGGAGTGACACCTTTCACCATGGGCACTTCGTTGCGGATGTAGTCGACATCCGCAACCTTCAGCCGAATTTCGCTGCCTGCTTTTGACCCGCCCGCCTGCAACGACGTGCGCCCTGGAAACGCTCCGATCACGTCGGTGCCCCACGAGCTGAAGATCAGGTTGATCGCGCGTTCGAATCCCGAGCCGAAGGCCAGCAGAATCACAACTGTCGCGATCCCCCACGCCATCCCGAGCATAGTCAAAGTTGTGCGGCGCCGGTTGTGCTGCATTGCGCCGTAGGCTTCTCTCAGCAGATCACGGGTCATAATTTACTCCTGGCGCAAGGCCTCAACCGGTTCCAGCATGGCCGCTTTGCGGGCCGGATAGAGTCCGGCAATGATGCCAGCCAGCGCGAGTGAGAGCACGGCGCCGACCGCCGACACAGGGATAATCCTGGGCGTGTCGAACCCCTGCGGCAGTTGCACGCCCGAGAGCAGGCGGATGACGAGCATGGCGCCGCCGACTCCGACCGCGCCGCTCAACAGTGTGAGGAAGGCACCCTCCAGGAAGAACTGGAACAGGATGTTGCGGTGAGTCGCGCCCAGCGCCTTGCGGAGTCCGATCTCGCGCGTGCGCTCGGTGACTGCCACCAGCATGATGTTCACGATCCCGATCGCCCCCAGCGCCAGTGTGATCAGTCCCACTCCGCCGAGGAACCAGTCCATGGCCGTGAAGATCTTGCCCATGGTTTTCTGGTTCTTCACCGTGTCCCACTCTTCCCAGGTATCTTTTCCGGATGGATCGAAGCCGCCATGATTGCGGGCAACGATTCTATGCAACTCGGCTTTCGCGTCTTCGTTCTCCTCGAAAGTGCGCGGCTGGTAGTTGATAAACGAAATCGCATTGCCTTCCTTTGAGTTGTCGCCCTTCAGCGGGAACAGTTCCCGCATCGTGCTGAACGGAATGAAAATACGGATATTGGTTGCATTCTGCTCCTCATGGCCGATCATCGAGAGCACGCCGATCACTTCGAAGTGCACGCCATTGAGCAGAATCGTATTCCCCACTGCCGGGCGCCCGGGAAACATGTTGCGCGTCATCTCACGTCCCAGCACGCAGACGCGCCGGCGCTGGTCGTTGTCTTCGTCGTTAATCCACCGTCCAACCTGCAACGGGATGGTCCGCACCTGGCTGTAAATTGCAGGCACGCCCGAAACTTGGCCGTTCGTGCTCGTGTAGTCGCTCACCGCGCGGATATCATCGCGCGCGATCAATGGTGAGATATGCACCGCGAGTTTCGATTCGCTCTTGATTGCAAGATAGTCGTCGTAGGTCAGGTTGAACCACTTCATCGAAGAGAAACTGCCTTCGACCGCAGGAGCTCGTCCTCCGAAGAAAAAGATGATGTTCTTGCCGAAGGTCTCAAGCTGCTTGCGGTTGCCGTTGCGGAAGCCTTCACCCACGCCGACCAGCAACAGCAGCGAGCCCACTCCCCAGGCTATGCCGAACATGGTGAGAAAGGAACGCAGCTTGTGCGCCCAGAGGGTACGCAACGTTTGCACGAAGGTGTCGAGAAGTATGCGCATATTGGCACCCCCAGGTGCGAGGACCAGGAAGTTACAACGCAGGGAAACGACCCACCGGCCGCTATTTCGTTGGACTGAGGGAATGTAGAACGGTGAGCGGGAGGGTCCTTGCGCGAGGGCCGCCCGCGATTTGCCATAACAATTTGTTATTCAGTGTTGTAAGAGTCGCCGACTCACAACGGAAGCACCGCCTGCACGGTTCCATCTTCGAGATCGGCCTGCATATGGAAACCGAGCTTGCGGCAGATAGCCTGCATTTCGCGATTTTCCGAGAGGATAGTCGAAGCCACGCTGGTCATGTGCTCGTCGCGGGCAACCTCGATCAGGCGGTTGTATAGCTCGGTTCCCAACCCCTGGTGCTGGAAGCGGTCGTCCACCAGGACGGCCATCTCCGCATCGTCTCGTCCGCGGATTCGGCTCAGGCGGCCGATCGCGATGATCTCGGGATTGCCGTCTTCCTTTTTGTGCTCGACGACGAGTGCCATCTCGCGGTCGTAATCGATGAAGCAGATCCGAGTGAGCCGTTCGTGAGCGGTGCGCTGGCTGAGCTTGAGCGGCTGGAAGTAGCGAAGATAGACCGTTCGCTCCGAGAGCGCCTGGTGCAGTTTGATCAAGAGCGGTTCGTCCTCGGGGCGGATGGGCCGCACCAGCATCTCTTCGCCGTTCTTCATTCTGCCGGGACGAATATATTGCTTGGGGTAGGGCCGGATGGCGAGCCGGGGCAGTTGTTCGCGGGCGACGTCCTTTGGGTACACGATCACGCGTGCGTCCAGTGCCGTCAGGCGCTCGGGAGAAGCCAGCAGCGGATTGATGTCGATTTCCTTGATCCAGCGCTGTTCGACGACCAGTTGACTGAACCGAACCATCAATTCCTGAAGCGCCCCCAGGTCAACCGCTTTGCGGCCGCGGATTCCCTGCAACGCCTGGAAGATCTTGGTCTGCTCCATGAAGCGGCGGGCGAGCGTGGTGTTCAACGGCGGCAGCGACAGCGCGCGGTCGCGAAATACTTCCACTAACTGGCCACCGGTTCCGAACAGCAGCACCGGGCCGAATTGGACGTCGGTGGTGCTGCCGAGAATGAGTTCGTAACCTTCCGAGCGAAAGAAGGGCTGCACCGTCACGCCCAGGAAGTGCTCGGCGCCTGCTGTTTGGCGGACTGAAGCTTCGATTTCCGACCAGGCACCCCGCACCGCGGCCGCACCGATCAGGTTCAGCTTGACGCCCCCGACCTCGGTTTTGTGCGTAATGGTGTGCGATAGCAGTTTGACGACGACCGGATACCCCAGTTCTTCGGCCTTGGCGACCGCTTCCTCGGCGCTGTGCGCCTCCAAAGTGGGGGCCGTGGGAATGCCGTAGCAAGCGAGGAGTTCCTTCGACTCCGGCTCGGTCAGAAGTGTGCGTCCACTCTGGCGCACAGACTGCACAATGGCCCCGGCACGTGCGCGATCGGGACCTTCGACTCCGTGCGGCAGCACCGGTGTCTCATACAACCCGCGCAACAGGTAGCTGTAGCGCCACATGTAGTAGAAGATGCGGGCTGCCGTGTCGGGATAAGCGAAGGTGGGAATGCCGGCGCGATTCATGATCTCGATTCCCGCAGACATTTCCGCACCGCCCATCCAGCACGCCAGCACGGGCTTGCCGAGGCCCTTGGCAAACGGTATCAGCCGCTCCGCGGTGATGGTAGGGTGCGACATTCCCTGCGGACAAAGAATCGCGAGCAATCCATCGTTGTTGGTATCGGCGGCGACGGTTTCAAGCACCTTCGCGTATTTGTCGGGCAGCGCGTCACCGAGAATGTCCACCGGATTATTGCGGCTCCAGTGTGGTGGGAGCAACTGGTTGAGTTGATCCATGGTGGCAGGGGAGATCTCAGCCAGCTCTCCGCCCGCGGTAATGATCGAGTCGGCAGCCAGCACACCCGGACCGCCGGCATTGGTTACCACGGCCAGACGCGGACCTTTGGGGCGGGGTTGCTTGGAGAGCACTTCTGCCATGTAGAAAAGGTCTCCGATGGTGGTAACGCGGAGCACGCCGCACCGCCGGAAGGCGGCCTCCAGGACTTCGTCACTGCCGGCGAGCGTGCCAGTGTGAGACGCGGCCGCGTGTGCGGCCGCCTCGCTGCGTCCGGCCTTGATTACGATGATCGGCTTGTTGAGCGACACTTCGCGCGCCGCCGACAGGAACGAGCGCGCATCCCCCACCGATTCCATGTACATGACGATGGAGTGCGTGCGCGGATCGTTGCCGAGGTAATCGATCAGGTCGCCCCAGTCCACATCGAGCATCGATCCGATCGAGACAAACGCGCTGAAGCCGACCATTTCCTGTTGTGCCCAGTCGAGAATCGCAGTGCACAGCGCCCCGCTCTGACTGATAAACGCCACGTTCCCGGCACGCGGCAGGCTGTTCGAGGCGAAGGTAGCATTGAGGCCGCTGACCGGGTTCATGACGCCCAGGCAGTTGGGCCCAATCAGGCGGAGGTCGCTGTCGTACAGTTGGTCCAGAATCTGGCGCTCGAGTTCCTTTCCGTGCTCGCCGTGCTCTTTGAATCCGGCGGATATGACGATCGCGCCGCGCACTCCCGCCGCGATGCATTGGCCGATGACGCCCGGGACAGTGTCGGCGGGCGTGACGATCACGGCCAGATCGACCGGCTCAGGAATCTCCTCCACGCTGCGGTAGGCCTTGATGCCGAGCACGCTGGTGCGTTTGTCGCTGACCGGATACACGGTGCCGCCGAACGGATTGCTGACCAGGCTCCAGAGCACGGCACGTCCGATACTGCCCTGGCGATCGGTGGCGCCTACCACGGCCACGCTGTGCGGGGTGAAGATGGCATCCAGAGGGTGTCCCTCGCTTCGCAATACGTCGTGCGCCTTGTCTTGTGTGGGGCCGCGTCTCGGTCTTTGTCCAACCTTGCTGGAACTCATGGGGCATAAGTGTAAACCGGGCGGCCTGCGTGGGTCTGTGACATCGTTCGGAGGTGGCAGGGCGTATCCGCACACGGTAGTACCTTTGACTTGGAAAAGATCTTCGGCTGGACTACAATCCTTCTCGCCCAGGGGACATTCAAGCTGTGATTTCCGGGGATTCGTGTGCACACACGAAGTAGTCCAAAGGAGCGTCGAAACATGAAAAAGTTGCTAGCGTTGATGTTTGCCCTTGCCCTGTCTGTCTCGATGTCGTCGTTCGCATTCGCCCAGGCCGGTGGCGACAAGCCAGCTGACAAGAAGGAAGAGAAGAAGGACAAGAAGAAAAAGGCAGCAAAGAAAGAAAAGAAAGAGAAGAAAGATGAGATGAAGAAGGACGAAGCGAAGTAAATTCGCCCGCCATCTTCGCCGTTCCACCCCGGCTCTAGCGTCGGGGTTTTTCTTTTATGGAGAACTGAGGTCCCTCGGTCCCATCGCTGAACGTGCTAAAATTTGTTGCGCTGAAACGATTCCTCCGACTCAATGTCGCACGCGCTCTCTCCAAGCGGAAACTGACGGACTAAAAAGTGGCCCAGAACCCTGATTCCCCGAGCACTCCCATCACCTATGCCGATGCCGGGGTCAACATCGACCGCGGAAACCGAACCAAGCAGCGGATCAAATATCTTGCTCACAAGACCTTTACCAGGGGCGTGTTGAGTGAGATCGGCGGTTTTGGTGGCCTGTTTTCGGTCGACAAGAAATATCTGGATCCGGTGCTGGTGTCGAGCGTCGACGGCGTGGGCACCAAACTGAAGGTTGCCTTTGAGATGAAGATGCACCACACCGTGGGCGGCGACCTGGTGAATCACTGTGTGAATGACATCGCAGTGCAGGGCGCCACCCCCTTGTTTTTCATGGACTACCTGGCTACCGGGAGGTTGGACCCCGAGGTCGCAGAGAAGGTCGTGGAGGGCATCGCTGAGGCCTGCAAGCACAACGGCTGCGCGCTGATTGGCGGCGAGACGGCTGAAATGCCCGGTTTCTATTCCGAGGGCGAGTACGATCTGGCCGGATTCATCGTGGGTGTGGTCGAACGGGAGAAGGTCATCAACGGCAAGGACGTTCTGCCGGGCGATATCGTGCTTGGCTTGCCCTCGAACGGCTTGCACACCAACGGATACTCCCTCGCCCGCAAGCTGTTGTTTGAGATCGCAGGCTATTCCCCGGAAACTTTCGTCAGCGAAATCAAGAACAAGGTCGGTAACGAACTGATGCGCACCCATCGCAGCTACTGGCCGCTGGTTCGGAAGCTGATCGCGGGCGAATGCGTTGCCGCCCTTGCGCATATCACCGGCGGCGGCATCACTGAGAACCTGCCGCGCGTGCTGCCGAAAGGGACCGCGGCCGTGATCGAACTCGGAACCTGGCCGGTGTTACCGGTCTTCGAACACCTGCAGAAACTGGGCAACGTCCCAGAGGACGAGATGCTGCGAACCTTCAATATGGGGCTGGGGATGCTGGTCGTCGTACCCGCCAAGAAGTTCAAGAAGGCCGAGACGCTGCTCGAACGGGCAGGGGAAAAGTTCTACAGCGTCGGACGGATTGTGAAGGGCGACCGGAAGGTAATGTACAGCTAGGTCAGAAGTAAGAAGTCAGATTGCAGAAGTGAAAACCCGGTTCGTAGTTCCCGGTGTCAGCGTGGCAGTTCAGCAAGCAGTTCACCAATATGTGAAGGGCCTTCAGGGCCGCATGGTTGTTCTAGCTGCTGTTTCCCTCAACATTTTCTGTGCAGCGCAAACCCCCGAGTGGCAGCCGAGACATTTGGAAGAACTCTCCATCGCACACCACCGGATCGCCAAACAATTGCTGGAGATTCTTAGATCGGCCGCGAAGACAAGTTTCGACAGCGGGGTTTGCGAAATACCCCCAGATGTTGAGCAAAGATCAAGCCTGCGATTCGTAAAGCTTGCTTCCAACGGCAGGACGCAGGTTATAGTGCAAGGCGTGGGCGAATGCCAGTGCTCACCGACTGGGAATTGTTCGTTTTGGATTTATGAGAAGTCGGCGAACGGCTACCGACCCTTGCTTGCGACCGATATGGTTCAAGTCTTCAGTGTTGAGAACACCCGATCTCACGGGTACCGCGACATTGTGACCGGTGCGCACGGCTCGGCCGTTGATACGGATCTGACCGTTTTCAAGTTTGACGGAGAGCATTACCAGCCGCGCGAATGCTGGAGGATGTCCTATCCCCAGACCGTTGATTCCAAGTCTTATCGGATCGTGGGGAAATCAACCCTTGAGAAGCGGGACTGCTACCATTCTCATTGAGTTGTAATCTCCGCAAGTTTTTCTCCGTGTCTCCGCGACTCCGTGGTAAATAATGTCGTTGGAATGAAAAACCTCGGCATCCTCCTCTCCGGACGCGGGTCAAACTTCGTCGCCATCGCCGACAGCATTGACGCCGGCAGAATCCCCGGCGCACGGATCGCGATCGTGATTTCCAACCGTCCCGACGTGCCTGGCATTGAGACCGCGAGAAAGCGCGGGTTCCAGACCCTGGTCATTCCCTCTAAAGGTAAAAACCGCCAGACGCATGACGGGGAGGTCGTGGCCGCCCTTAAGGAGCACGAGGTCGATCTCATCTGCCTCGCCGGATACATGCGCTTGCTCTCGCCCTGGTTCGTGCAGCAGTTTCCGCACCGGATCCTGAACATTCACCCCTCGCTGCTCCCGTCCTTCCCTGGACTCGAAGCCCAGCAACAAGCGTTGGCTTACGGCGTGAAAGTCTCAGGATGCACGGTGCATTTCGTCGACGAGGAACTCGACCACGGCGCCATCATCGTGCAGAAGACCGTGCCCGTGTTCGAGACGGACGACGAGCACACGCTCGCCGCCCGCATTCTCGAGCAGGAACACATCGCGTACACGGAGGCGATCAGGATTGTGCTAGATGGACAATCCGAGGTTGTTGGAAGACGGCTCGTGAAAGGTCAGACGTCAGAGGGTTAGATTGCAGAAGTAAAGAAAAAGGTTTCAAAGTTTCAAGCTTTCAAAGATCGGGCAGTCCAACTCTGAAACCTTGAAACTTTGAAACCTTTTTACTCTACATAATCAGTTCGTTGCTTCTCCGCACAATCGGGTGCTGCATCACCTCAAGCTCGTTCTTCACCAGGTTCAACCCGTACACGCACTCTTCGAACTTGTTGGCGAGCTGGGCGAACAGCGGCGCCACCTTCGCGTATTCAAAATATTCAAACTTCGACACGATGTAGTAGCTTTCTTTCCCGGCCCTTACCCACTCCACCATGCTCTCCAGGCGCTGGCGGCGCAGACGGTGGTGGTTGATACTATCGGGAAACATGCCTGCGTAGAACAGCGTGACGTCGCCAATGTGCTTGCGGACCTGACGTTCGCGGTCGAACGAAGGCGCTGGCCCATAGATCGGGTCCGATTCGATCAGCATCTCGCCGACGTCGCTCAGCGGCTTGCCGGAAGCATTGCGGATCTTGAGTAGTTGCTCGGCATCGCAGAACTCCGAGAGCAACTGCGCGACATAGCTGACCACCTGCGGATCACGAATGCCGATCTCCTGCGCGTAATGGCGTCCCACCAACTCAACGAATAGCTGCTGCAATGGATGCGTTTCCGGAATCATGTTCGGCCCCCACTTCTTTGCCTTTTTTCACCTCGCCTGTTCCTTATCGGAACAAGTGCCTTTGCAGATTAGATAACGTAATTCCAATCTCAACGCAAGTAACCTCTGAGCCCCTTCAGTTAAGTGCAAAAGTGGTGCCACTCGTTGCAGGCGCTTCTGTTGGCAGCCGCCGACGACGGCTGCTAAATCCGCGTTGCGGAGAGTCCCGAGAATGCCTCTCTTCATCTATTTGGGAGGAAATTGCTTCAAAGGGAGGCAAAGTGGCACGAACCAATGTTGCAAGCGGAACACCCTGGGAACCGGTGGTGGGTTACTCGCGGGCGGTGCGGGTGGGGCCCTATATCCACGTTTCCGGCACAACCGCGACCGGCCCGGATGGCAAACTCGTCGCGGGTGATGCCTACGCACAGGCTGTTCAGACGATCAAGAACATAGAGAGCGCTCTGAAGCGGGCGGGAGCTTCGCTACAAGATGTCGTTCGCACCCGCATGTTTGTAACCGACATCGCCAATTGGGAAAAAGTTGGCAAAGCCCACGGTGAGTTTTTTGGAGAGATTCGTCCCGCGACCAGCATGCTGGTGATCACCGCATTGGTTTCTCCGGAGATGCTGGTGGAAATCGAAGCGGAAGCGATCGTGGCCGATAGGCAATAAGAGGAAAAGGCGGAGGCCGGATCGCATCCGGCTTCCGCCTTCGAGATGTCGACAGATTATCTCCGCCGCGCTCTAGCCTGGTGAAACATCTTCTTCGCCGCTTTTTTCTTGGCGGCCTTCTTCGCGGGCTTCTTCGCCGCCGCCTTCTTGGCCGGCTTCTTTTTCGCTGCCTTCTTGGCTTTCTTCTTGGCCGGTTTTCTTACCGCTTTCTTCGCTGGTTTCTTCTTGGCGGCCGGTTTCTTGCTGGGAGGCTTGCTCTCGCCACCGCCGCCTGACGGCGCGATGGGCGCGGGCGTCCTCGCGGCCGCAGGCTCTGGCTCGGAAAGTTCATCCTCTTCCCCTACCGGGGTGGGTTCTTCTTCCTCTTCTTCCTCCTCGTCAAAATCCTCCTCCAGCGATTCGCCAAAAGAACCGCTGTCACCGTACTCGTCCATTTCGTCGTCCCGACCGTAGAGTGTCGGATCATTGAAGCGCATGTGTCCTCCTGCCTATGTGCGGCCCCCCCGCGCGGATTTGCGGTCAGGCTCAGGGAATAAGTAAGACTACGGTTTGTGAAACTGTGCTGCTCCCGTCAACGGGGCGCAATTGTAGCACGGGGCTGATTCAACGGGCAGTATCAAGCATTCCTTTGCGATTTGCGAGAGAAAATTTGCAATGGCGGAAATCGCGCATTGCCACGGGCGAAATAAAAGCGAATTGGACGCAACGCCACCCGTTATTCGTAGGCCAAGGCGTCGATTGGATCCTTCTGCGCCGCCTTGAAAGCGGGATATAGCGCTCCGGCGACAGCGCTGGCAATGGCAATCAGCGCGGCGCGTACGATCCAGTCCCACGCTACCACGACCGGTAGCAACGGCAGTTTCCGCGCAACCAGCGCCTGCGCCGCCAGGCTCACCAGAACTCCCAGGACAATCCCGCCCACGCCCAGCAGGGCGGTTTCCCGTAGGACGACGTTAACGATATAGAGCCGTGACGCACCCATGGATTTCAAAATCCCGATTTCCCGTGTGCGTTCCATCACCGCCGTGTACATCGCCTGAAAAATCACCAGGACCCCGATCACCACCGAGATTCCGATGACTACCTTGATGAAAGTCGACAGGCCCGGATAGTTGGTCGGCGTCATCATGGAAAGGTAGGTGACCATCGAGCTAGCGACGTAGCGTTCCATTCCCGGCACGTGTTTGATCTCGTCGACCACGGTGTCGGCGTTGGCGGGGTCGTCCAGCTTCAGGTACATCACCGAGGCCTTGTCCTTGCCCCCGGTCAGATCCTGCAACGTGCTAAGTGGAAGGAACTTACGTCCGCCCTTGCCGCGCTCGACGATGCCGCAAATGCGGAAATTGTGGTTGAGGATCTCAATCGTGTTCCCAACTTTGACGTGCTTGGATTGAGCAAACAGGTCGTCAACCAAAACATCGTCCGGTCCCTCAAAGGGCCCGCCGTGAAGGTAATGGAACCCTCCTGAGAGCCCCTCATAACTGGGCAAGTCGATCCCAGCGATGATCTCCAGCGCGCCGGCGGTGGAGATTTGCGTAATAACAGGGGCCACCTTCTCGACGTGCGGCAGTTTGGCCAGTATGCCAGCCACCTTGATCGGCATCGGGGTGCCGGTCAGACCCACAATGAAGGAAGACCCGGGCGGCAGCACGATTACGTCGGCGCCGATACCCGCGGTTCGGGTTTTCGAATCCTGCAGCATGCCGAGCGAGTACCCCACGATCAGCAGAATCAGCGTGACCTCAAGCGCCACCGCCACAATGCTGATCAGGGACCGTACCGGCCGGTGCACCAGGTTGCTGACGATCATTCGGTTAATCATTATTTTTGGAGGTACTTGCCGTGGCCATCGCTGCTTTTTGCGGCAGCGGAGTCAGACTGGTTCAGGTGCACGACTTCCGCCCCGGGAGGTTGCTCGAGGGCAAACTGATCATCGCTGAGCGCGTGATTCATCTCCAGCTTCAAAATATTCAGGGTGAGGTCGTACCCTTCCCGCGGCCGCTCGATCTCAATGCTACTCGGGAACTCGATCCCAGAGTAGTCTTTGTAGTCGTGATAGCGCGCGTCCGTGACCACATTGCCTTGCTGGTCATAGATCTGCTGCCGGTGGGCCAGCAGGTCACTGCGGCTGAACTCGATCTTGCGCGACAGGAACCAGCCGTTCGAACCTTTGCGGATGACCGCGAGTTGGTAATCGGGCTGCTCGACTCGATGTTTCTTCGCGTCCAGAACTGTCTCATACCCGTTTTCGAGCACCGCGATCTCGTCCGGTCCGATCTCCCGCAGCAGAAGGGCGTCGTAAATGTGCTGCGGGCGCAGATTCTCCAGGCGTTTGTCCGGTTGGTAGTTGTCAACGCTGTTCGGGCCCACCACGAACTTATTCTTGGGAGGAATCCAGAGCTTGAACTCCTGGCCGTTGCTGACCATGTCGAACGCCGTGTTCCTGACCAGCGGCATCAACCCTTTCATGCGCAGCATCGCCGGCTTGCGCGCCAGCACGTAGCCGCGGATCTCTTTGTAGTCGGTGACCTCCCCATTTTTGGGGTCATTGGACGAAGTGTCGATGTCGACGGTGGCCTGCAAAGACTGCGTCCGGGTCGCCTGGGAGTTCAAGTAGTCGATCAGTTGTTCCTGAGTCGCGCTTTTCAGGGGGGCGTCAGAGAACTGCCGTTCCATTTTGTGGGTCCGGAACAGGCAACCGCTGGTTGGCAAGGTCACGGCGACCAGAAACAGCAGAAAAGACAGACGTAAACTGAGACGAAGCATTCCGATAATCGGCACCTAGGAGAGCCTAAGGGTGGTTTGATTAGTATAAGGCAGAGAAGGGTTCGCTGTTCAGCGCAATCGGAGGGAATGCCGGTAGGCGGTCACGTTGCGATTGTGCTCCCGCAAGCTGCGGGCAAAGCGGTGGTGCCCGTTGCCATCACTCACAAAATAAAGGAATTTCGTGCTCCCGGGATGCATGGCGGCGGCCAAGGCGCTCCGGCCGGGATTGCCAATCGGCCCCGGAGGCAAGCCGGCGTACCGATACGTATTGTAGGGTGAATTCACCGACAAGTCGGCATGGTGCAAGGTCCCCTTGTAGGTTCCAGCCACCAGTTCGGCATAGATCACGCTGGGATCGGCATCCAGCGCCATCTTGAGTGCCAGGCGGTTGTAGTAGACGCTGGCCACCCGCGGGCGCTCTTCGGGCACCGCTGTCTCTTTTTCGACGATCGAGGCCATGGTCACGGTACGGTGAACGTCTGTGTTCAGCCCGATCTGCTGGGCTACTTGCCGGAACTGGCGAACCATCGCCCCCACCATTTCTTCCGGGGTCTGGGTCCGTGTGAATTCGTAGGTGTTGGGAAACAGATACCCCTCGAGTGTTTTCGCTTCCGGAGCCAGATCGGCGATCATTTGGGTTCGCGACTGCACGACCTCGATAAAGTCCGGCGCCGATCCCAGCCCTGCATCCTCCATGGCCTTGGCAATGTCGAAAATCGTGAAGCCTTCCGGGATCGTAACCGTGTGGAAGTGGATGTCGCCGCGCGCGATGCGGTCATAGACCTGCGGCAGACTGGCTGTGCGTTCAAAAAGGTACTCGCCCGCCTTCAGGGATGGCTTCGGATGTGTCCAGTGCCAGAGCCGGAAGGCGCGTTCGCTGCGGATCACCCCTGCCTTTTTGAGTTCCGCGGCAATGTGCCGCGTGGAGTATCCGGTATGCAGCAGCAGCGACTCGGTTTGAGCGGGCGAGACTGGGGCATAAACAGCCCACCAGACCCACCCGCCAGCGGCCACGGCGGTGAGCAATACCAATGTGATCAGGACACGCACGTTTCAGGTATAGATGCTTTTTACAGGATGCAACAAAGAAACGCGATGGGGAAGCTTCCGAGGGTAACCGGGAGGGCAGAAGTCGTGTAGCGCGGACACTCCTGTCCGCGCCTGTCTGCCGTACGAGTCCTCCCGGCACGCGGACAAGAGTGTCCGCGCTACATCTGCGGCTTTTGACTTGCTTCTCTATTCCCCCAGCCAGTCCGCATACGGCTTCATCGATTCCACGTGGTCGAACACAATCTTGATCGCTCCGGTGATCGGGATAGCCAGCACCAGCCCAATGGCTCCCCAGATCCATCCCCAGAACAGAAGCGCAATCGTGACCGCCAACGGATTCAGCCTGAGCCGGCTTCCCAACAGCTTCGGGTAGAGAACGTTCAAACCGAGAAGGTGCAGACCGACGACCACGAAGACCACCAGCACTAGGTCGCCTGGTTCCAACTGTCCCAGCCCGACCACGATCGGGGGCACTGCCGCCAACACCAGCCCAAGGTAGGGTACCAGGCTCAGGAATCCGCTCAGGAATCCGACGAAATAGAAGAACGGAACGTGCAGCAGCCCGAAAATGGCCACGCTTACCCCTGAAATCAGCAGGCCGATCAGCAGATTCCCGACAATGAAGCTCTGCAGCATTTTGCCAATCAGGCCGAGGGTGACGAAGGCCGTATGCCGGTGCTGCAGAGGAAACAACATGACGGTAGCCGAGCGCGCATGGTGCCGCCACGTCAGGAGGAAGTACGCCAGAAAAGGAATGAACGACGCTGCCAGCAGGATGTCGGTTACCGTTCCGACTCCGTGAGTCAGTGCCTCGGTCCAGCTCGTCACAGGACGAACGGTTACGACATTGCCCGGCTCGGGCTCGCCCACGGCCTCTCCGGTCTTTTCAATCCTTTCCGCTTGTTGCCGGAAGGGCCGCAGAATGGAACGGATTTTCTGCGAATAAGTCGGCACCGTGTCCACGAAGAGGACTGCCTGGTTGTAGGAGGCCGAGGCGATGCCGTACAGCGATGCTACCAGTAGAACCACGGCAATCAGGGCGGCCAGCCCCCGTGGAATGTGAAAATATTCCAGCGCGCCGACCACCGGAGATAGCACAAAACTCAGCAGGATGGAAAAAAACATCACGGCCAGCACCGACTCGCCGTAGTAAGCAAACACTACGATCAGCCCGATGCCCAGCAGGGTGAGCGACCAGTGATGCTTGCGGGGTGTGTCTGGCGTTTCCATCGTTTTCTGTCCGGCGACTTATTCTGCCCCAGCCGCACGAGAATTGCACGGGGATTGCCCCGGGGGCAGAGGAGTGAGGAGTAAGGTCAAAGTAGAGGGTTTAAGACTTCACTTTTTACTGACTTTTTACCTCTCTTGGTTGGCAGGCTGACCCCAGAGGGGTACAATCGCACGGATTTTGGTCAAGCCAGCCCGCTGCGTTCGACGCCATTCCGACCCGACCGGTGAGGACGCCCGTTCGAAGTGACTCTTGATCAGCTGCTTCTTAGCGACTGATTATGTAGGAGAGCAACGTATGAAAAAGAACAAGACAACCCTGACACCGATATTTGCGCTGGTTGCGATTCTAGCCGGCATCAGCGCACCGGCGGGCGCACAAACCTACACCAGCTTTAGCGCCTTCCCAAACACCCACACATTCCCTTACGAGATGGACTCGTCGGGTCGCATTGTGGGAACGGGAACGCAAAACGGTGCGCCCACCCAGGATTTCATTCGCAATACCGACGGCAGTATCTCCGTTCTCGGAGCGCCGGCTGCCGACTGGATTGGATTTTCCGGTACGAATGCAATTGCCGGACGCTACCAGGACGCGGCGGGTGTCGAGCACGGCTTCGTGGGCCCGATCGCCGGTCCCTTTACCAGCTTTGACGTGACGGGTTCCACCGGTACTTACCCATGGAAAGCGAACTCCGCGGGGCAAATCGTCGGTACTTGGACGACCTCCGGTAACGTGTATCACGGCTTCTTGCGGAATGCCAATGGGAGCATCACCAAGTTCGATGTCCCCGGAGAGGCCCAAACTTTTCCGGAGGCGATCAACACTTCTGGCCAGGTAGCGGGGTTGGTGTGGGACTCAGCGGGCGTGCTTCACGGGTTCACCGGCACGGTCGGCGGCCCCTACACGATCTATAACTTCCCCTCCGGCACCGTCTACGCGTCGGCACACATGAACGACGCTGGACAAATTACGGGCTACTATGCCGACAAAAATTTCACCGCGCACGGATACCTTCGGGACACCAACGGGACTTTTACGACGTTAAACGAGCCGGGGCAAGTGCTCGCCGGCGCCATTAACCAGGGCGGTTCCATCGTTGGTGTTGACGGTGGCAAGTATACTGGCAGGAAAGACGGCTTCCTGAGAAGGTCGGACGGGACCTCGGCCAAGATCGAATACCCTGGCGCCAGCGGTATCACTAGCAGCACGATTCCGGAAGACATCAATCAGTCCGGGGTCATCATGGGTAGATACGAACTCACCACCAGCAGTGGCGGCGATACCACGTGGCACGGGTTTATAGTCACCGGGGTCCAGTAGCTGGAAATAAGAAGTCAGAATGCAGAAGCGAGTCCGATGCCGTGCGGGCATCCGCTGACTCGGATTCCTTCTGCATTTCGCTTTCGTCTCTTCCCCTTCTTGACTGCGGCTCGTCCACCCGGCAATCATCGTCACATGCAGCAATCCGGACGGGTTCTCGCCCTTGATGTTGGCTCGAAGCGAATCGGGGTTGCGGTGTCGGACCCGCTGGGAATCACCGCCCAAGGCTTGGATACCATCCAGCGACAGAATAAGCGGAAAGACCTGGAGACCCTGGGCCAGCTGCTGAAGGAGTATGAGGTGCGGGAAGTTGTTGTCGGACTTCCGCTCCGCCTAAGCGGCGCCGAAGGAACGCAGTCCGAAAAGATGCGCCGCTTCGCCAGCGACCTGGAATCTCACTTTGGGGTGATCGTCCATCTCTGGGACGAGCGCTGGACCTCAACGGAAGCCAACCGGTTGCTGCGGGAAACCGAACTCTCAATCGAGAAGCGAGGGCGCGCCGTCGACCGCATGGCGGCGACCCTGATTCTTCAGTCCTGGATGGAAGCGAATCCGCGGTAGTCAATGTTCACCACAGAGACACAGAGTCACAGAGAAAAGCATTTGGAGAACTCGTGCGGAGGAACATGTGTGGATCGAAACAAGCCATCGCGGAGCCGGGGAAGCCCCTGCGAAACCGGCTGGTTTTTCTGTGTCTCTGTAACTTTGTGGTGAACGGTCAGGACGCCAGTTCCCCAAGCTCGGGAAAGCGCAGATTGCACTTGATCAGAGCCTTGGTCAAAACCTGCTCGATCTCGGACTCCTGGCAGTTGCGCGAGATGGCCAACTCGCTCACCAGCAGGTAGCGGGCCCGCTCCAGCATCTTCTTCTCGCGGAACGAAAGCGACTTGCCCTGGTTCAGAACCAGCAGGCTCTTCAGTACCGCCGCGACGTCGACCAGCGAGCCGGTCCGCATGCGGTCGGAATTCTCCTTGAACCGGTCTTTCCAGTCTGCCGGGTTGCTGCATTCCCCGGACGACAGATAGTCCACGATCTTCTGGACCTCGCCGTTCCGCACCACCGGGCGCAGTCCGACGCTGCCCGCGTTGTGGAACGGGATCATCACCTTCAGGCTGCTGGCTGCGATTTTCAGAAGGTAGAACTTCTCGACCGCTGCACCAATGGTTCGGCTGCTGATCTGTTCAATGACGCCAACACCATGGTTGGGATAAACGACCTTGTCGCCGATGTGGAAAACCCGTTCGCCGTTCATTGGAGGGAGCCCCACCCGAGGGGTCGGAGAACTGCCACCAGTCTAGCCGAGCCGGGTTCCCAAGGCAACCAAATAGCCGCGGTGGCTGGGGCCGCGCATGCCTGATTCCGTCCCAAATCCCCACAGCACCGAACTAAGCCATGTTGAATGAATACCTTGTACTGTGGCCGTCATGACTCCCGACGCGGCTCGATCAGTCCCCGCCCCCTGTGCCCTGGGTTTATAATGCCGGAGCGCCATGACGGAGCAAATCAAGAAGAAGCTGCGGGACGAGCTGACGACGCTCGAGTACGAACTGGCTCACGATATCCCCCGCGAGCTGAAGAAGGCAGTCGCCATGGGCGATCTCAGCGAGAACGCCGAGTACCACATGGCCAAGCAGCGCCAGGAATACCTCAAGGCGCGTATTCGCCAGCTCGGAAAACGGCTGGCGGACCTGTCCCTGATCAACATGAGTAACATTCCGAAGGACAAGGTGGGTTTAGGGTCCACGGTCAAGATCTACGACAACACCAAAGATGAAGAGATCGAGTACAAGCTCGTGACCAGCGAAGAAGCGGATGTGGCAGCTGGCAAAATTTCGACCACCTCGCCCATCGGCCGCGCCATGCTCAATAAGAAAGTCGGCGACACCGTGGTAGTCGTGTCGCCCAACGGCAACCGCGAGCTTGAAATTCTGACTCTTTCCACCATCCACGAGGCTGCTGACGAAGACGGGCCGGAAGCGAAGGCGCAATGACATGGACCAGTGCGGTCGGCCGGGTCTGTGGAGGGCTGCTCGACTCCATCGTGCGCTTGCTGGCGCTGGCGCGCATCAACCCGAACCTGCTGACAGTGATGGGTCTGGTGGTCAACACTTATGCCGCGTTTTTGTTTGGTTACGCCACCGGAGAAAACCAGCGCCGCATGTTCTTCTATGCCGGGCTGGTCATCATCGGCTCGGGGTTCTTTGATCTGGTGGATGGCCGGGTGGCCCGCGCCTCCAACAAGGTGAGTCTGTTCGGCGGTTTCTTTGATTCCGTTGTCGATCGCTACAGCGACGCTTCGCTATTCTTCGGGCTGCTGGTCTTTTATGCCCGCGGCAACCGCTTTTTCTATGTCGTGCTCACGGCGCTGGTCATGATCAGCTCCATCATGGTGAGCTACGCCCGAGCCCGCGCCGAGTCGCTGATCGGCACGTGCCGGGTCGGCTTTCTGGAGCGCCCCGAACGCCTGGTGCTGTTGATCATCGGAGCGCTGTTCAACGTGATGGCCCCTGTACTGTGGGTGATCGCGGTGCTCTCGACCATCACCGTCATCCACCGCATCACCTATACCTGGCAGCGCACGAAAGAGATGGAAGCCGCAGTTCCGGGCCGCGCCGCCTGAGCAGTCTCTCCGCGATCTATCCCTCAAGATCTGTCATCCCGGGCGCTGGGCGCAGGGCGAAGCCACTCAGCACAAGTCGAGGGACCTTGCGTTTCGCGCGACGTCCCATCCCTGTCAGCCGCAGAGCTCGCCGCCAATGCTAGACTACTTCCCGCAACTTCCTGCAAGGACTGACAGTGCCAACAAATCCCGTTCTCGTCGTTCACGGCGGAGCCTGGGCAATTCCCGATGACATGGTCGAAGCCCACCTGAACGGTGTGAGCAATGCCCGTGCCGCGGGCTGGCGCGTTCTGGAGCGCGGAGGTTCCGCCCTCGATGCGGTCGAGGAAACGGTCGTCGTCATGGAAGACGACGAAACTTTCGACGCCGGCCGGGGCAGCTTCCTCAACCGCGACGGCAAAGTGCAACTCGATGCCTTCATCATGGACGGCGCCACCCTGCGCGGCGGCGGCGTCGGCTGCGTCGAGCGTCTGCGCAATCCGGTGCGCGCCGCCCGCAAAATTCTCAGCGACAGCCCGCATGTCTACTTCGTGGCCGAAGGCGCAGAACGATTCGCGGCCGAGCACGGCATCCCGCTCTGCTCTAACGAGGACCTCATCATTCCGCGGGAAGTCGCCCGCTTGCGGGAATATCAATCACACTTGGAGGAGCACCGCGCCGATTTATTCGCGCCCACCATCTCGCATGACACGGTAGGGGCGGTCGCGCTCGACCGCGACGGCAACATCGCCGCCTCGACCTCCACTGGCGGCACGCTCAACAAGGATCCCGGACGCCTTGGCGACTCTTCGCTTATTGGCTGCGGTTGCTATGCCGACAACGCCAGCGCGGCTGCCTCCACTACCGGTTGGGGCGAGCCCATCATGAAGCTGGTGCTGGCGAAGTGGGCCGCCGATCGCGTTGAGTCGGGAAGCCTGCCCGATTGGGTCGCCAAGGAAGCAATGAACTATCTGAAGCAGCGGGTCAACGGCCACGGCGGCATCATCCTGCTCGACGCCCAGGGCCGCTTCGGAATCGCCCACAACACCCCCCGCATGGCCTGGGCATTTCAGACTGTACAGAAACAGGAAGCGGGTATCGAACGGTAAGCGAGAACCGTAGCGCCGCTGCCCCCGGCGGCTGTCGTGGGGGCGGACCCGCCCCCCACTTGCGAGGGCAAGGTGCCCTCGCGACAGCCGGCAAGGTGCCGGCGCTACAGCGATGGGTTCAAAACTCCACGTGAAGCCGCAGCGAGGGCACCACCACCGGCCCGCGGTCGCGGTTGTATCCGGGATTGTTGATGTGCTGCACTCCGGGAGCGACATAGATGCCGCGCCAAAGGTGCGCCGTGTAATACGATTCGACGATGTTCTCCCGACCGTAGTTCAACCCTCCATCGCCTAAGAGGAAACCGGATCCACCGTCCGCCAGATAGATCTGGTGATCTTTCTTGATACCGTTCGACACGAAGGCAATGCCGGCACGGTCCTGCTTCCGGTGCCAGAGTGCTCCACTCGCCCCCACGCCCTGGTTGAAGGTCGAGTCAATCTCGGTGTAGGCAAAAGACTCGGTTCTCCCGTCGTCCCATCCCCAGCGTGCATACGCCGTGACGTTCCGCGTGAGATTTTGTTCGAGGTTGACGCCGAAGCCATATTTGCATGTGATGTGCCAGGGGTGGTGAGTGATATCAGGGGTAGGCACCAACCCTGCTTTGAACTGCGCGACCGCATCGCGGTAGATGCCCATGTTGGCGTAGTTCGTGTACGCCAACAGCCGGAGGACGCCGGATTTCTTCGGCACGATCCCATGACGCAATTCGTATTCCCAATTCTCCGCATGAACCTGCCACGGTCGCCACACCAGATCAATGCCGTTCGCGACTTTCGGCATGAGGCCTTCGGCGAAGCGAAACCCCCAGTTGCGGTCTTCGTAATCAGCGGTGAAGCCGACGGTATAGCCGCGCGTATCGGCGGCGTAGTCCCAGGCGCCGTTTTGGTCGACCGACCAGTTGGTGAATTGAAAATGCGTGTCGGACCCTGCCGAATTCACGTCAAGAAAATCTGGCATGCTGAACTTGCCAAAGCGGATTTCCAAACGCCGGCGCGGCAACTCCTCGAACATCGATAGAAAGCTGCGCTGGTTTTCGATCTTATTCTCGCTCAGCGCAAACACTTTGTGGATCATGCCGCGCCCGAGGTAGGGTGCTTTGCTCAACGCCGGATTGCGCACAATATCGAGGTCCGTATTTCCGGCCAGGCCAAGTCCCGTGCTGAGCGCCGCCCCGCCCGCCTCTTCGACATCCACCAGAAGCTCGGTGGAATTGTTAAGCCGCACGCCGGTGTAGAGCGTCATCACTCGCGAAGTGGCTTTTTCATAACGCGGGTTGAGGCTATTCGGTCCGCTGTAATCGGCGTGAAAATCGGGATGAGTCTGAAAGATAAAGTTCATCTGCCCGGAAAGCCAGAACCGTGTGCTCTTGAAATGTGGGAGCATCGCTTCGGGATCGGCCACAGGATCGTTGGGCGGACCCATTGGAGCGTCCGCACTTGCTGCTGGAGGGGTGCTGTTGGGCAGAGGTGCGTCGGGCTGCTGCGCGTACGCCGGGATGATCCATATCGCGGCCATCGTCAGCCACAAAATGGCCAGCGCCCTTACAGTCCAGCGTGTCGATTTACGGCTCTGCTCCCCCATCTCTCCCCGCAGCCATCGAAATAGTATCCACACAGTCGGTTAACAGAACGCTACAGCTGCGGTCCAAGCCCGACGGTCCGGCACGATCTACCTCATGACGCAATTAACGCAAGCATATCATGAACAGTTAACTATGGTTAATGTTATCACCCGGGAAGCGTCGAATCGCGAAAACAGAAACCGCTTTCCCGGATCAAGCGCATGAGCGGGCAAATTGCAGCGGTCGAGCGCGCGGCGACTGAGGGAGACGAGTGCGCCGACATATTTAATGTTGTTGACGGCGATTCGCGGCGGCGTCAACAGCCTGATGGCGGAGATCCTGGAAGATCACATCCGGCTGCACATTACGCATCCGGATCGCGGAACTGAGTCACCCAAGGAACTGACAGAACTTGATTAGCCTCGTGTGCGCGTACCTGAAGTAAGCCTCGTGTCCTTCGGGAGCCAACGCTGAGGCTGCGGAGATCAGAGCGCTCATCTCCAAGAAACTAAAAAGGACAGCCCGGAGCCCCCCGAGGCCGTCCTGATAAACCCTCCCGGTTAGAAGGGCGATGGAACTAAGGTAGCGTCGCCAGGTTGCAGGAGTGTTGCGATTTTGTGAATATCTGGTGAATTCGCCACTGCCCCCCCTGCGAGCCTCCGCTTCACCCGGTCCTGTGCGGAACGTCACGCAACACTGTGATTCACTGCGCTGCGGGCTGCCCCAGCCCCGCTGTTATATTGATAAGAAGGTAGGACTGAGTTACCGCTTCTGTGGAGGAGCCATGGCCCGGAAAACCGAGCAATCCCGCAAACTCCAGAAACGCGCAGAGCAGTTGATCCCCGGCGGGGTAAATTCCCCGGTGCGCGCCTTTCGCGCCGTCGGAGGTGAGCCCCTGTACATCGTGCGCGGCCAGGGTTCGCGCATCTGGGACGCGGACGGCAACGAGTATGTCGACTATGTCTGCTCCTGGGGACCGCTCATTCTCGGTCATGCCGCCCCCACCGTGATTGAGGCTGTGATTTCCGCCGCCCGCAGTGGCACCAGCTTCGGAGCCTCCACTCCCACCGAAGCCGATCTGGCCGAGCTGGTCATCTCCGCCTTCCCGCACATGCAGAAAGTGCGCTTCGTCAGTTCTGGGACCGAAGCAACCATGTCGGCTATCCGCCTGGCGCGCGCTTACACCAAGCGCAAATACATCGTGAAGTTCGAAGGTTGCTATCACGGACACGCGGACGCCTTGCTCGTAAAAGCCGGTTCCGGCGTCGCCACTCTCGGCATCCCCGGGTCAGCTGGTGTTCCCGAGGAGTTCACCCAGTTCACGCTGGCGCTTCCATTTAACGACACCGACGCACTCGAACATGCCTTCAAGAAGTTCAGGCACCAGATTGCCTGCGTCATCGTCGAGCCCGTGGTTGGAAATATGGGCTGTGTTCCGCCCGCCCGCGGATATCTCGAGGCTCTACGCGCTATCACTTCGCGTGACAAAGCACTGCTGGTTTTCGACGAAGTGATGACCGGGTTCCGCCTCGCCTACGGCGGAGCGCAGGAACTCTACGCCATCCAGCCCGACCTCACCACCATGGGCAAAATCATTGGCGGAGGCCTGCCGGTCGGCGCCTATGGCGGGCCCAACGAAATCATGGATCTGGTTGCGCCCCTCGGCCCCGTGTACCAGGCGGGCACGCTCTCCGGTAATCCGCTGGCCATGGCGGCGGGCTATGCCACTCTGCGCTACCTGCGTGAGCACAAAGACGTTTATTCCAAGCTCGACAAACTGGCCGCCGAAGTGGTCGGCGGTGTGGCGGCTGCTGCCAAGGATGCGGGCGTCAACATGTGCCACAACCGGGTCGGCTCGATGTTCACATGGTTCTTTGCGCCCGGCCCGGTGACGGACTGGAACTCAGCCGCCAAGTCCGACACGGAAGCTTTTGGCCGCTTCTTCCGCACGATGCTGGAGAACGGCATCTACCTGCCGCCCTCGCAGTTCGAAGCGGCGTTCCTCGGCGCCGCGCACACCGAACAAGACGCGCAGCAAACCATAGCCGCCGCAAAACAGGCTTTCGCATTGGTGCACGCCTAGGCCATCAGCTAAGCCCACGTAGGGACAGCCGCCCTCGGCTGTCCAGTGGAGCAAAGCTCCGCAATGCTCTACCTGACGGCCGATGGCTGACGGCTGACCGCAGTTTCCACCGCCACAAATTCATACCCCTGATCCCGATACCGCCGAATCAAATTGTCCGTAGCAATCACCGTTTGCGCGCGATCCGCCCCCATCACGCGATGCCCGCCATCATGGAGCAGGATCACGTCGCCGCCGCGTATCTGCCGAGTGACCTTCTTCTCGATTTCTGAAGCGGGAGGCGCATTCCAGTCGTATCCCGTCACGTTCCACATCACGGTCTCAAGCCCCAAAGAGCGGGCAATGCGCAAGGTAGCCGGACGCCTTCCGCCAAACGGCGGCCGAAACAGATTCGAATGCTCCCCGATTGTCTCTTGCAGCGCCGACCGGCACTCCAGCAACTGCGTGCGCGTCTGCGCCGCCGACTCAAAAATCAGCAGCGGATGCGTGAAGGTATGATTGCCGATCACGTGCCCCGCGCGCGCCACCTCGCGCGCGATATCGGGCCGTTGCCGAACATAGCGTCCAATCATAAAAAACGTCGCGCGCACGCCGTGCTTCGACAGCACGTCCAGCAGCTTCAGAGTATGCGGATCGTTCGGCCCATCGTCGTAAGTGAGCGCGATCTGCTTGCTGCCGCGCCCGAACCCAGTGAATGTGCGTCCATACCACTGGCCGGTCGGCGCCATCGACTGGTAGCCTGCCGCTGAAGCAGCCGCAACCGCCGCCAGTCCGATCAATGCTGGGAGCATGTGGAGATTCTATCGGGTCGTTAGTCGCTAGTCGTTGGTCCTTGGCAAGAGATCCGGCAGCAGAGGCCGAACGATGAACCAGCGAAAGACTAACGACGAACGACTTGCTGTTAACTTTTCCCACAATTGCGTAGGAACGCGAAGCGATATATTCTGCTGAACAGTTCCCACGACAGCCCATGGCCAAGCTTTTCGAGCTTCCCCGTTATATTGCGGTTGAAGGTCCCATACGAGTAGGCAAGAGCACCCTGGCCCGGGTTCTCGGAGAGCGGCTGGCCGCCCAGCGCGTCATCGAACCGGAAGACAATCCCTTCCTGAAGGCGTTTTACGACGGCGAACACGGGGCCGCGTTCCAGGCGCAGCTCGCGTTCCTGATCCGCCGCTTCGACCAGTTGCGTGCGCTCGATCTCGGACCCCGCTCAAACAAGACCGTCGTCGCCGACTACATCTTCGAAAAGGACAAGCTCTTCGCCTGCCTCAACCTCAACGACCAGGAACTGGAAACCTACAACCGCTATTTCAATTATTTCCGCGAGCAGATCCCCACACCCGACCTGGTCATCTACCTGCAGGCCACACCCGAAGTTCTGAAGAAGCGCCTGAAAAAGAAAAATGCCCCCGGCGAAAAAGCTATCAGCGAAGACTACCTGATGGAAGTGGTGAAGGCCTACGAACACTTCTTCTTCCACTACACGCAGTCCGACCTGCTCATCGTGAACACCTCCGAGATCGACTTCGTCGACCGCAACGAAGACCTGCAGGAACTGCTGAAAAAAGTTTCCGCCCCCATCAAGGGCACGCAATACTTCCTGCCGCTGGGTGGCCAGGAAGCGGCCTCAGCGTAGGGTGCCTCGTGGTTGATGAAACAAGACCCAAAATGTTTCGCCTCTTGGTAGGTGTAACCGCTGCTCTTCTAGTGATCGCCGCTGCGTTCCTCATTCACGCATCGAGACGCCCTGAACCAATGCTCTTTTACTCAGGCGCCGCCCTTGAAGTACCGCAGGGGCGAATATGGTTCACGCTGATGAATCCTTTTCGAGACAGGACCTCGGAGGCCACAGCGGAACGATTGATCAGTGATCTCAACACCGAGAACTGTCCGAAAATAATCAAGGAATTCAGCGATGACGACCGCATCTGTCCAACGATGCTCGGCCCACTCTCCTCGAAGCTGGTTTGGCGCGAAGACGGCCTTTCTGCTCGCATGTTGGTTTACGACCTAGTGGGGAAGCGCGCTCGGCTTTGGATTGTATTCGCCCGAGAGGAAGCAGGCTTCATGGTGCGCTCCGTTTTTCTCGTCCGATGATTACGAGGTTGAGCCGCCTAATTCTTGTGTCGCGGCAGAGGGTAGACGGCTAGCGTTTTTCCAACTTTCTGAAACTCTGGGTCGGCCGTGACGAGCCAGGCTCCGCGCTCGATGGCCAGTTCGGCAGCGAAGGCGTCCGCGTAGCCGAGACCGTGCTTCTGCTTCAGGGCGCCTGCCCGCGAAGCCCGCTCCCGATCCCCGGCGATGACCGCGATGGGCAACTCCTGCAGTCTCGTCTCAGCTTCACGAGCCTTTGCTTCGCCGCGATAGCGCCACTCCGTGTAGAACACTTCACCCCAGTTCACTGCCGACATCAAGAGTGGCCAATCCTGCCGCAGGGCCTCGCCCAGCAAATGTTCAATCTTCTCCGCGGTACCCTCTCGGTCCTCGAAGAAGCCAATCAACGCGTTGGCATCGAGCACGTATCGCCGCGCACGTGCACGGGAAAAGACTGCGGTCATCGATCCTCTCGTCTGCGCTCACGTTCGCGCTCTTCAAAGAGCCCCTCGAATGCCGAAGGCTCGCCCGGGCCGGGCTTCAGAAATCCCCGGATCTCCTTGATTCGCCGCATGGTCATGGGAGTCAGCACCAGCCTGCCCTCTTCTTCTGTCCATGTCGCAGGGGTTCCCTTATCGAGCCCAAACTGTTCGCGCAACTCGGCCGGAATCACCACTTGCCCCTTGGAGCTCACGACGGTTCTGTAGCTTCTCATGGTCATAATCTTACCATAAGTAAGACACTTAATGAATGGCTTACCTCGCAGCCACTGCCGACTAACGACTATCGACCAGCGACTGTTTTGCGGCTACAATACCTCTCACAGCATCCAAGGCTGTGTACAGGCTCTATCCGGCCAAGCCGGAGGGGCACTGGAGGACATCGTGAGTTTCACTCCGATCGGCGAACCTCGCCGCAAGATCACTGCCGCATCCATCCGCGAAAAGAAGTTTCAACGCGATCCCATCACCTGCCTGACCGCCTACGATTACGCCACTGCGCGTCTGGTAGACGAAGCCGGCATCGACATCGTGCTGGTCGGCGACTCGCTGGCCATGACCATGCTGGGCTACGACAACACGCTCTCAGTCACGGTGGACGAGATGCTGCACCACGTGCGCGCCGTGCGCCGCGGCACCAAAGACGCGCTCCTGATCGCCGACATGCCGTACGGCTCGTATCACGCGACTGCCGAAGAAGCGATTCACAACGCCGCCCGCTTCGTGAAGGAAGGCGGCGCCGAGGCGGTCAAAATGGAAGGCGGCGAGAAGCGGGTGGACGTAATCCGCCACGTCATTGACGCCGAAATCCCGGTCGCGGGGCACATCGGCCTGACGCCGCAGTCGGTCAATATGATGGGCGGCTACAAAGTCCAGGGCAAGACGCTGAACGCGATTGAGCAACTCATGCGCGACGCGGTTGCGCTTGACCGCGCCGGCGTGGCTTGCATCTATCTCGAAGGCATTCCGCGCGAAGTGGCGGCCATGATCACGGCCGAAGTGGAAACGCCGACCATCGGCATCGGCGCGGGTCCCGAATGCGATGGGCAGGTGCTGGTCTTCCATGACCTTGTCAACCTGACCTTCGGCCATTCGGCAAAGTTTGTGCGCCAGTACGGAGACGCCGCTGCTGTGATCACGCAAGCGGTGCTGGCTTTTAAGGCCGATGTGGTGTCGCATCAGTTTCCGAACGACACCGAGTCGTACCATTTACCCAAAGACACGCGGGCCGCACTCGAAACGGTACTCCACCGCAAGCACGCCCTGCAGCGATAATGGCGGACGGAGAGAACCTCTTGCGAACGATCGTCATGCTGTTCCTGCTGGGAGTTTTGGTGGCCTGCTCCAAAGGTCCGCAGACGGTCACCACCCAAACGGCCCAAACCACCGGTCTTGAGTCCATCGCTCAGCCAGACCCCTCGCAGTATCCAAGCATGCGAGACATGAGCGACTGGAAAAATCCATATCTTGTCGTCCGCGAAGATGGGATTGGGGTCGTCGATCTTTCGAATCGCGAGGTCCACATTCTGAAGCCGGACGAAATCCCGGCCGAACTGGCCTCACTGCCATCGAGCGCCTGGCCCTATGGCCGGGTCGTGCTGGTTGCCGAGGCCGCTCCGAAGATTCCGACCGATCAGGCGAAAGCCGAAGTGCGCAAGAACCGCGCCCTGCTGGTGGGAACTCTGAAAGAATTGGATGTTCAAATCCACGAGGCACCGTAAAAACGGGGCTCCTCCCGTCTCCCCGAGACGCACCAGGCCGCGCCGCTACGAATCATGAAGATCAGCGCGACCATCCTGGAGGCTCGTACGGCCGGCCGCGAGGCGCGCGCGAGTCGAAAACGCCTGGGTCTGGTTCCGACCATGGGAGCGCTGCATGAAGGCCACCTGTCGCTGGTGCGAGCCGCGAAAATACAATGCGACGTGGTGGCTGTTTCCATTTTCGTGAATCCCACTCAGTTTGGCCCCACTGAAGATCTGGCCAAGTATCCACGTCAGTTCGAGCGCGATTGCGCGCTGCTCGAAGAAGAGAACGTCGACATTCTTTTCGCGCCCTCGGTCGACGAGATGTACAAGAAAGGCGACCCCACGTGGGTCACGGTCGAAGGCTTGAGTGACAGACTCGACGGCCACTCGCGGCCCGGCCACTTTCGCGGGGTGACCACGGTGGTGGCCAAGCTGTTTCACGTGATCGGGCCCGACGTTGCTTTCTTCGGACAGAAAGATGCGGCGCAAGTGGCCGTGATCCGCCGCATGGTCCGTGATCTGAATTTTTCGGTTGACATTGCGGTCTGCCCGATTGTTCGCGAACCGGACGGTCTGGCGATGAGCTCACGCAACGCATATCTGAATCCCGAAGAGCGGCAGCGAGCGCTCGTGCTGCAACGCTCACTGCGACACGTCCAAGAAGCATTTCGGGCGGGAGAGAAACACGCGGCGAGGCTCATCACGGCAGCAAGGGAGGTTTTTGGGAAGGAGCCCCAAGTCCGACTGGACTATTTCGAAATCGTCGATCCCAACACGCTCGATCCGGTCGAGGAAATCACAGGAAACACGCTTGCAGCTGTCGCGGCCTACGTCGGCTCCACGCGGCTCATCGACAACGTTGTTCTGATTCCTTGAAAGCAAGATTCGTCACCACAGAGAGCACAGAGGTCACGGAGGAGACACAAGCCCTTGTGCTGTGCCCTCTGTGGTAATGGTCGCTTGCGGCGAGTGCCAAATCATTCTCACTGGCGTTACTGTTTCTTCACGGTCGGATACGCAATCCCCAACTGCTCAAGATAGGTTTTGTACTTGGACGGATCGTAGTAATACGTGCGCATTTCCGGCCGAAACTTCTCCATCTTTTCCTTGTTCACGTCGGTGGCGGGCTGATCGTCTGTCGCAATGAGCGGGGTGTACTTCTGGTCTTTTGTTTGCACGTCCCTGTAGTAGGTCCACGCTTTCTGTAGCGTTTCGGGCGAGAGCAGAAGATCAAGCGCGGTCAGCGCCTGCACCTTTGCGCCGGCCGCCGAACCCTTGTGCGCGATCGGAGTCGCCATAGCAATCGCATTCGACCAGTTGTGTCCGGGAAGTGCTGGAATGTTTGCCGGATACCGCAGGTAGACCATCGGCACCACCCACGAGATGTCGCCAACATCGTCAGATCCGCCCTGCTCGGTTTCAGGCGAAGGCGGCTTCAGCTCTTCCACTTTTTGTTTCAAGCCTTCTTCCTTCTTCCCGAGTTCCTTCTGGACCGCCTTGGCTAACGTCTGATCCGCGTCGTCCCACTTGGGCATGCCGACGGCTTCAATATTCTTCTGCTGCGCCTCGGCAATCACCTTGTTGAAATGCGGAGGCCACGCCGACCCCACCAGTTTCTTCGTGAAGGTCGTTCCGGTCATCATGGTGGCCGCCTTGGCCATCGTGTCGCCGAGATCGTAGAGTTCACGGATGTGCGAGTAATCCATCTCGCGGAAGTAGTACCACACGGCAGCTTCGGAGGGGACGACGTTGGGCTGGTCACCGCCATTGACGATCACGTAGTGCGAACGCTGTTGCAGCCGCAGGTGCTCGCGACGAAAGTTCCAGCCCGTATCCATCAGTTCCACCGCGTCGAGCGCGCTGCGGCCCTCCCACGGAGCTCCGGCCGCATGTGCCGACTTGCCATGAAAGAAATACTGCACCGACACCAGTCCTTGCGGCGCGAAGGTTTGTCCGTATCCCGTTGCGAAGCTGTCATCCACATGCACCCCAAGCACCGCGTCAACGTCTTTGAACAACCCCGCACGGATGTAAAACGCCTTCGTGCCGAGCAACTCTTCGGCAACACCCGGAAGGATTTTGAGCGTGCCTGCAATCTTGTGATCCTGCATCAATTCCCTGAGCACCAGGGCCGCCGTGACGTTGACCGCCATGCCCGAGTTGTGGCCTTCGCCGTGCCCGGGAGCGCCTTCGATGATGGGATCGTGGTACGCAACGCCCGGCTTCTGCGACGCGCGCGGAATGCAGTCAATGTCGGTGATGAAGGCAATCACGGGCTTGCCCGATCCGTAGGTTGCGACCCATGCGGTGGGAATCCCGGCCACGCCTCGCTCGACTTTGAAGCCGTTCTGCTCGAGGATCCCGGTCACGTATTTCGACGTCTCGAATTCCTGGAAACCCAACTCGGCGTAACTGAAAATCTGATCGACCATCTGCTGGACGAGCGGTTGCCGCGCGTCCACTTTGTCGGACGCTTCCTTTTTCAGTGCCGCCAAGTCGGCTTGGCCTGACGCCATCAGCGAAGCGCTAAACAACAAAACGAGCAAACAGCAGCAAGGACGCATAGAAGACGTTCCCCCGAATGGTGTGGACTAACCAAGTGCGTGCGCAGAGTGTACAGGAGACAGGGGGCGTGTCGACAATACTGTTCGTCATGCCGGATACGCGAATCTCCGGTGCGGAGCCTGCGCTCCGTTGTGTCCGCATGAGGCCTCATTGCATACTGGAACGGCAATGACTGAAGCGCCTATCCTACCGGGACGGCACGTTCGGCTCGAACCGCTTGAGCACCGCCACGTCGACGGCTTGGTGGCCGCCGCGGCAACTGACCCCTCTTTGTACCGGTGGAGTCCCGTTCCGCAGGGCAAGGCCGAGGCCGCCAGCTATGTCGACACCGCCCTTTCCTGGCGGGATGCCGGCACTGCGGTGCCGTTCGCGATCGTTCGCGCGGCTGACAGTGTTGTCCTCGGGTCGACACGCTTCTGGAACCTGGAGCGATGGTCTTGGCCGCAAGGCCACCCGCGTCATGGCCGACCTATGCCCGACGCCTGTGAGATTGGCTACACATGGCTGGCCAGTTCGGCGATCCGGACCGCCACCAACACCGAAGCCAAACTGCTCATGCTGACGCATGCCTTCGGCGCGTGGGATGTGCTCCGCGTCTGCTTTCACACGGACGCGCGTAACCAGCGTTCACGCGCCGCGCTCGAGCGCATCGGCGGGAAGTGGGAAGGAATTCTGCGAGCGCATCGGATGGCCGCTGACTACATTGCCCGCGATTCGGTGCGCTATTCGATCGTGGCGGCGGAGTGGCCGGCCGTAAAGCAACATCTGCGGTCCCTCCTCGACCACGAGTGATGTACGCCCCCGGCGGGGGGACTGGAACAAGTTTCTTGCAGCTATTCTTCGTAAGCGCTACCGCCGCTGCCCGGAGACGAAGGGATTCCCGTCGATGAAGTAGCGCAACGGTTGCTCGGCCGATTTGGTGATGCCGATGCGAGACGAGACCATCACGCGACGCGGGCGAAATCCGTCGTCCACCAGTTGCAGATCGGATCTCGCGCTTACCAGGTTTTTTCCGTTGTCGCGGACACGCGTGATACCCAGCGCTTCGGACATGCGTCCGGGGCCGGAAGAAATCTTTCGGAGATCGCTGTCCCTGCGGACCTCGCTCTTCGGTACTCGAATGCCGCGCGCCTTGGCCATCTCTTCGATGCCGGCCACTGGTTCCAGCGCGCGAAACAGCACGCATCCGGGCACGCCGTCGGGAAGGCAGGAAACATTCAGACAAAAATGGTTGCCGTAGATGAAGTACACATACGCATAGCCGGGCGGACCCCACAGGACAAAATTTCGGGCGGTCTTGCCCGCGACCGCATGGGCGGCGGCGTCGCCTTCGCCGAGATACGCTTCGGTCTCGACCACGCGCCCCGCCAGTATTCCACGCGGTGTTTTGCGGATCAGCAATTTTCCCAGCAGTGCGCGTGCGACCTTGCGGGGATCGGCGTCGAAGAACTCCGTCTTCAGCAGAGACATTCGACCTGGCGATGTCATCGACACCTGTGGCGTTGATCTAGAATGGGGTTGATCGATAGCAGGAACTCCAGAGGAGCTTGCAACGCAGAAGCCCCGGAACCTGCACAGAGGAGGCATATCATGCTACGCAGAATTCTACTCATTGCGGTTGTTGTATTGGCAGCGTCTCTTGCCCTTGCGCAAATTCCCGCTGGAACTCCGGTCACGGTTCGCATTGGTTCCGAGATCAGTTCGGCGACCGCCAAAGTTGGGCAGACCTTCGAAGGCACGCTCGCAAAAGACGTGGTCGTGAGCGGGAAGACGGTTGCCAAAGCCGGCAGCCCGGTGCGGGGCAAGGTGACACTCGCCAAGTCCAGCGGGCGCCTGCATGCGCCCGGCCAGTTGTCGATACGCCTGACTTCAGTGGCATCTACTACCGTTGCGACGACTTCGTATCGCGTAGAAGGCAAGAGTCACACCAAGAGTAATGCGACCAAGATCGGCGGTGGCGCGGCGGCCGGAGCGATTATCGGGGCGCTGGCCGGGGGCGGCAAGGGTGCGGCC